>ERZ1090868.355-NODE-355-length-25129-cov-16.541278_pt1 | contig 25129 bp, 18 predicted proteins | sample MGYA00478475_ERZ1090868 | MGnify/ENA primary metagenome ERZ1090868 (study PRJEB33644, sample SAMEA5815747) | chicken gut metagenome | biome: Chicken; feature: Gastrointestinal Tract; material: Caecum | place: Ireland | collected 2019-01-01 | study: A study of the...
CTGCGAAGCTGCGAGAAAATCCTGACGCTTCGGAGTCCCGGCGGATGAGACAGGCGCAGGGCTTCGTGCCCGGAGCCTGAGGAGCGCTGAGATGGGAATTTATCAAAAATTCCCATCGAATCGCTCCTGTGCCCGTCCGGCGCCGCCTCGGAACGTTTAGATTTTCCGCACCTTGTGCAGCCGCCCGCCGCACTCCCATGCCGCCTGCGCCGGTCTGTTTTCGTCCGCCATCAAAAAACCCCTTGACACTGTTGGAAAAGGATGGTATGTTTTAAATAGTTATACGACTGACGGATTGAAGTGGAATTGACCACGGGAAGTATAATGGATCTATAAGCCGACCGTCTGGGCACCTTCAAGCTGTCCGGACCGTCGGCTTTTTCTGTGGGAAAAATTCCGCCGAGGATTCCGGTTCGCGACATTGCTGCACAAGTGACTTTGCCTGCCGGACATGGCAGAGCAGGAAAACAGAGCAAAGGAGAATGAACATGAACATGGTATCACTGGAACAGGAACTGAAGAACAATTCTTATCCCGGAAGAGGAATTGTCATCGGAAGATCTGCGGATGGAACAAAGGCTGTGACCGGATATTTTATCATGGGCCGCAGTGAGAACAGCCGCAATCGTATTTTTGTGGAAGAGGGAGAGGGTATCCGCACGCAGGCGTTCGACCCGTCCAAACTGCAGGATCCGAGCCTGATCATCTACGCGCCGGTACGGGTGCTGAACCATCAGACGATCGTAACCAACGGAGACCAGACAGATACGATTTATGAGGGACTGGAAAAGGGACTTACGTTTGAAGAGTCTCTGCGCAGCCGTGAATTTGAGCCGGATGCACCGAACTATACGCCGAGGATCTCCGGTGTGATGGAGGTGGAAAACGGAACGTTCCGTTATGCGATGTCGATCCTGAAGAGCAACAACGGAAATCCGGAACAGTGTAACCGTTATACCTTCGATTATGGAACTTGTGTGGCCGGAGAGGGGCATTTTATTCATACTTATATGCATGACGGAAATCCGCTGCCGAGTTTCGAGGGAGAGCCGAAGCTGGTGGCGATTCCGGACGGCATCGACGAGTTTACAGACCTTCTCTGGAACAGCCTGAATGAGGACAACAAAGTTTCTCTGTTTGTGCGCTATATTGATATCGCCACAGGAACCTATGAGACGAGAATCGTAAATAAGAATCAGAAATAAGGAGGAAATGACCGATGAAAGAATTACAGTTAAAATATGGATGTAACCCGAATCAGAAACCGTCCAGGATCTATCTGGCGAACGGCGAAGACCTTCCCATTGAGGTGCTGAGCGGCCGTCCGGGATATATCAATTTTCTGGATGCCTTCAATGGCTGGCAGCTGGTGCGCGAACTGAAAAAAGAGACGGGCCTTCCGGCGGCGACCTCCTTCAAACATGTGTCACCGGCAGGCGCAGCGGTAGGCCTTCCGCTGTCCGACACGCTGAAGAAGATCTACTGGGTGGACGATATGGGAGATCTGTCTCCGCTGGCATGCGCTTATGCCCGCGCCCGCGGCGCTGACCGTATGTCTTCCTTTGGCGATTTCATCGCACTGTCCGACGTCTGCGACAAGGACACTGCTTCTCTGATCAAGCGAGAAGTCTCCGACGGAATCATTGCGCCGGGTTATACCGATGAAGCGCTGGAGATTCTGAAAGAGAAGAAAAAAGGCAATTACTGTGTGATCAAGATTGATGAAAACTATGTGCCGGCTCCCCTGGAGCACAAGGAAGTCTTCGGCGTGACGTTTGAGCAGGGCCGCCAGGAACTGCCGATCAACGATGAACTTCTTTCCAACGTTGTCACCGAAAACAAGAACATTCCGCCGGAAGCGCTGAGAGATCTGAAGATTGCGCTGATCACGCTGAAATATACTCAGTCTAACTCCGTTTGCTTCGTAAAAGACGGACAGGCGATCGGTGTAGGCGCCGGACAGCAGTCCCGTGTACACTGCACCAGACTTGCCGGACAGAAAGCGGACAACTGGTTCCTTCGTCAGTGCCCGAAGGTGCTGGATCTGCAGTTTGTGGACGGTATCCGCCGCGCGGACAGAGACAATGCCATCGACGTATATATCGGCGAGGAATACATGGATGTTCTTGCAGACGGAGCATGGGAGAAAATCTTCAAGGTAAAACCGGAAGTATTTACCAGAGAAGAAAAACGTGCATGGCTGGATCAGATGACCGGCGTAAGCCTCGGTTCTGACGCATTCTTCCCGTTCAGCGACAACATCGAGCGTGCGAAGAAGAGCGGCGTGCAGTATGTGGCAGAACCCGGCGGTTCTGTGCGTGACGACGCTGTCATCGAGTGCTGCAACAAGTACAACATGGCTATGGCGTTCACCGGTATCCGCCTGTTCCATCACTAAAAAATATTTTTATCCGAAAGAATATAGGAGCATAAATCCTATATCCGAACACTCCGTAGAAATCCCATAAAAACAGAAAAGACGCTGCCGTACAGTTTGTGGTAAAACGTATGGCAGCGTCTTTTCTGAATAATTTACAGAACGTAATCCGGTTTCGTAAATTTCATCTCCAGAGGATTCTGGCGCTCGATTTCATTGAAAATGGCGATCTCCGCCTTGACATGTTCCGGCTTCATGAACAGTTCCGCGCCGTTTACCAGGTGATCGTAGAACGCGTGGTAGAACCGGCTGGAACACTTGGTGAAGGAGTTCCATACATCTGCGTCCAGAGGGATGGTTTCCTCGTGCCATACGATATGGTTGTCGCAGTAACAGGGCGAGCCGTCCTCTTTGTGCAGGGATCTGTGATCCAGAACCGGTTCCGGCGTCTCGCTGTCCAGGAAATACTTGTATTGGATCTTGTCATTGTAGACCCGCATGGTTCCGTGAGTACCGTAAATACGGAACAGTGGCGTCTCGGAAGCATAGGCGTCGGAAGGGTTGACTTCCATCTCGTAGCGGACGCCATTGCTGTATTCCATCACGCAAAACATATAGTCCTCCGCGTCGCCGACGGAATTCCAGATGGCCATATGGGAGTAGATCTTCGGCATCTCATCGGAAGCTGCCAGATGCATGATCTGCTCAATGGAATGAGCGGCGTTGTTGCGCATGGAACCGCCCTCGCGGTACAGGAGTGTCTGCCAGTCGTAGCGGCGCGCGAAGGAATTCTGGCAGGCTTTGACCAGTTTTACCTCGCCGATCACTTTTTTCTCCAGAAGTTCATGCATCTTGATGTAATAGTCGTTATAGCGGTACTGGTGGAAAATAGTGAAGACGACATCGTTTTTCCTGGCTGTGTCGATCAGGTCCTGAACCATTTCCGGGGTCTTGCACAGAGGCTTCTCGCACAGAACATTAAACCCGTGCTCCAGCAGATCTTTGGTGACGGGGTAATGAAGATCCGAGTAAGATGCATTGATCACGAAGTCCAGATCTTTCCGGTCAAACAGTTCTGTGTAGGAATGGTAAGTGTCACATCCGAAGTCTTTTTTCGCGGCTTTCGCACGTGCGGGATCGTTTTCTACGACTGCGACCACATTGCAGATGTCGTTCTCCGGGGTGCGCAGGAATGCGCCGTGGATGTTGCAGCCGCTCCGGCCGTAGCCGATGATGGCAACGTTGAGTTTCTTCATGGATTTTGCCTCCTTGTCGATTTTGGTAGTGTCAAATACTACCTGTTTTTTTGTATCTAAATCCTTTAAAAACCTTGATTTTAAGGGAAATCTGCAATAAAAAGAGCATTGACCTCCCTTTTCGTGTATAATGTCAGTGACCAAACATCCATTATAGAGAAAGGAGCCAATGCTCATGGACATTATACAATACTTACTCTCAATTATTCAATATCTTTACCAGCAAAACTGCTGGCTGATTAATTTTATCTGTAGATATATCCCCCTTAAGCAGTGGGCCTTTGATGATTCCCATTCCCCCAAATATCAAAAGTTCAAAATTGACGAACTTCCCCTGGTCACCGATTTTCGTCAGGACTGGACTTATAGAGAGCTCATCCCTTACTACAAAAAACGTTATGGCAAGAAGATCCGTCCTGTCAGCCGCCGCTCGGAATGCGACATCCCGGATGACTGTTCCTGTCCCCGCTGTAAGGCTCCCAAGCCGTTTCTCTACAGGAATAACGGCTCCAAAGGGCAGCTTCTCTGCAAAATTTGTGCCGCCAGGTTCTCTCCTTCCGAGAGCCGCTTCTCTTCCCTGAAGCTGCGCTGTCCTCACTGCGGGCATACCCTCGTCCCCAAAAAGGACCGGAAACACTTTATCCTACATAAGTGCGTCAATCCCAAATGCCCTTACTATCTGCATAACCTGAAGAAAGTCGACAAGGCAGACCTGAAAGAAGACTACGGGAAAAATAAATATAAACTCCATTACATCTACCGTGAATTCACGATGGATTTTTTCCGCATGGATTTAAACACCCTGCCCAAGAATGCTTCTTCCCTGAAATTCAGCAAGCACAATGCCCATGTCATGTCCCTGTGCCTGACGCTGCATATCAACCTCGGCCTGTCACTGCGCAAGACCAGTCAGGCCCTCAAAGATCTTTATAACATTCAGATCTCCCATCAGCAGATCGCCAACTACTGTAAGACCGCAGCCATCTGCGTCAAACCCTTCGTCGATCAGTATCCCTATCGCAAAGGGGAAGCCTTTGTGGCCGATGAAACCTACATCAAAGTCCGCGGTATCAAATCCTACGTCTGGCTGATCATGAATGCTGCCTGCCGTTCTATCATCGGTTACCAGGTGTCCGATAACCGTGGAGTTGGCCCGTGTATCCTTGCCATGCGCATGGCCTTTCAGGGACTTAAGAAGCTCCCGGAAAACTTCAAATTCATTGCGGATGGCTACAGCGCCTATCCACTTGCTGCCATGGAATTCGCAAAAAAGTTTGGCAAAGACTTTACGTTCCAGATCACCCAGGTGATTGGACTTACCAACGACGATGCTGTGTCGAAAGAACACCGTCCGTTCAAACAGATCGTGGAACGGCTGAACCGGACCTATAAGGCTTCTTACCGGAAAACCAACGGCTTTGACAACATCGAAGGCGCCAACTATGATCTGGCTCTCTGGGTTGCCTACTATAACTTTCTGCGCCCACACAAACACAATCGTTATAAAGTTCTTAACGAAGTGGAGATGCTGCAGGGTGCCGACAACATGCCGGGCAAGTGGCAGCTTCTCATCTTCCTTGGCCAGCAGACCATCCTGAATATGCAGAAAAACAGTATGGATACACCGGAGCGGAACTGTTGTCAATAGAACCGTGGAATACCGGAACAGACGGCGCAGCCGACTGTGAGGATATGCCGCGAAAGTCTATTGACAGAAAGTTCACGGATGATCCTCTCCGGGAGAAAAGGGGCAACTGCACCCTTTTCTGCCTTCCGGCGAGGACGGGGCTGGGCAGAGCCCGATCATGGGTCAAGGGATGGATCCCTTGCGGGTTCTTAGGGCAGCGCCCTAAGCCCTCGGAGAGCTTTTCCTCATCAATATCTACAGTTTTCAAGGTTCTTTTGAGCCTATTTTTTCATGGCTCGTTTTTCATAGATTACTTGACACTACCCGATCATCCGCAGCTTCTCCATTGGCCGCGGTCATTCTCATTACCGCCGAACAGTATAGCAGATTTAAAGTAGAGATACAATCTCTATCCGGAAATCATCTTCCGCCATGCGTCCCTGCGTTTTTTGAATGATCAGAAACGGGTCGTAAAACGGAAGGTTCAGTTCCCGAAGCATCAATTTCATTTTATCCCTGGTCGGCGGAAAACATCTGGACTCCAGAAACTCCTGATAATCTCTGTAATCCGGGTTTTCTTTTCTTCCGAACGCACGGTACATATAATCCCTGACGAAATTTTTTACGTAAATCATTTGGTTGCGCTCATCTACATCAATAACTGTACACAGTTCATTTTCGCAGTAATATTTGAGACGCAGCGGATACCGTTTCTCCGGGACGGTAAGTTCAGCAATCAGTCCGGGGGTTTCCTTTAAAATCTTCAACAGGACAGTAACAGGCCCTGACACTTCTGTTTTTCCGCTTTCCCAATGCTGAACTGTTTTCACAGACACTTTGACCAATACCGCAAATTCTTTTTGTTTCAGATTTATTCGCTTTCGCATTCGCCGGATCTCCTGCCCGCTCAATGTCTGCTGATATGCAAATTCCAAACCGCGCACCTCCCTGCTGTTTTTATTGTTTACTCATATCAATCGTTTCGTTTTCTTCAGTATACCATAAAAAGCAGACAATTATAAGCAACTCATCACATTGCCTATCGCAAAAAGCCTAATATTTAGGCTTTTTTTATAAAAAAATCCCTAAATATTAGGCTTTTGTTTCACGCATCACACCGGTAAACGCACGCTCCGTCCACATACGTAGCCACAACCGGAATTTCACGCAGTCTCTCAACGGGCACTTCAAAAGGATTCTCTCCCAGCACGACAAAATCTGCGAGCATTCCCTTCCGGATCTTTCCTTTTACCGTCTCCTCAAAAGACGCATGGGCGCCTTCCGATGTGTATGAATCCAATGCTTCCCCCACATTCATCGCCTCCTCCGGACGATACGGTCCGCAGGAACCATCCAGCGTCTTTCTGGTCACCGCACACTGTATGCCCGCCAGCACATCCGGCGCTTCTACCGGGCAGTCGCTTCCATTGGATACATGGATCCCTTTCTCCTTCATCGTGTGAAACGCATAACTGGAAGATGCTGTTTCCTTTCCGACGCGTTCCTCGACGATCCTCTGGTCATAATCGAGAAAAATGGACTGGACATACGCATGGAGACCCAGCTGCGCCATCCGCTCCAGCTGCCCCGGCCGGGTAATCTGACAGTGTACAATACCGCTCCTCCAGTCCTCCAGGGGATATTTTTTGAGAACTCTTTGGTAGATATCCAGCAGGACATCCAGAGTCCCGTCCCCGATCGCATGAACCGCCGTCTGCATCCCATGGGCGGCCGCCTCCTGAATCAACGTCTCCAGATGCTCCGGTGTATACAGCATCAATCCCCGGGTGGAAGGATCATCGTGGTATGAACTTCCGAGATACGCGGTCCTGGAGCCAAGGGAACCGTCAGCGACGATCTTCAGCGGCCCGATCCGGAACCTCTGGCTTCCGACGCCGGTATTCCATCCGGATTCCAGGAATTCCCTCAGAGACGCCGCGGACGTAAACTGTGCCTGTTCATAGACACGCACCGTCAGTTCTCCCGCCTGCTCCAGTTCCCGGTAAGCGCGGATCACCTGCTCATACGGCACCGGAAGCGTCTCAAAATCGTCTGTCTGCGCGGAAGTCACACCGTAAGCATTCAGCTTCCGGACTGCCAGCCGCATCATATCTTTAATCTGTTCCAATGACGGATGGGGAATACGGCCATAAACGTACTCCACAGCATTTTCCCGAAAGATCCCATTCGGCTCGCCGGCTGCGTCCAGCTCGAAATATCCTCCTTCCGGCTGGGGCGTCTCACCGGTGATCCCCATCACCTCCAGCGCCCGGGAATTGACCACACAGCAGTGGCCGCAGGCGCGGATCACACAGATCGGCCGGGTCGTTGAAACCATGTCCAGATCCCGGCGGGTCGGAAACCGCTGTTCATCCGAGAAATAATCCTGGTTCCAGCCGCGCCCCATCAGCCAGCGCTGCGCCGCTTCCCGGCCTTCTCCCGTCTCTCCACATTTGTCTGCATTTTGCATCTTCCAATCCTGTCTGCTCTGTTCTTCCCGGTCAAATTCCCGAAGATACTCCAGCATCTCCGCCATGGACGACGTATGCTCCGACAGTTTCGCCATACTCAGCGTGTATCCATAGTTCAGCAAATGCATATGAGAATCATTAAATCCCGCACAGACAAATTTTCCACCGAGATCCACGATTTTCGTATCGTTATCCACATAGTTCTGTACTTCTTCCATGTTTCCCACAGACAGGAAACTTCCATCTTCCACAACAAATGCGCCGGGAAACAACTTCTCTTCTGCATTTCCCGTATAGATCTGCCCATTTTTAAAAACTGTCCTCATAGTCTTTCACCATCTTTCCTGATTTTTCCCGTTTTCCGGATCCTGTTTTCAAAAAACAATTCCTCTACAGAGTCTGAGATTTCGTCAATGTCTGCCAATATTCTATCAACCACGGAGTGCGCCGTCAATATCCATTGAGCATTGACGCCAGACAACCCGTTGCAGTTCGGCCGGCTGAATAACTGCAGCATCCAGCCATCAAAAACAGAGCAGCCTCTCCGTACAACACGGATATGACTGCTCTGTCCCCATTCCAATTCAGATCTCCCGACTGCAAATATCGGCGATTACCTCGTCAGATTCTGCACAAACTCCTTCTCAACCTCCGCCTGATATTCCCCGGCAAATGTTCCGTCTTTGAGTCTGTCCAGCGCATGTTCCCGGAATTCCTCCCAGGATTCTCTTTCCTTCCATACCATGATCGGGTAGAAAAACACTCCCTCTGTCTTCGCCGCTCTCTCGTCCACCGGCGCATCGCCGATCATCACCACATGATCCTTCGGATAGCCGTACTCCAGAAGCTTTCCGATACACGCTTCCTTGCTGCCGTTCTCCTGGGTCAGCACCAGCTTCACATACTTCAGCAGATCATAATATCCCCATTCATCGAGGATCTCCGTCCGATTTGCCGCGGTGACAATCACGATATCCGCAAACTGTCCTGCCTCTTCCAATGCCTCACGCACACCATCAAAAGGCTTTTTATTTTTCTCCGAAATCATCTTCAGCGAACCGTTCACAAGTTCCGACCATTCCAGCGCCTTCTTCAGCACCGGACTTCCCGTCCGCTCCACTTCCAGGCGCAGACTGTCCGTGGAAAGCTCCTTTGCCGTCTTGACCCAGTTCAGCAGGCTGCCAAGATCTTCCACCCGCTTATAATTTTCATTCACGTCCACCAGGATCTTCGCCAGTGCCTCAAAGCGATTAATTCCCCGGTCCATGCTGTACAGGCTGATCTCCCGCCACCTGCGCATGATCGCATCCCGATATTCTCCGAGATCCCACTCGTAGACCATACAGGGAGCAAGGCTCTTTCTGTGTTTCACCTCCATCGTATTCATCGCGCATCCGTCGGAATCGATGCAGATCAGATAATCATGCTTGCGCTCATAGCCCGCAAATACATCCTCCATGCTTTTTCCTCCTTCTTCTCCTGCCAGATCCGTCTCTTTTAACGGCAGAAGTTTTTGACTGTTGTCCTTATTATACTGCCGGATATTGCGGTTTGCAAATCTAATGTTGCGCGTCTTTCTCTCTCTTTTTTGCTTTCCGGTCCCACACGGGACAAAAGACCAGAAGCCCGATTCCTGCGGCCGACATGGCGAGCCCCGCTTTTTTCCCCGGAGGGCAGAAACGCACTTCGATCTCATGGTGCCCGGCAGAGATTTTGGTACCTGCGAAAGCGGTATTTACCTTTTCCACGGCAGTCTCTTTCCCGTCCACCAGGATCTTCAGTCCCTTCTGCCAGGGAATGGATGTGACAAAATAACCCTCTTCCTCTGCGTCCAGACTACAGTTCAGAACAGCGCCGTCTTGCGTGTCCTTGAACACAACAGGAACCGCATCCCTTTTCACCAGTTCTTCCACCGGATACTCATACCACCGGAGTCCGGACAACTCATAGTTACCCTTAAAATATGTAATCTTCAGTTGTTCCAGGCTCTCGCCCTCCGGGACTGTCAGATAATAAGTAAATCTGGAATTTCCGTTCGGATAAGCTGCTCCTGCAGAGGAAAGACGATTCCTGGTTCCATTGATATCAATCGTCACCCGTCTTCCTTGTTCACTCTTCACATCAAACTCCAGAATTACGATCCGATCCTTCACCGGCTTATCCAGCGTCATTGTCACATCTCCTGTTTTCTCCGCGTTCACAGTGACCGTATCCCCCTCTCTTCGGATCTCCAGTCCGTCAGACACCTCCATCCTGGAAAACAATGGCTGTTTCTCCTCTATATGTGAATCCTGCCCCAGGTCGTCCGAGGGACTTTCAAAGGACATTACTTTCTCATCTTTGATGCCCGTCTGGCTGTCCTCCTGCGATTCCGTCACCGTATACCGCAGCAGCGCCTCCAATGTCTGTGGGAATTCCAGCCGTGAAAATTCCTCCTCGCTGATCGTCTCTGTGCTCAGATAAGCCAGCGGCAGTACATGGTCATTTTCCGCCAACACAGAATCTCCCTTCCGGGCCTTGATCTCATATCCCACGGGAACCTTGTCGGCTGTCGTCTGGAGATATTTTACTCCCATCAGGTACTCCTGAAACGGATTGGCCTCACACAGCATAGCGACTCTGTTATTGATCCGGACCGGCATGTGCAGAATGTCAAAAAACCAGTGAGAATATTCCTGATTGGAGATAGAGGAATACATGGTCGTCGATTTCTGGCCGGAGTACAGCAGACGATTGGACGAGATCAACGGCTGCTCCATCCCGTCCATTCTCGCCCAGGGATCCGACGCCACTGCTTTTACTTCACTGGCGGTAAAAGGACAGATCCATTCTCCCTCCGAGACAAAGTTATCCTGGCGCGCTGTGTAGACCGAACAGACAATGGGCGTGACCAGAAGCATCGCATAGACACGTCTTCTATTGCAAAAACGCATCAGCCATAAAACGATCACCAGAAGGACCACATCCAGCAGCACACCGGAGATGTACCGGGAATTGACTTCTCCGGCATATACTACGGCCACTGCTCCAAACAATATTTCCGGCCAGATCCGAATCCTGAACTGTTTCTTCAGGATCATCTGCAGGAGTTCTGCCATCTGCAGAATGACGAGCGGCAGCAGCGGCATCAGGATCTTGGCCCTGGCATAGAGCGTTCCATTCAAAATCCAGGAAACCACCGGCAGCAAAACTGCGGTCAGAAGAACGATACTGCGCACCCGGAGACGCCGGACGGTCAGTCCCGCCAGCAGCGCATACAACGCAAACAGCGTCAGCCCCATTCCGTAAGGACTGTACAGAAGTCCCTCCATAGACAGATCCGGGCGGAACAGTTCTCCCACAGACAGCGCCGCGCCCTGCCGTCTGTGTTCCAGAAGAACTAGTCCTGTGGGCAGCAGCAGAACACCGGCCAGAGCAATGGCCGCCGCCGCAGAACGCAGATACAGAAACCAGGTTCTTCGGTCTCTGCTCAGTTCATACACCCTCCATGTCATCACTGCAAGAACCGTAATGGAATAATAGAAACTGTTGTAGATCACCAGCGCCAGCATAAGCGTAAAAAGCGTATACCTTGCCTTCTTCACCAGTCCGGGAAGCAAAAGAAGGGCAAGCAGTTCATACGGCATATAATTTATAAACATGACCTGCCGGTGTGCCTGAAAAAAACATCCCGCTGTCATCAGAAAAACACTGCCGATAAAAGCCATATATGGTTCCATCTGATTCTGGAGCAGAAAATAATAACACAGGAGGCCGGAGACCAATACGCAGATCATCATACACGCGATCAGAATATATATCATGGGGATCTGCGGCAGCAGACATCCGATCAGAATGTCCGGGCGAAGATATCCGTAATAAGAGAATTCATAAGCGTTGCTCCCGCCGCCAATCCACAGAAAATCCGGAAAGATCGTTTTCTGAGAGAGACATGCATCCCGCAGCGTCTCCGCAAGCGTCGCATGCTGGCTCATCCAGTCCGTATTGGAACCGAACACCGATCCTTCCGGTACAAACAGGTAGATCAGAACAAAAAACAAGGCCGTCAGTAATAACAGATAATATTTATGCTTTTTCAACTCTAATGACATTTCTCTCCTCCTCGATCCCCTTGTTGTCTTTTCATAATATATCTTAACGGGCCTTTCTTAAGAACACGATTCCGTTTTCAAAATATTTTCGAAAGATATTCCTCCTTTTTTCTTACAATTTTTATTATTCCATTTTCTTTTGATCAAAAAAAGAGTTGTGAGCGATTTTTATATCCATCTCACAACTCTCAGATTTTCAATATGTAGGAAGAATCCGTAACGTTCATCAACAGAACGGTCACAGAAAACTTTCTGTTTTACTATGTAAGTCTTCGCTTAGACGATCCGGCGCACTGCAAGGATGGTACGGTATGCTGCATTACTGCTGATCTTAATACCATCTTTTGCGTTACTTGCATGTACGATCTGTCCGCCGCCCATATAGATTGCCACATGGCCATCATAGCAGATGATGTCGCCCGGCTGTGCTTCCGCATAAGATACACCGGTTCCCTCAGATCTCATCGCTGAAGAGGAATGCGGCAGACTGTATCCGAAGTGTGCATAGACGCTCATGATAAATCCGGAACAGTCAGCTCCGTTTGTCAGACTTGTCCCACCCCATACATACGGATTGCCTACAAACTGAACTGCATAGTCTACAACCGCCTGTCCGCTTGCACTGCTGGAGCTTGACCCTTTGTATGTATCTTCAGAAGAATCCTCTTTGGTCTCTGTCTTTGTGCTCGTGCTACTGCTGCTGGAGCTTGAACTGGACTGCGATGTCGAAGCAGATGTGGACGTTGAGGAGCTGCTGCTGGTCGAACGGGAAGAATTGGAGCTTTCCTCCTGCGTTGTGGTCTGAGCAGCCTGTGCTGCTGCCTGCTGTCTCGCCGCTTCCTCAGCTGCCGCCGCTGCTTCTGCTGCCTGCTGTTCCTGGATCTCCTGAATCTTTGCATTCTGCTCTTCGATCAGACTCTCATACTCTGCTGCCTTGGCCTGCATGTCCGCAAGCTGTACATCATAGTCTGCGGAAGTCGCTTTCTTCTCTTCCAGCATACTTTCCAGCTGTGCCTGCTGTGCCTCCTGCTCTGCCTCGCTCGCCTCGAGCTCCGCCTTCTCAGTGGACAGCTGATCGCTGTAATCGCTTACCTGCTGGGTAACTTCCATGTATTTCTCCAGACATTCGCGATCGTAATCGTACATCTTCTGGGTATATTCCGCCTGGTTCAGAATCGTTGATAAATCCTCACCGGAAAGAAGCAGGGACGCCCATGCGGTATTTCCGCCGTTCTCATACAGGTACTGAATCCTGTCTTTCAGAGCTTCGTACTGCTCTGCCTGATCCTGCTGTGCTTCCGCCAGCTTCTGCTGCGTCTCTTCAATCTCGGTCTGCTTGCTTGCGATATCGTTCTTCAGTGTCTCTACAGCCGCCATCGTTACAACCAGCTGCGCATCCAACTCTCCGATCTGGCTCGTGATCGCATCTTTCTTGGCCTCCAGATCATTGATGGAACTCTGAGTCTCGTTTAACTGTGCTGTCGTCTGTGCTTTCTGCTGCTCCAGTTCATCTGTTGTTTTCGCTGCACTTACGGTCATAACCTGAGCGCTGCCAATCATTGCTGTCAACATCAAAGCAAGGATTTTTTTTCTCATTATTATTATTCACTCCCGTAAAACTGTTAATGAAAGTTATTTTTTTGTAACATTTTTGAAATACTTTTTTCAATTCCACTACATAATAGCACAATTTGGGAATCCTTGCAACCACCAATCTTATTTTTTTCTTAATTAATTACGGGAGCCGTGAATGGCCGGGTACGGATCACTCAGCCGTGTAGATCTGCAGGCAGTTCAGATCATCAATATTTTCAAGAATCTGGGCTCCGGGAAACGAAACCTCGCCTTTCTGGATCCTTTCCGTGATCTGCTGATATTGCTCCTCGCTAAAATTCTGCATCTGAGACGTATCCGTAGTCAGCCCGACCCCTCCTTCTTTTACGCCCAGTATCTTTATTTTTCCTCCGTCAAAGTCATCCTCCGCGATTTTCTCCAGTTCCTGGTTCAGGATTTCTTCATATTTATTTTCGGCACTGATTACAACCGTTGTGGACTTCTGAGATTCATCCGTCACTACCCCCAGAACTTTTCCTCCCACGATTTCCGCAGATCTTCTGATGATCGGCTCGAAGCCGCCGCCGTCGGTAAAAATCGCCTGGCATCCGTCCTGATACTCCTGCTCAACCGCATTCATAAAATCCGGCGACACCGCGTCGGTCCCTCTTTCTTCATACTGAACCTGGATACTTCCGTCCGCCAGGCCCATCTCCGCAGCTGCCTGCTGAAGCCCCTCGAGAAAACCTGCTCCATATTCCTTTGCTCTGTCTTCCTCCGCACCGCCGTAATAGGCAAGACTTGTATATCCTTCCTTCGCAGCCGCGTATCCCGCGAGAAACCCGGCCTGTTCGCGGTCAAAGAGAATACACCTTGTATTCCCTCTCATCCGGACTTTTTCGCTTCCCTCCGCATGGGGCTCCGCGTCAAACACCAGGAAGCGGACACTGCGGTATTCCCTCTGTGCCTCATATACGGCTGTTCCGGCGGCGTCACTGTAACAGATCACCACCTCGGCGCCTTTTTCCACCGCCTCATCGATCGCCTCGCTGCAGGCCGCACTGCCGTCCCCGGACGGTATGTAATAACCGGTGTTCTCCCCGGACGCATCTCCATAGGACTGAACAGCCTGCCAGATCGTCTGGTTGATCGCCAGGTCGTCCACATTTCCCCCGTCGGTGACGACTGCGATCGTCACCGGGGGCTCGCTCTGACTGCTGCATCCGTAGAGTCCAAACATCGCAGCCGCCGCAAGACACAGGCAAAATCTCTTTTTCTTCATATAAATATGTCCTCTCATCCGTTTATCTTCTGCCCGATCAGTCCCGCTTCCCGGAGAAGCGCGACGCCGCTGCTGGTTCCCAGGCGATCCGCCCCGGCTTCCAGAAAAGCTTCCATATCCTGTACACTTCGGATCCCGCCGGCCGCTTTGATCCTGACGTTTTCTCCGATATGCCTGCGAAACAGAAGAATATCCGACAGCTCGGCGCCCCTGGTTCCAAATCCCGTAGAAGTTTTGATGTAATCTGCTCCTGCCCTGGTCACACAGCCGCACAGCTTGATTTTTTCTTCCTCCGTCAGATAACATGTTTCAACGATCACCTTCAGGATGCGTTCTCCCGCTTCCTGCTTCAGACAGCGGATCTCCTCCTCGACACAGTCGAACCGTCCGTTTTTTACGTCCGTCAGGTTGATCACCATATCAATCTCTTCCGCACCGTCCTCCAGAGCCTGGCGCGTCTCCGCAAGCTTTGCCTGTGTTACACTGTAACCCAGAGGAAATCCGACTACCGTACAGATCACAAGCTTTCCTCCGTAAGCGTCCTTCACCCGTTTCACATAACTCGGAGGAATACACACGGAAGCGGTTTTGTAGCGCACAGCTTCCTCACATAGTTTCTCTATCTCTTCCCATGCAGCCGTCGCCTTCAGCAGCGTATGGTCCACATGACTTAATAAATCTGCCGCATTCATAACTCTCTTTCCACCTCGTATTGCTGATTCCTCGTTACAGTTCGGCCAGGTCTGCGCATTTACTGGCAGGCCGTGTGAAAACATAGTGCCTGTGGGCATCCAGCCCATCGCGAAGCGATTTTCAATGGCTGGATGCCGTAACAATTCAGCTGGCTGAACTGTTACGATTTCTCAACATGACCTTTCGTCGCTTTTTTAACATCTCTTAGTATAATCGAAATCTGTACGAAAAGGAAGGGAATTTCTGTTACAATTTTCTTTCCCCGTAACCGTTCCGCTGGATGAACGGTCACAGCGCCAGGTCATTCGCTTCCTCTGCTTCTTACGATTTACTGAAACGGAAGCGGAAAAATTTCCCGCAGGGTATGGAGTTCATAATCCACACTGTCGTTCCCGAGCACGATCACGAAATCCTCTCCGCAAAACTCCTGCATGACCTGACGGCAGATCCCGCAGGGCGGACACGGATCAAGATGTTCCGCATCCTCTCTCCCTCCCACGACCGCGATGGCGCGAAACGACCTTTTTCCTTCCGAGACGGCTTTAAAAAACGCCGTGCGTTCCGCACAATTCGCCGCTCCGTAAGAAGCATTTTCCACATTGCACCCGGTAAAGATACTGCCATCGCTGCAGAGAAGCGCCGCCCCCACCTGAAAACCGGAATACGGCGCGTATGCAGCCTTCCGCGCCCTTCGTGCTTCATCCATCAGATATCCATAATCCATCTCTTTTCCTCCTTTTTCCGGACACAGGCACCGCTCACAGAGAGAGACAGTGCCTGCACACAAAAATTTTCAGATCTTTTAGCCCTGGTATCATAAGCTTACAACAGAAAAGAAATTTATACAACATCCTGTTCTCTGTCCGGTACACGGCAAATGGTGCTGCGTGCCAGCGGCACGCGCTCAGTACGGACTGCAGCGGAGCGTAGGCCTGCTCGTGCAAGCACAGCTGGCGCTTGCCGGGTGTATCGCACAAAAAGAGAGGACTTCCAACCAATTTTGTCAGAAATCCTCTCTTCTGGTTTTTTATGTAATTTTACAGGTTATTCTCCAAACAGATCCGCCAGAATCTGTGCCGGACTCATGTTTTTGTAACCGTCCGGATCGCTCAGCACAGAAGAACTCCAGGTAAAATGGTTTACCCCGGTCATGTAACTCTTGCTGGCTATCTTGCATCCATAGCGGGAATACGCGATCGGATAATACTTACGCATGTATCTCTCTGCAAGCTGAACCGCCTCACTGTTGGTGCTTCCGCTGGCGGATACGGTACCGCTGATCTGAACGTACTGCGGCGACGCATGCAGGATCACTGCACTTCCGTCCTCGCACTGTCCGAGAATAATCCAGACATGACCGCTCATACTGACCACATCTCCGGTCCGGAACTTCATCGATGTATCGCCTTCCACATAAGATCCCCAACCCTTTTCATAATAATATTGAGGTGTAACTGTGGAAGTCGTCGTGGACCACTCTTCCATCACCTGGTGCACTGCCCAGCCCACATAGCCAGAACAGTCAAGTCCGTTGCCGTATTCATAACGATGTTCTGTATAATTGTAAGTCTCATCCTGAGAATCGAAGAAACTCTTCCACTGCGGATTGACTCCGTAACGGCTCGCATCGGCGTCATCATGGCCGCCTGCCCAGATGTACAGCGTATTTCCGACCGGAAGAAGCGCATTTTTCAGAAAGTTCTTGATCGTTCTCACGCCGACTTCCGCATCGATCTCCTTCTCCACCAGGTGTCCGTTGGAATCAAAAACATAACTAACTCCGTCAATGACGCACGCCATGTTCATCGCGCCGCCCCAGTCTCGGAAATAATATGTATAGCCGCCGATCTGATACCAGCCTCTGGCCATTTTGCAGTCGCTCTCAAAATAATATATATTTTCACCGTCATTGAACAATGTGTCATGGAGCGCAGCACCCCAATTTCTGAAATAGTACCAGTCGTTTCCTTCCTGATACCATTCATTCGACTTCATGGTACCGTCCGTATTCATATAATACAGATCGTTTCCATCTTTTACCCACTGATCCTGTACACGGGAACCGTCCGCATTGATGTAATAGTAAGAATCGTAGGTACTGCCAAGCTGAAGCCAGCCTTGTTTCTGGTACAGTACATACTGATCATCATAATAATAGTATTTATCCCCTTCCTGCACCCAGCCTTTGGCCAGTGTACCGTCACTATTCGCCTTGTAGGTTTTTCCGCTTACCTGGAACTTCATATCATACATCATTCCGCCCCAATCACGAAAATAATACCTATTACCCCTGTAGTCAAAAAATTGATCATGAAGCATACCGCCCCAATCACGGAGATAATACCAGTCCACACCATCTTGAAACCACTCTGCAGATTTCATCGTTCCGTCATCATTCATGTAGTACCAGTCGCTTCCATCCTTCAGCCACTGACCCTGCACACGAGATCCATCGGCACTAATGTAATAATACTTATCTCCCAGTTTCAGCCAGCCTTCTTTTGTATAAAGAGCACCGTCCTCTTGGTAATAGTAGTACTTGCCATTCACCGACGTCCATCCATCAGTAAAAATAACGCCATTACTATCTGCAACATACCACTTCCCATTTACCTGGAAGGGCCCGCCATACATCATGCCTCCCCAATTACGGAAATAATATAAGTCTCCATTATAAGTAAAGAACTGGTCATGGAGCATGCCGCCCCAGTCTCGGAAATAATACCAGTCAATTCCGTCCTGGAACCACTCTTCCGATTTCATCGTTCCATCATCGTTCATATAGTACCAGTCGCTTCCGACTTTCAGCCACTGTCCCTGCACGCGGGAGCCGTCGGCGCTGATATAATAATAGGAGTCATACGTGTCTCCAAGCTGCAGCCATCCCTCTTTTTCATACAGGGAGCCGTCACTGTTATAATAGTAGTATTTCCCGTTTTCCTCCGACCAACCGGTGACCAGCGTTCCGTCGGAATTGGCTTTATACTGCTTTCCGTTTACCTGGAACGCCATGTCATACATCATACCGCCCCAGCTGCGGAAGTAATACAGATTTCCCTCATAGGTATAGAACTGATCGTGCAGCATGCCGCCCCAGTCTCGGAAATAATACCAATCCACACCGTCCTGGAACCATTCCGCTGATTTCATCGTTCCGTCAGCATTCATATAATACCAGTCATTGCCGTCCTGCAGCCACTGGTCTCTGACCATGGTTCCGTCATCCAGATAGTAGTAATATTTCCCGTTGACCAGATTCCATCCCGGAGTCCAGTCCATCGTCTGAACCGCATTGGACGCGTCCGGTGTTTCCGTCGGCGTCAGGCTTTGGACCGAAGGATCTGCAGAATCTCCGGAATTCTCCGGCGTCGGAGTCAGATCCTGCACATCCGGAACCGCGGAATTTTCCGGAGTTGGTGTTGCCGTGACGGAAGCATCCGGTGCTGCTATCGGATCCGAAACTGTGGAACCCTGTTCCGGAGTCCCCGTCGAAGCTTCCTCCGGCAGTTCGCTCTGTTCTGAAACGGAGATTACGTCTGATGAACCACTCTGCGTACTGCCTGCACCGTATGCCGGCACCGCCGCTGACAGAAAAACTGCAGCCGCAACAGACAGTAAGCCTCCCGCAAATATCCTATTCAGTTTTTTGTTTTTCATTCGTTACTCCCTTTTCTTCTCTTTTCTCCCATACTCCTTTTTTTACTGTGAATGTCAAAAACTGCCGCCGTAAATATCCTGTCGGCCGTATCTTCATACAGCTTTCGCCGCTGTTTTCAACAGTTTCTCATTGTACAAAGGTCAGTATAGACCGTTTTCCTAAAGTTTGCAAGGATAACGAGCGAAAAAATCACATTTTGCCACCAAAGGGGAGGATCTTTACAGACAATAAAACACCCCCGGAATCCGGCAGGTATTTTGCCGGAAATCCGGGGGAAATTGTTGATCAGAACAAATCCAATCAGCTTAGAACAGACCGGAGATCTTTCCGTTCTCGTCTACGTCGATACGCTCCGCTGCCGGAACTTTCGGCAGGCCAGGCATCGTCATGATCTCGCCGGTCAGAGCTACGATAAAGCCTGCTCCTGCGGAGATCTTCAGATTGCGGACAGTCACTTCGAAATCGGTCGGAGCGCCCAGTTTTGTCTGATCGTCGGTCAGGCTGTACTGTGTCTTCGCAACACAGATCGGGCAGTTGCCGAATCCCAGGTCTTCCAGCTGTTTTGCCTGCTTCTGAGCGTTTGCGGTCAGAACAACTTTCTTGCCTCCGTATACTTTCTGTACGATCTGGTTCAGCTTGTCTTCGATGCTTCCTTCCAGTTCGTATGCATAGGTGAACTGATCGTTCGGCTCCTCGCACAGACGGATTACTTCTTCTGCCAGAGCGATACCGCCTTCGCCGCCTTTTGCCCATACTTCAGACAGTGCAACGTTTACGCCCAGTTCTTTACATTTTGCCTCTACCAGATCCAGCTCTGCCTTGGTATCGGTCGGGAACGCATTGATCGCGACAACGCACGGCAGATGGTATACGTTTCTGATGTTGCTTACGTGTTTCAGCAGGTTCGGCATACCTTTCTCCAGTGCCTCCAGGTTCTCCTGATTCAGCTCAGCCTTCGGTACGCCGCCATTGTATTTCAGAGCTCTTACAGTAGCTACGATAACGACTGCATTCGGTTTCAGGCCTGCCATACGGCATTTAATATCCAGGAACTTCTCAGCGCCCAGGTCCGCGCCGAATCCGGCCTCTGTGATCGCATAATCGCCAAGTTTCAGAGCCATCTTGGTAGCTGTTACAGAGTTACATCCGTGCGCAATGTTTGCGAACGGTCCGCCGTGTACAATCGCCGGTACATGCTCCAGCGTCTGTACCAGGTTCGGTTTCAGAGCGTCCTTCAGCAGTGCGCACATAGCGCCTTCCGCATGCAGATCACCTGCGGTAACCGGTTTCTGCTCGGAAACTTTTCCGTAAGTATATCCAACGATAATTCTGGACAGTCTTTCTTTCAGATCCTTGATGTCGTTTGCCAGACACAGAACTGCCATGATCTCGGATGCAACGGTGATATCATATCCGTCCTCTCTCGGAACTCCGTTGGTTCTTCCGCCGAGTCCGTCTACGATGTTACGCAGCTGACGGTCGTTCATATCCACGCATCTTCTCCAGGTGATCTTTCTCGGGTCAATGTTCAGTTCGTTGCCCTGATAAATATGGTTGTCCAGCATCGCTGCCAGCAGGTTGTTCGCTGCGCCGATCGCATGGAAATCGCCTGTGAAATGCAGGTTGATATCCTCCATCGGGACAACCTGCGCGTATCCGCCACCGGCTGCTCCGCCTTTCACACCGAATACCGGTCCCAGGGACGGCTCACGCAGCGCTACCATCACGTTCTTTCCGAGTTTCTGCATAGCGTCCGCAAGGCCTACGGTAGTCGTGGTCTTTCCTTCTCCTGCCGGGGTCGGGTTGATCGCGGTTACCAGAACCAGCTTTCCATCCTTTTTGTCTGTCTTCTTCAGGAAATTGTAATCGATCTTCGCTTTGTACTTTCCGTACTGCTCCAGGTATTCTTCATCAATCCCTGCTTTCTCTGCAATCTTGGTAATCGGCTCCATGGTACATTCCTGTGCAATTTCGATGTCTGATTTGTAGCCCATTGTTATCCTTCTCCTTTCATTGTCCGCTTCGATGACGAAAAAAAAGCAACAAATGTAAAGAACTGTTACACTTGTTGCCCAGACGGTCGGCCTATTTTCTGAGATTCTGCCTTCCCCAGTGGTTTTTTCCACGTTATTTCCGTCAGTCAACAGAACTCCTTTGTTATGAGGTCATTTTATCACAGGATGTCAAATGTTTCAATTCATAAATAAAAATTTAACAATTTTTGGACAAACTGCAAAAACAATTTCTGAAACTTTGTGGATTTTGAAGGGGACGCCCGGAAAGGAGACAGGCGCCGGGGCGGCGGCAGGGGGAGCCTTCGGGAACCGCGGGCGGCTGCGGAGACGGGGAATTTCTAAACGTGCCCCGGACATTCTGGACAGGTACCGGAGCAATTCACCGAGAACGCCGGATGCGTTCTCGGTTCAGTGCTCCTCAGGCTCCGGGTCTGTAACCCTTCGCCTGACCTGCCCGGAATGTCCGGGGCGCGTTAAGAATTTCCATCCGTCCCCGCAGATGCCCGCGGTTTCCGAAGGCTCCCCCTGCCGCCGCCCCGGCGCCTGTCTCCTTTCCGGGCTGTTTCCTGAGGGGCGGAACGAGGGGTGTATGCCGTTCTGTACATCTGTGCTTTCAGAAATGATCCCGCTGACATTGGAGAGCTCTTTGTTTTCCGGAATGTCTGAAGGGCGGAACGGTGGTATGCGGATGTGAGAGGTTCCTGGGAATGGTTTGGGTGTGAATATTTTTCCGAACGTTGTGAATGAGGAGAATTTCCGTCAGAATATTTGTTGATTTTGCACAAGTTGTTGATGTTTTGCGGGTTGCTGTGTTATACTTATAGCATCAAATAACAGCGCTGTACTTGATGACAGACGCTGAAGAAAGGAGTGTTGTATTGTATGGAACAAAAGCAGATCGTCGCCCGCGTAAAAGGGGTTCTGGAAGTGGACGGCCTGCGTTTTAAAGATCTGGACGGTACCGGTGAACTGAAGCCTTACGAGGACTGGCGCCTTTCTCCTGAAGAGCGTGCCAGGGATCTTGTAAATCGTATGACGGATGAGGAAAAAGCCGGCATGTTGATCATCAACAGCCAGCCTATGGGTATTTCGGCAAAACCTGGCCAGCCTACCAGCCACAATGGTGTGCTGGGCGAGGCCCATGAGGAAGTTATGGTCCGCGGCCATAAGAGTATGCAGTATCCGACAACTTATAAACTGGCCACGAAACATATCCGTCATTTTATTGTGCGTGAAAATGCTTCTGCCAGCCAGCTGGCGGAATGGGTCAATACCATGCAGGAGGTGTGTGAAGGCACCCGGCTGGGAATTCCTTGTCTTGTGACTTCCAACTCAAAAAATGAGAGCGCGGATGTGAATTACAGTGCAGAAGAAGAGAGCAATAAGTTCACAACATTTCCGGGGACACTGGGACTTGCAGCTTCCAGGGATATGGATCTGATCGATCAGTTTGCCGGAGTTGTCCATGATGAGTTTTATGCAGCGAATCTTCGTAAAGGTTATATGTATATGGCTGACTGCGCTACTGATCCCCGCTGGTTCCGGACCTACGGAACATTCGGCGAGAATCCGGAACTGATCTCCGACATCATCACCCGCATCATCCACGGGGTTCAGGGAGAAGATCTGGACGAAAACAGTGTGGCTCTGACCACAAAGCATTTCCCGGGCGGCGGAGCCCGTGAGAACGGTTTTGATCCTCATTACGCAAAGGGCAAGTACAACTGCTATGCGACGCCGGGCAGTATGGAAACCTACCATCTTCCGGGATTTCGGGCGGCTATCGCGGCGGGAACTTCCTCGATCATGCCTTATTATGCGATCCCTTCCAATGAGAAGTCTGCTTTTCCGCAGAATGGATTCGACAAATTCGATGAAGAGATCGCTTTCGCGTACAACGACCAGTTTATCAACGGCACGCTTCGCGGCGAACTTGGATTTGACGGAATCGTAAACTCTGATACAGGCGTCCTGTCCGGTATGGCTTGGGGCGCGGAAGAGTATTCGAAAGCCGGACGTGCGGCCAGAGTTCTGAAGGCCGGCACAGATATGGTATCCGGCGAGGATGACCCGGCTCCCTTCCTGGAGGCGATCCGAAACGGCTTTGTGGACAAGGACACCGTAGATCAGGCAGTCTGCCGTCTGCTGGTGGAATTTTTCCGTCTGGGCCTGTTCGAAGATCCGTATGTCGATGCATCTGCAGCAGATGCAAAAGTCAACACCGAAGAAAGCCGTACACTGGCCTACAAAGCGCATCAGGAAAGCGTCGTCCTTCTGAAAAATCATGATTCGGTACTGCCTCTGACAGCAGAAAAGCTCGCCGGCAAAAAAGTATATGTTGAAATGATGATGCGCACAGAGTACACGAAGGAAGAAAAAGAAAATCTTCCGATGACCGGCATCGAGATCACTCCGGAGCAGACCATCGCTGCATTCGCCAAGGCGGTCCGCCGGGATCATCCGGACTGGACATTTGTGGACGATTATCATGACGCAGACGTTGCGCTCCTGCTGCTGAAACCTACCAGCGGAAGCTATTTTGCGGCGACCGAAGGATATCTGGAACTGAATCTGTGCAAAGAGACAGGGATCGATGTGGATCATATCCGCGCGATCCGCGAAGCCGTCCCACAGGTAGTGGTTCATGTGAATCTGAACCTGCCCTATCTGCTGGGCAATGTGGAACCGCTGGCCGATGCCGTCACAGTAGGATTCGATACCTTCTCCAAGGCAGCGATCGATGTGATCAGCGGAGCAGCAGAACCTGTCGGCCGCCTGCCGATCACTCTTCCTGGAAGCGATGCGGCAATCGCTGTGGACGACAACGGCGTATGTGCAAGCCCGAACGATGTTCCCGGCTATGACAAAGCCAAGTATATGAAGGACGGTCTGACCTACGCTTACAAGGACGCGGACGGCAGCGAATATCTGTACGGGTTCGGACTTACATACGAAACCTGACCTGGCATCATCGGGGTTAAAATACCTTTTGCCCCGACATCATAAAAAATTAATTTCCTATTTACAATATGAAGGAGGACTTAGCTCATGGTAGATTTAAAAGCAAAACCGTATTACCTTTCTGACGAAGACATCAAATGGGTGGAGGACACCATCGCAGGCATGACCGACGAAGAAAAAGTCGGACAGCTGTTTGTCAACATGGTAAACGACTTCTCTCCGGAAGGAATCAAGAAAGTCGTTGACACTTACCATCCCGGCGCGCTTCGTTACCACAACAAATCCGCTGAGGAACTGTGGGATATGGTAAACACCTTCCAGAGCTGCAGCAAGATTCCGCTGCTGGTAGCTTCCAACTGTGAGGCAGGCGGCAACGGCGGTGTCGGCGGCGGCACCGGTGTAGCATGCGGCGCGGCGACGGCTGCTTCCCGCAATCCGGATGTCGCGTACAAGGCTGCAAAAGTCGGCGGCACCGAGGCAATGGCGATCGGCTCCAACTGGAACTTTGCTCCGATCGTTGATCTGCTTCAGAACTGGCGCAACACAATTGTTCAGACACGTTCCTTCTGCGCGGATCCGGACCGCACCATCGAATACGCGAAAGCGTTTATCAAAGGTACCGAGGAATGCGATATGGCCACAACCATCAAACATTTCCCGGGCGACGGAACCGAAGAGAACGACCAGCATCTGATGATGGGTGTCAACGATCTTGACTGCGATACCTGGATGGAAAGCTTCGGAAAGGTATACAAAGCCCTGATCGATGCAGGCGTAAAGACCATTATGGCAGGCCACATCGCTCAGCCGGCATGGCAGCGCAAACTGGCAGGACGCGATCTGGATGATCACGAAATCCTTCCGGCAACACTCTGCCCGGAACTGATCACAGGCCTTCTGAAAGAAACGCTCGGATTTAACGGCCTGGTAGTTACCGACGCCAGCCATATGATCGGTATGTTCGGCGCTATGCCGCGTTCACAGCAGGTTCCGGCAGCGATCGCCGCAGGCTGTGACATGTATCTGTTCTTCAACGATATGGAAGAAGATTTCGGATACATGATGGCAGGATACAAGAACGGCATCATTACCGAAGAGCGTATGCAGGATGCCCTGAGACGTATCCTCGGCGTAAAGGCAAGCA
>ERZ1090868.360-NODE-360-length-25064-cov-4.793714_pt1 | contig 25064 bp, 24 predicted proteins | sample MGYA00478475_ERZ1090868 | MGnify/ENA primary metagenome ERZ1090868 (study PRJEB33644, sample SAMEA5815747) | chicken gut metagenome | biome: Chicken; feature: Gastrointestinal Tract; material: Caecum | place: Ireland | collected 2019-01-01 | study: A study of the...
ACAAGGGCTTGAAGGCGATGGACACGACGGCGGCGACCATGTGTATGGAAAACCACGTTCCCGTTCTGGCATTCGCGCTCAACGACCGCGATTCCATCGTGCGCGCGGTCTGCGGCGAAAAGCTGGGAACGCTCATCTCCAACGAATAAACAGAAATCAGGCAAGGAGTTTGCATTATGATAGACAACGAACAGGTACAGGAAATTTTTCTCGTTCTCGAGGATAAGCTCGAAAAGACCGTCAGCGTGCTTCGGGAGGAGTTCGCCGCAGTGCGCGCCGGCCGCGCAAATCCGCACATTCTCGATAAGATCCAGGCGGAAGCCTACGGCGGCATGAGCCCTCTGAATCAGCTGGGGAACATCTCCGCGCTGGACGCAAGATGCCTTGTCGTCAGCCCGTGGGATAAATCCCTGCTCAAATCCATTGAAAAAGCCATTCTGTCCGCCAATATCGGCCTGACGCCCACCAACGACGGCAACGTGATCCGCCTGGTGTTTCCCGAACTCACCGAGGAGCGCAGAAAGGAGCTCGTCAAACAGGTCAGGCGCATGGGCGAGGAGTCTAAGGTCGCCGCGCGCAATGTGCGCCGCGAGGCCATGGACGCGCTGAAAAAGATGAAAAACAACAAGGAGCTCTCCGAGGACGAAAGCAAATCCTGCGAGCAGGACGTGGAAAAGAAGATCGCTTCCTGCATCGAGGAGATCGACAAGGCGGTCGCGGCCAAGGAAAAGGAGCTGCTCACCGTCTGATGGGGGAAAACGAACTCCCGCGCCACATCGCCGTCATTATGGACGGCAACGGGCGCTGGGCAAAAAAACGTCTCCTGCCCCGGGCAGCGGGACATCGGGCGGGCATGAACCGCATGATCGGGCTTGCCGAGCACATCTTTGACCGCGGCGTAAAATACTGCACGCTGTTCGCACTGTCCACGGAAAATCTGTCCCGCCCCCGTGAGGAGCTGAACGGCCTGTATGCGCTCTTCCGCGAATATTTTCCGAACAATGCGCGCACGCTCGCACAAAAGAGTATTTGCCTGCGCGTCATCGGCGACAGGACGCTCCTTCCTGCCGATATCGTCGCGCTCATCGAGGACGGCGAACGGACGACGGCGGGCGGAGAGCGCGGAACGCTCCAGCTTGCGATCGGCTACGGCGGACGGCAGGATATTCTGAATGCCGTCAACGAGGCGGTGCGGCTCGGGAAGACGCTCACGCAGGAGGAGTTTTCCGCCCTGCTTTCCACAGGCGGGATCCCCGATCCCGATCTGCTGATCCGCACGGGGAAAGAACTCCGGATCTCCAACTTTTTGTTGTGGCAGGCGGCCTATGCCGAGCTGTATTTCACGGACGTGCTGTTTCCCGACTTTTCGGACAGAGAGCTCGATAAGGCGATCGAGGCGTATTCCCGCCGCGAACGCCGTTTCGGCAAAGTATGACATTCGGTAGAAGAAATATGGAAGATGAAAAGATGACGGAGGGCGCCGCGGACGGCGGCGCACCCGCCTCCGGAAAGAAGCGCCTGTCGAACGGACAGCTCAGGCTGATCACGGGAGCGCTGTACGCACTCGTGCTCCTTGCCTTTTTTGTGCTGAAAATTTTCGTGCACAAGCTCTTTTTCGACGTCCTGATTGTCCTGTTCACGATTTCCGGCACCTACGAAATGATCCGCGCGTTCGGCGATAAACTGCATAAGTCGCAGAAGATCGTCGCCATGACGTTCGCGATCCTTGTCGTTGTGACGTATATCGCTGCGGACGTCGTGTTCACCGACGTGCTCGGCGTGCAGTTCCCCGATCCCGACAACCCCATGGCGGCAGTCGGGCGCAACTATGCGCCGCATATCACGCTCATCATGTTCATCGCGGGCATTGCCATCAGTTTCGGACTGCTGGTGTTCGCGCATACGCGGGTGAGCCTGGAATCGGTGGGGTATACGCTGGTGGCGTATCTGTATCCCTCTGTCTTTCTGGTCATCATGACGGTCTGCAATCACCTCACGTACTATTCGGATGCGGCGATCGCCATGGTGTTTGTCATCAGTCCCGCGGCGGATTGCTTTGCCTATGCGTTCGGAAAGACGCTCGGGAAAAAGATCCCCGCGAAGATGGCGCCCAACGTCAGCCCCAACAAGACGCTGATCGGCGGCTGCGGAGGTCTCTTGGGCGGAGCGATCGGCGGCTGCGTCGTATTCTTTGTCTATTACGGGCTGTGCCGCTGTGTGGAATGGTCGGGCTTCGCGCAGTTTGAGCTGGTGGCGCCCTCGTTCGTCTGGGAAGATCTTGCGCTGTTCATCGGCATGGGGGTGCTTGTCTCGGCATTCTCGCAGTTCGGCGACCTTGTGGAGAGCGCGTTCAAGCGCAAGCTCGGCATCAAGGATATGGGCAACATTCTGCCCGGTCATGGCGGGATCCTCGACAGGATCGATTCGTCGCTCTACGCCAGCCTCATCGTCGCGCTCATCTTTGTCGCGCGCATCATGTTTGCGGGCCCTCCGGCATAATCCGGGACGGCCGGCATAGAATAATACGGGTTGCGCCCGCCGCAAGGCGGGCGCTTTTTACAGGAAGATCATGTTGAAGATTGCACTGATCGGCTGTACGGGCAGCATCGGGCGGCAGACGGCGGACATTGTCCGGCGGTATCCCGACCGGTTCTCCTTTTCATCGCTCGCCTGCGGAAGCGCCGGGGAGGAGCTTGCCGCGCTCTGCCGCGAGTTTGCTCCGCGCCGCGCGCTCTGCGCCGGGGGTGCGTTCGAGCCGCCGGCAGGGGTCGAGCGCATTGAAGAGGGCGACGCGGCGGCGCTGTTTGCGGACTGCGACGTTGCGCTCATTGCGGCGGGCGGATTTTCGGGACTGCGCTATACGCTGCTTGCCGCGCAGGCGGGGGTGCGCATCGCGCTTGCCAACAAGGAATCCCTCGTCTGCGGGGGAGAGCTCGTTCTTCGCGCGGTGAAACGGTACGGCGCGCAGCTCGTGCCGGTGGACAGCGAACATTCCGCGATCTTCCAGTGCCTTGCGTTCCGGCGCGACGCGGCATTTGACCGGCTTGTGCTCACGGCAAGCGGCGGGCCGTTTCTTCACCTGTCGCAGGAGGAGCTGCGCCGCGTGACGGCGGCAGACGCGCTCCGTCATCCGACCTGGAATATGGGCGCCAAGATCACCGTGGACAGCGCGACGCTGCTCAACAAGGGGTACGAGGTGATCGAGGCGCACTGGCTGTACGATGCGCCCTTTGAAAAGATCGATGCGGTCGTACACCCGGAGAGCATCGTGCATTCGCTCGTCCTGTTTTCGGACGGTGCGGCGCTCGCGCAGCTCGGGTATCCCGACATGCGCGTTCCCATTCAGCTTGCGCTCACCTACCCCGAACGGCTTTCCTGCGAAAAGCCGCTTGACCTTGCGGCCCTTGGCAGGCTCACGTTCCTGCCGTTCCCCGCGGAAAAGTTTCCCTGCTACGGACTGGCCGTTGCGGCCGGAAAGGCGGGCGGAACGCTTCCGGTTGTGCTCAATGCGGCGGCGGAAGAGGCGGTGCGCGCCTTTCTTGCCGGCCGTATAACTTTCCCCGCGATCGCTGAAACTATTCAGGACGCACTCGGTTCGTTTCCGCGCGAAGAAGCGGACAGCTTCGAGCGGCTTGCCGGGACAGATGCGCGCGTCCGCGCGCACGCGCTGAGTTTTATCTATGGGAAATCTGCTTCTTAACGCCTGGAGCACGGTCGGTTCGGTCGCGCTCGCCATTCTGATCCTGCTTGTGATGATCACCATTCACGAGTTCGGGCACTACCTTGCGGGGAAGATCCTCAAGTTTAAGATCGACGAATTCTCCATCGGGTTCGGGCCCGCGCTCTTCAAGCACAGGAGCAAAAAAACGGGGGAGCTGTTTGCCTTCCGGCTCATTCCGCTCGGCGGCTACTGCGCGTTTGCGGGGGAAGACGGGCTTGAAGAGGAGAAGCAGGCTTCGTCCGAACCTCCCGCCGGGGAACAGCCGGAGGCGGAGCAGACGGCGCAGGCACAGCCGGCGGAGGACCTTGCACCGCCGCCGGAAGAAGGGTCTGTGCCGCAGCAGGAACAGCCCGCCGAAGAGCGGGATTCGCCGCCGAAAGAGGCGGCCTTGCCGGAAGGGGAGCGCGCGGGGCTGTTTACGAAAATGGCGCCCTGGAAACGCATCATCGTGCTCGTTGCCGGAGCGTTCATGAACTATGTTCTGGCGGTATTTCTGATCATAACCTGTTTCTTTGCCTACGGGCAGACGATGGTCGCCGTCTGGAAGGCGGAGCCGACCGCGCAGATCGCCGAGGAATACTGCCTGCGCGATCTGGATATCCTTCTGGAAGCGGAGGGAAAAAAACTGTATCTGACCACCGACATCGCACAGGCCCTGAACGGCCGCAAAGAGGGCGACCTGGTAGAACTGCGCATCTCGCGCGTGACGGGAACGGACGGGGAAAGATATGTGCGCGAGGAAATGGACGTGCGCATCATGCTCCGCTCGGACGTCACGGTGGAAAACAGCGCCGACCTCGACGGCGTAGGGCGCGCGCGCGGCATCGCCTATGAGACGGACGGCGACGGCGGCACCTGGCAGCTTGCAAATGCTTCCTATCGGTTCGGGTTCTGGGAAACGCTCGGCAGGTCGTTCGCCTATTCGTTCAAGATCGCCGGGTCTATTTTCAAAGTGCTGGGCGAACTGCTCACGGGCAGGCTGGGCCTCTCTGCGCTGGGCGGCCCCGTGACGACGATCACGCTCACGTCGCAGATCGCGGGTAGCAGTTTCCGCGGATTTCTGGAGATCGCGGGCTTCCTCGGGGTCAATCTTGCCGTATTCAATCTGCTTCCCATTCCCGCACTGGACGGCAGCAAAGTAGTGTTCACCGTCATCGAATGGATCCGTGGAAAGCCCATCAGCCGTAAGGTGGAGGCGATCATACATGCCGTCGGGTTTGTTCTGCTGCTCGGGTTTGCCGTGCTGGTGGATATCCTGCAATTCGTATAGCGGTCCCGGCCATAGGCGGGAACAAACGCTCTGAACCGCATCAAAAAAGCTCCGCCGGAAGGCGGAGCTTTTTGTCGGAGCGTCACTCTTTTTTGTCGGGTGATCCGGACATGGTATGGGCCGGCGCTGCGGCCGCGGGTGCGGGGTCTGCCGCGGCAGTCCCGGACACGGGTGCTTCGGGTGCGGGCGTTTCGGCCTCCTGCACCGCGCTTTCCGCGGCGGGTTCTGCCTTGGCGGGGGCGGAGAACTTTCTCACCTGTTTCATAAATGCCTTGGAGCTGAACACGATGACGCCGACCGCGATCGCGATCGCAATGTCCGCAAACACGAACGAGTTGTATGCAAGCGAATAGATCCAGGTGTTCATGCCCTTGTCGATGGCATAGGCGGAGAAGGCGAACACGCCCGAAAGAATGTGCGCGGCAAACCGCAGCACGCTTCCCACAACGGCGCCCAGCGCGAACTGTACCTGCGGGAGTTTTTCCAGTTTTTTGGTGTGTGCGAACATTCCCGCCACGCCGATCCCCGAAAAGGCGACGGGGTAGTCCAGAAGGAACTGAGCGGGGTGAATGATCCAGGGATCCTGCACGGCCTGCAGAACGCCGTAGACAAGGCCTGCGAACACGCCCTTTTTCGTGCCGAACATGTAGGAATAGATCATCAGGGGCAGAAGGGAGGCAACGGTGATCGAACCGCCCTGCGGAAGCTTGACAATGCGGATATACGAGAGCGCAAAGCTCATGGCGATGCAGACGGCGGCATAGGCGATGGACTTGCTGTCAAAGCCCTTTTTGCCCTTATCGAACACAAAGCCGAGGATCACGATCACGGCCAGCAGAACGATCGAAGAGGTGTACAGCACGATCTGATTGACCTGGGCACCCGTCTCTTCGCTGTTGTAGTAGCCGTCGGCGTCGATGTTCTGGCCGTAATAGACGCCCATGCAGACGAGTGCGGCAATGATCGCGGCGCCCGAAAGGCAGGCCGCCACGATGAGGACGGGGCGCGTCCGCTTGATGACAAGCGCGATCGCACAGCCGCCCAGCACGGCGATCGCAATGACGAGGGGAACAAACAGCAGCGTGGCGATGCCGTCTTCCAGAAGGGAGAGCACAAGCATCGTGATGCCCACGATGACGGCATAGGCGATCGCGCCGATCAGGGCGATCCGGAAAAATTTCTTGCGGAAATCGCCTTTCAGGAGCAGGGCGCACAGGGCAAGCGCGAGCACGATCGCAATGGTCAGCCAGAAAAAGACGCTGCCCGCAATGTTCTTGGGGGAGTCGAACAGAACGGGATACCATTCGGGAGCATCCCAGACGGGTTCCGTCGTCTCCGCAAGCAGGGAAAGAGACATACTAATCCTCCTTGTATCCGTCTTCTGATTTTTTGCCAAAACAAAAAAGCCCGCGCAAAAGCGTGAGCGTCCTGAAAAAATCCTGTCTTTCGTCCAAGCATTACCTTGCCCGATTCAAGTGGTATCATCTCAGCCTGTTACAGCACCCACGACGGATATTTGATTTTTGTGTCTTTATTATAGTGTGTTTTTACGGGAAAGTCAATTGAAATTTTACAGGAAATGTAGTATAATCAGAAAGAGGAGACAACCATGGAAAAATTTTATGCCTATCTTGACCGAATGAAGTTTATTCGCCGCTGGCAGCTCATGCGTTCCACGCGGGACGAGAATATCATGGAGCACTCGCACCAGGTGGCGGTGCTCACGCATGCGCTCGTATCCATTGAAAATGATGTCTACGGCGGTCACGTCGACGCGGGGAAGGCGGTGCTCTATGCGCTCTATCACGAAGTCAGCGAAGTCATGACGGGGGACATGCCCACGCCCGTCAAGTACTTCAACGGCCAGCTTCACGGCGAATATGCCAAGGTGGAGCAGCTCGCCGTGGACAAGATCGCCGCAACGCTTCCGGACGAACTGAAGGGTTCTGTTTATCCCTATCTGCAGGCGGACAAGGCTTCGGAAGAGTATGCGTTCGTCAAGGCGGCGGACAAACTTTCCGCGTATCTGAAATGCCTTGAAGAACTGCGTTCGGGAAATTCGGAATTCGTGCAGGCGGAAAAGACGATCGGGAAAGCGCTCCGCGAAAAGAAGATGCGCGCGGTCGATTACTTTTTTGAACACTTTATCCCCGCGTTCAGCCTGACGCTGGACGAACTTTCATGAAAATCAGATAATATGGAGGGAACCATGGACTTTTTACAGCTTGCCGCACAGCGGTATTCCGTGCGCAAATTTCAGGAAAAGAAGCTCCCGCGGGAGGTGTTGGAGAGCATTCTGAAGGCGGGAATGCTTGCGCCCACGGCACACAACAATCAGCCGCAGCGCATTCTTATCATCGATGAACCAAAGGGGCTGGAAGCGCTGGACAGGGCCACGAAGTGCCGCTTCGGAGCGCCCGCCGCGCTGCTTATCTGCTATGATAAGGACGCCTGCTGGAAGCGGGACCGCTATGACGGAAAGGCGAGCGGGGAGGTGGACGCGTCCATCGTCACCACGCACATGATGCTCGCCGCGGCCGATCTCGGGATCGGCAGCACGTGGGTGATGCACTTCGATCCCGTCGCGATGCGCAGGGAATTTTCCGTTCCCGAAGACTATGAACCCGTTGCGCTTCTCGTTATGGGGTATCCTGCGCCCGATGCCGCGCCCGCACCGGGGCACAGCACCTTCGAGCCGGAGGAAAAACTGGTATTTTACAACCGCTTCTGAGCGGCCGGTCTCTTTTGTCGGGGCCGTTCGGCCGTCCCGATTCCGTAAAAGCAATCAAGCCCGCCGCAGGCGGGCTTTTTGTATGCGGGATCCGTGAAAAAATCCCGGAAAAATTTTGAAAAAAGGATTGCTTTTTCCAAGGACAGATGATAGAATATAGGCGCTTTTATGACCGTTCCCAATGAAAAAAGTCCGGAAGGACACAGGGAGAGAGATATGGATACGGCGGGCGATCAGGGGAAAAAGTATAAGCGCAGCGACAACGCGATTCCGGATTTCGAGCATCTGTTTGACGAAGAACCTCCGCCATCGCACGGAAAACCCCGAAAGAAGGGTGTGGGACGCCTGTATTACAAGCGGCTTTTCAGCAGAAACAAGGGGAGCGTCTTTCTCAGCCTCTTTATGTTTGTGCTCAAAAACCTGCCTGTCTGGGTCATGCCCATCATCACGGCCAATATCATCGACATTGCCGGCGCGGGCATGACGGAAGATACGGTGCGCCTTCTGATCATCAACTCCGTAGTGCTGGTGGTCGTTCTGGTGCAGAATATTCCGACGCACGTCATCTATTCGCGCATTTCCGACAAGATGCTGCGGCGGATCGGCGCGGGTATGCGCGGCACGCTCATACGGAAACTGCAGCACCTGTCCATTACCTATCACAAACAGATCGAGACGGGCAAACTTCAGAGCAAATTTCTCAAGGACATCGAGAGCGTCGACGCCCTGAATATCAATCTGCTCAAGGTGCTCATACCCAACATCATCGTCGCACTCGTTTCGATCGGGATCTCTGTCTACAACAGCCGGCTCGTCACCGTCTTTTTCCTCGTCATCATTCCGGTCAATGTGCTTGTGACGCAGTTTTTCAGTAAACGCATGCGCAAGAAGAATCACCAGTACCGCGTGGAGAACGAGGCGGTTTCGGCCAGGTTCACCAACATGCTGGGCATGCTGCCCGTCACCAAGGCGCACGGGCTGGAGAATGAAGAGATCGCGGAATGCGATAAAAACATCCGTGAACTGACCCGAAAGGGGCTTGCGGTCGACAAGACCAACTCCTATTTCGGCTCGGCGCTCTGGGTCACGACCAATCTTCTGAACGGCGCGTGCCTGGTGTTTTGTGCGGTCTTTGCGCTCAACGGATTCATTTCTCCCGGCGACATTGTCCTGTATCAGTCCATGTTCGCGTCCATCAGCGGCGCGGTGCAGACGATCGTGAATGTTTTGCCGACCTTTTCGGTCGGGTTCGAGGCGATCGGGTCTCTCTCCGAGATCCTTGTTTCAAAAGACGTGGAGGACAGCGCGGGCAAAAAGAAGCTGTCTTCGGTGGAAGGGAACGTTGTGTTCGATCACGTCAGCTACAAGTATCCGAACGGCACCTCCTTCGTCGTCGAAGATTTCAGCCTCGACGTGAAAAAGGGCGAGTGCATTGCAGTCGTCGGCGCATCGGGCAGCGGAAAATCGACGCTGATGAACCTCATCATCGGGTTTTTGAAGCCGACGTCCGGAACGCTTACGATCGACGGGGACGACATCACCACGCTGTCGCTCTCCGATTACAGGCGCTTTATCTCCGTTGTGCCGCAGAACAGTCTGCTTTTTTCGGGGACGATCCGCGAAAACATCGTCTACGGACTGGAAAAGGCGGACAATGACGCCGTTGAACGGGCGGCGGAAATGGCGAACCTGAACGAATTCGTCAAGGATCTTCCGAACGGGCTGGATACGTTCATCGGCGAGCAGGGCGGCCTTCTGAGCGGCGGACAGAAACAGCGCGTCACCATTGCGCGCGCCCTGATCCGCGACCCGAAGATCCTCATTCTGGACGAGGCGACGAGCGCGCTCGACAACATCTCCGAATATCAGGTGCAGAAGGCGATTTCGGGGCTCATCAAGGGCCGAACGACCTTTATCGTCGCGCACAGGCTTTCTACCATCCGCGATGCGGACAGGATCGTCGTCATGGAGGCGGGCAGGTGCGTCGAAGTCGGGTCGTATGAAGAGCTCATGCAGAAGAAGGGAAAATTCTTCGAGTTGAAAAATCTGAACGACATGAATTATAAAATCGCCGAGGAATCTCTCGGCGAAGGGGCGGAATAGGGGCTGTCAGAACGGCTGCGGCCGGACGGGCTGCGCCGTCTGCGCGCATACGGCAAGGGTATATCCGTCATGGTCGGCAAGTGTGAGCGCGGCGGAAACGGGCATACCATGTTCGAGCAGGACGCCGTGTTCAAAGCGGAGCGAGGGCAGCATGCCCGCGATGGTCCCGCCGCAGAACTTGATATACGCCTCTTTTGCCGTCCACACGCGGAAAAAGTCCTCCTCCCTCTCTGCGGGGGAAAGCCTTTGTATGATCGCCTCCGGAAGGGGCCTTCCGCGCCATTCGGCGTCCAGCCCGATCTCCTGCCCGGAGAAGGCGGCAAACGTGCGGCCGTGGCTGTGTGTCAGGCTGAAAAAAACGGGGCCGTTTTCCAGGTAGGGTTTTCCCTTTTCTCCGCGGAAAAAGCGGGGCGAGGCAATGCCGAAGCGCTCCTGCAAGATGCGCCCGACGAACGCGCTGCCGGCAACGGGTTCGTCCGTGTAAAAGATGTCCATATTCCGAGTATACCATAAACGGAGGGAAAAGTAAATGACGCACGCGGAGCGGGCAAAAAATAATTTTCTGAACGGTTACAACTGTGCGCAGTCCGTCGTCCTTGCCTTTGCGGACGAGATCGACGTGCCCGAAAAGATCCTGCTTGCCGCCGCCATGCCGCTCGGCGGGGGACTCGGCAGGCTGCGCGAAACGTGTGGGGCTGTGTCGGGCGGCGCGGTCGCCCTCGGCCTTCTTTTCCCCGATTGTCCGAAGGCGGAGATGTATGCTATGGTGCAGGAGCTGGCGCATGCGTTCGCCGCAAAGAACGGGACGATCAACTGCGGACAGCTTCTCCGCGGTGCGGGGCTTCCTGCCGAGACCGTGCCGCACCCCGAGGAACGCACGCAGGAATATTACCGGAAGCGTCCGTGTCCCGAACTGATCTTCGATGCGGCCGGGATCGTCGCAGATATCTGCCTCCGCCGCGGAAGGATTTTGTCCTGTTGAAAACGAGCGCCGCCCGATCCGGGGCGGCGCTCGTTTTTTCATCCGTGTTTAACTTTTCAGGTCGATTCCGATCCTGGTGCAGGGAGCGTCTCCCTTCAGGACGGCGGAAATGGTATACTTTGCATTGGCGATGCAGACGGTCGTGCCCTGCGCTGCGGCGTCCTTCACGTATTCGAGCTTTGCCCGCGCGCCGTTTGCGCCCGCACGTGAGGCCCCGACGCAGTATTTTTTATACGTTTCGATCTGTTCCGTCAGTTCGTAGCCGTCCTTGCCCGAAATCGTCCTGACAAGGGTCGACGGGTCGTCCGGGTTCAGATAGATGCCGTCCACGCTTGTGAAGATGACAAGCGTCCGCGCGTGTACGAGGCAGGCGATGCGCGAGGCGGTCTCGTCGTTGTCCACGCATTCAAACACCCGCTTTTTGTCGTGCGCCAGGGCGAGCAGCTCCATGCGGCGGTTCTCTTCGGAGGAGACCGCATCGTTGTAGTTGACGATGGGGATCGCGTTCTGTTCGCGGCATCTGAGCAGCAGGCCCTTCAGGTGCTCGCTCTTTTTTTCGTCGTTGAAGTGATGGTGTTCGACGAGTACCTGCCGCACCGAATATGCGGGATCGACAAACTGACGGTATGTCTGCATGAGAATGGTCTGCCCCTGCGCCGCGTAGTCCGTCTTGGCGTTTTCGCCGGACAGCTCTTTCCCCGTGCGCTGCAGAAAATCCAGCCGCCCGATCTCCGTGGCGCCGCTTGAGACCCAGATATATCCGGGGCGCAGTTCCCGCGAGATGCGCGCGACCCGCGTATAGTCGATGATGCCGTCCTCCCGGTCGATGAGCGCCATGGAACCGATCTTGCCCACCAGTTCGTAGTCGAAAGTCATGAAAAATTCTCCCGTTTTCCCTTACTTGTAGGGTATTGTAACATGAAAGCGCGCAAATTGCAAATACTTTTCTCATGCGAAAGTACTTTGGTGCGCTGCTTGCGCTGACATTTGCCGCGGCCCTGTGTGCGGGGTGCGAGGGCGGAACGGTCTCCGAAATGAGTTCGCTTCCGGAGTTGTCCCGTCCGTATGCGGGGGAATACCGCTGCGAGACGCTCACGCTCGCGGGGGAGGACATGCTCTCATCGTTTGAATATGTGCGGCTGATCCTTTCCTATGAGGGGGAGGCGACTCTCTTCTGGCGGACGGCGGAGGGCTGTGAAGGGGAGTACAGCCTGCAATACAAGGCGGATCCCGATGGCGGACGCATCGCCTTTATCCCCCGCGGCAGGGGCGCGGCGGCGCGGACCTTTCCCCTTGAAAAAGGAAACGTCCGCCTGGGGCTGAACCTCGGCGGACGGTATTTATATGCGCAGTTCGGAAGATAGTCACATGAGCCCGATGCCCTCTTCACGGCAGTAATCGAGCGTCTTTTCGTCCCAGACGGACACCTGCACTTCGCCGATGTGCGCCTTGTTCAGAAGGAACATGCAAAGCCGCGACTGGCCGATGCCGCCGCCCATCGTCAGCGGCAGTTCGCCCTCGGCCAGGGCCTTGTGGAAGGGCAGGTTCAGGCGGTCGAGGCAGCCGCTCTCCGTGAGCTGGGAAATGAGCGCCGCTTCGTCCACGCGGATCCCCATGGAGGAGAGCTCGAACGCGCAGCCGAGCGGGGGATACCACAGCACGATATCGCCGTTGAGCGTCCAGTCGTCATAGTCGGGGGAACGTCCGTCGTGCCGGAATCCGGAACGCATCTTTCCGCCGATCTGCATGACGAACGCCGCGCCGTGCTCCTGTGTGAACACGCACTCCCGTTCCTTGGGCGCAAGGGCGGGGTAGGTGTCCTCCAGTTCCTGCGTCGTCACGAACGTGATGTCTTTTGTAAAATAGTTTTCAAGCTCCGGATAATCTTTGCAGAGCTGTTCCGCCGCCGTGCGCATGGCGGCGTATATTTTTTTCACCGTGGTTTCCAGATACTCGCGCGTTCTGTCCTCGCGCAGAATGACCGCCTCCCAGTCCCACTGATCGACATAGACGGAGTGCAGGGCGTCGAGTTCTTCGTCGCGGCGGATCGCGTTCATGTCGCAGTAGAGCCCGCTGTGCGGCTCGAATCCGTATTTTGCAAGGGCATAGCGCTTCCATTTGGCCAGCGACTGCACCACTTCCGCGCGGGTGCCCGTCGACCTGAGATCGAAGGAGACGGGGCGTTCCACACCGTTCAGGTTGTCGTTGAGACCGCTGCCCGCGGGGACAAACAGGGGCGCGCTGATGCGCGAGAGATTGAGTGCTTCGGCAAGCAGCCTTTCAAATGTGTCCTTGACTTCCTTGATGGCCCGTTCCGTGCGGATAAGGTCGAGTTTTGCCCGATACATCGTATGTCTCCCAATGCGCTGATTTTGGGTATTATATCATGTTTGTACGAAAATTGCAACGCCGCAGAAGAAAAAAAGAGGAAAATTGTGTGAACGAATGTTTGCATCTGACCGGCCGATATGATATACTGGTCGCATGGACGAAAGGGAAGTCTCGCTCACGGCCGATCAGGCAGATGCGGCGGCGCTCATTGAAGAGTGGTTTTTACATCTGAATACGCAGATCTTCGTGCTGTGCGGCTATGCGGGGACGGGCAAGACCTTTCTTGTCGATCACGTCGTGCGTCAGCTCGGCCTTATTCCCGGGGAGAGCGCCGTATTCGTCGCTCCCACGGGGAAGGCTGCCTCCGTTCTGATCCGCGCGGGCGTTCCCGCCTCCACGGTGCACAGCCTCATCTATACCCGGGAAGAGGACATCGAGGTGGACGAGAACGGCGAGGTCGTCTCCGAGCGCTTCCTGCGCTTTGTGAAAAAGGAGAAGATCGATTCCGCGATCCGGCTCATCGTTCTGGACGAGACGAGCATGGTCTCCGACGATGTGCTGCGCGATCTTTTGTCCTTCGGCGTCAAGTGCCTGTGCTGCGGCGACCCGGCGCAGCTCCCTCCCGTCAAGGGCAGCAACACCCTTCTTTCCATGCCCGTCGTCACGCTGAAAGAGATCGTGCGGCAGGAAAAGGACAACCCCATTGTGCGCCTTGCCGAACGTGTCCGCCGCGGGGGAGTGCCGCTCTACGGGGAGGACGGCTGCGTCAGCGTCATTCCCCGCCGCGAACTGACCCCGCAGCTTCGGGAGCGGCTCTTCACGCAGGCCGATCAGATCATTGTCGGCACCAACAGGACGAGGAACGCCGTCAACCGCGAAACGCGCATGTTCCGCGGCATTGCGGCGGACGCCCTGCTTCCGTGCGACGGCGAAAAGCTCGTCTGCACCCTGAACGACTGGAGCAAGACGCTCGACGAAAAGGGGGACTTCCACCTCGTCAACGGGATCATCGGCACCTGTCACAATGTGCGCGAACAGTTGGACGGCCTGGGACAGCTCGATTTCACGCCCGATTTTCTGCCGGACACGCTGGAAGATCTGCCCTTTGACGCGGGCATTTTCACGCGCGGACAGTACTTTCACGGCTATGGGGCCAAGGCGTGTCTTCTGACGAACGGCATTCTGGTGCACGAGGGAAACCTTGAAACGCTCCGCCGCTTCAAAGTGCGGCGCGAGGACGCCGTCTGCCGTTTTGAGTTCGCCTATGCCGTGACCTGTCATAAGGCGCAGGGATCGGAATATGATTTTGTCGTCGTGCTCGATGAATCGGGCTACTTTGAGGACGGAAAACAGTGGCTGTACACCGCCGTCACGCGGGCAAAAAAGCGGCTCATCGTCGTCAGATAAAGGAGGAATATGCAGTTTCCCTATCGGAAAATCTTGATTTTGGGCAACGGCGGCGCCGGGAAATCGACGTTCGCCGCGGACATGGGTGCGCGGTTTTCGCTCCCCGTGGTGCATCTTGACCGGCTGTGGTGGCTGCCCGGGTGGGTGAACCGCAGTACGGAGGAGTTCGACGCTCTTCTGGCGGATCGGCTCGCGCGGCCCGCATGGGTGATGGACGGAAATTATCACCGCACCCTGCAGCGGCGGCTCTGTGCGGCGGATGCGGCGGTCTTTCTGGATATCCCCGCGCAGATCTGCCTCGAAAGCGCATATGCGCGCGCGGAGCAATACCGGGGCAGAACGCGCCCGGATATGGCGGACGGCTGCCCCGAACGCGTCGATGAGGAGTTCGAGGCGTGGATCCGCGGCTATGAACAGACCGTCCGCCCCGCCATGCTCTCCGCACTGGAGGAGAGCAGAAGGCCGTACTATGTTTTTTCTTCGCGCCGGGCGGCGTATGATTGGCTGGAAAGTTTTCAGGGGAATTGACAATTCCCTTGACTTTTTTTGATGCGGGGGATATAATCAACGGTGAATTCAACGCAAAAGGAAAAACCTATGGCATACAGAACGCACAACTGCAACGAACTGAGGGAGAGCGATGCCGGCAAGCGGGTAAAGATCTGCGGCTGGCTGGATTCCAAGCGCGATAAGGGCGGGTTGCTGTTCGCCGTGATCCGCGATTTTTACGGCACGACGCAGGTCGTCGCGACGGAGGAGCCCTGTCTCACGCAGCTTCGCGAGATCCCGACCGAATCCACCCTGTCGGTGGAGGGCACCGTCGTTCTGCGCTCTGCGCCCAACGACAAACTTCCCACGGGCAGGATCGAGATCGTTCCCGAGAAGGTGGAGGTGCTCGGAAGGCGCACCACGCAGGCGCTTCCCTTCGAGGTCTCCCGTTCGACGGAGGCGGGCGAGGACGCGCGCCTGAAGTATCGCTTCCTTGACCTGAGAAATCCCGCCGTAAAAGATAAGATCGTGCTGCGCGCCGCGATCGTTGCGGAACTGCGCCGGCTGATGACGCAGGAAGGGTTCCTTGAGATCTCCACGCCCATTCTGACGAGTTCCTCGCCCGAGGGCGCGCGCGATTACATCGTGCCCAGCCGTCTGTATCCGGGCGAGTTTTATGCGCTTCCCCAGGCGCCTCAGCAGTACAAACAGCTGTTGATGTGCTCCGGCTTTGACAAATATTTTCAGATCGCGCCCTGCTTCCGCGATGAGGACGCGCGCGCCGACCGCTCTCCGGGTGAATTTTATCAGCTCGACATCGAAATGGCGTTCGCCACGCAGGAGGACGTGTTCGCCGTACTGGAAAAAGTGCTTCCTCCCGTCTTTGCAAAGTTTTCGGGCTGGGAGGCGGACAAGCCGCCTTTCCGCAGGATCGCCTACCGCGACGCGCTGGAAACATACGGCACGGACAAGCCCGATCTGAGGAATCCGCTCACCGTCTGCGATATCACCGACCTGATGCAGGGCTGCGGCTTTGCGGCGGTGGAGGGGAAAATCGTCAAGGCGATCACCGTCCGGAACGCGGGCATTGCCAGAAAGCAGATCGACAAGCTCGCCGAAGAGTTCAAGGTGAAGACGGAAGGCGGGGCCATGTTCTGGTTCAGACTGGACGAGAACGGTGCGCCCGCGGGCGGCATTTCCAAGTTCGTTGCAGAGCGCGCCGATGCGCTCAGAGAACGGCTCGGCATTGCGGCGGGATCCTTTGTCGCCGTGATCGCCGAGGAGAAGCGTTCGCTCGTACAGAAGCGCGCGGGCATTCTGCGCACCATGCTGGGGACCGCGCTCGACCTGCTCGAAAAAAATGTGTACCGCTTCTGCTGGATCGTCGATTTCCCGATGTACGAGATCGGGGAGGAGTCCGGTCAGCTTGAATTCTGCCACAACCCGTTCTCCATGCCGCAGGGCGGCATGAAGGCGCTGGAAGAGCAGGATCCCCTGGAAGTGCTTGCCTATCAGTACGACATCGTGTGCAACGGCGTGGAGCTCTCTTCGGGCGCGGTCAGAAATCACGATCCCGAGATCATGGTCAAGGCGTTCTCCCTCGTGGGGCTGGGCAAGGAGGACGTGGAAAAGAAGTTCCCCGCGCTCTATCATGCGTTCGAGTACGGCGCGCCTCCGCATGCGGGCGTCGCTCCCGGCGTGGACAGAATGGTCATGCTCATTTCGGATACCGTGAATATCCGCGAAGTCATCGCCTTCCCGATGAACGCCAAGGCGCGCGATCTTCTGATGAATGCGCCCTCGCCCGTCGAACAAAAGCAGCTTGACGACGTGCATATCGCGATCGTGAAAGAGAAAAAGGACTGATTGCCAGGCCGCACGGCACATTCTTGCCGTGCGGTTTTCCTTAAGCAGCGCTTATGGATCGTATCATGAACGCGAAATTCCGAAAGCGGGCAAAAGGGCGGGCAAATGATTGACTTGCCGCCCGAAAAATCATATAATTGTAGCGTCAAAGGGCATCGGCCCGCTATGTTCCGATTTCAAAACCAAGGAGAGAGATACATGAAGGTAACAGAGCTGTTCGGCAGCAACGTCTTTACCGACGAGGTGATGAAGAATTCACTGCCGAGAGAGGTCTACAAGTCCCTGCGCAAGACGATCGATGAAGGGGAGCCTCTCGATTCGTCCATTGCGGGCGCGGTCGCGAATGCGATGAAGGATTGGGCGGTCTCCAAGGGGGCCACGCACTACACGCACTGGTTCCAGCCGCTCACCAATCTGACCGCTTCCAAACATGACAGCTTTATTGAGCCTTCGGGCGATAAGGTCATCATGCAGCTCACGGGCAAAAACCTGATCGTGGGTGAACCGGACGCCTCCAGCTTTCCTTCGGGCGGATCGCGCATGACGAGTGCGGCGCGCGGATATACTGCGTGGGATCCCACTTCTCCCGCCTTTGTCAAGGAGGGAACGCTCTACATCCCCACCGTCTTTGTCTCCTATACGGGGGAGACGCTCGATAAAAAGGCGCCTCTTCTCAAATCCATGACCGCGCTCGACGCGCAGGCAAAACGGCTTCTGAAACTGTTCGGCATCGGCTGCCGCAAAGTTTCCACCACGGTGGGGCCCGAACAGGAATATTTCCTGGTCGACGAAGACGTGTACAACCAGCGCAAGGACCTCATTCTGACGGGACGCACGCTGTTCGGCGCGGCGCCTTCGCGCGGGCAGGAGCTGGAAGACCATTATTTCGGCGTCCTCAAGACCCGGATCTCCGATTTCATGCGCGATCTCGACGAAACGCTCTGGTCGTACGGGATCTTTGCAAAGACCAAACACAACGAGGTCGCCCCCGCACAGCACGAGCTCGCGCCCGTCTTTACGACGACCAATGTTGCCGTGGACGACAACCAGCTCACCATGGAGCTGATGAAAAAAGTTGCCCGGAAACACCACATGGTGTGCCTTTTGCACGAAAAGCCCTTTGAGGGCGTGAACGGTTCGGGAAAGCACAACAACTGGTCCTTGTCCACCGACACGGGGCTCAATCTGCTGGATCCCGGCGAAAACCCCGAAAAGAATACGCTGTTCATGCTCGTGCTTGCCTGCGTCATCGAGGCCGTGGATACCTATCAGGGCATTCTGCGCGCGTCCGTCGCTTCGGCGGGGAACGATCACCGTCTGGGCGCGAACGAGGCGCCTCCCGCGATCATTTCTGTCTATCTCGGCGATCAGCTCGGAGCATTGGTGGACAGCATCGTTCTGGGGCGCGAATATGTGCCGAAGAAGGCCGTTCCCGGCTCCATCGGCGTGCCCGAATCGCCCATTTTCCCCATCGACACGACGGACAGAAACCGCACGTCGCCCTTTGCCTTCACGGGCAACAAATTCGAGTTCCGCATGCTCGGTTCGCAGGCCTCCGTCGCAGACCCGAACATCGTGCTCAACACCATCGTTGCGGAGACGTTCTCCGAGGCGGTCGACGCGCTCTCCGGCGCGCAGGATTTTGAGGCGGCCTGCCGGAAGTACACGAAAAAGCTGCTGAAAGACCATTACCGCATCATCTTCAACTACAACGGCTACGGTCCCGACTGGGAGCCGGAGGCGGAGCGCAGGGGACTGCTCAACAACAAGACGACCGCAGACGCCGTTCCCGAATACTTCAAGCGCGAGAACATCGACGTCTTTGTCCGTCAGGGCGTCTATACGGAAAAAGAAGTCATCGCCCGTGCGAACATCTCGCTGGAAAATTACATCAAGACGATCAACATCGAGGCGCTGACCATGCTCGAAATGGGCAAACAGGACATCTATCCCGCCGTCAACGGATATATTGCGGAGCTGTGCTCCGTGATCGCTGCCAAACGCGCGGTCTCCGAAAAACTTGCGTGCGGCGCGGACGAGACGCTTGCGGAAAAGCTCTCCACCATGAACGAGGCCTTTGCCGCCGCCATGAAGAAACTGGAAAAAGATCTGTCCGAAATGCCTGCGGGGGAGGGGCCCGCTTCGCAGAAGATGGCCCACGTCGTTGTGCCCGACATGGAGGCGGTGCGCGCCCTTGCGGACAGCATGGAAAAGCTCTGCTCCTCCGATTATTGGCCTTATCCCACTTACACCGATCTTCTTTACAGCATCCGCTGATCAAAGACGAGAAGAAAAGCGCGGCACATGCCGCGCTTTTTGCATTTTGGCCGTTTTGCCATGTCCTGCGCGCCAACAGGCGCGAATTGGGGGTATTTCCGGAACAATACGCCGTCCGGACATGATTTCCGGCGTGTTTCCGCCTGATTCCCGGCCGAAAATCTTGACAAAACCGGCAAAAGGTTGTATGCTCTTTTCAAGGAGTTTTTCATGAAAGTCAACGTAAAAAAACTGGACGAAAACGCGAAACTTCCCGTCTACGGTTCGCCCTGCGCGGCGGGTGCGGATCTGTATGCGAGCGCGGGTGCGGATATCCCTGCGGGCGGGACGGCGTTCGTGCATACGGGCATCGCCGTGGAGCTCCCCGCGGGAACGGTGGGGCTCGTCTATGCAAGGAGCGGCCTTGCCTGCAAGCAGGATCTTGCGCCCGCCAACAAGGTGGGGGTCATCGACTGCGACTACCGCGGCGAGATCATGGTCGCCCTGCACAATCACGGGACGGCGGCGCGCAGGGTGGAAGCGGGGGACCGCATTGCCCAGCTCGTGATCGCGCCCTATTACACGGCGGAATTTTCGGAGGCGGAGGAGCTTTCGGAGACCGTGCGCGGGGTCGGCGGATTCGGCTCGACGGGGGCAAAATAATGCGGATGCGCAGAAAGCGCAATCTGGAGCCGCGCATGGAGGCATGCGCGGCGATTCTTGTTGCGCGCGGAAAGCCCTGCAAAAATCTCAAGGAAGCGGCCGAAAATTACCGCGCCCTGATCGATTATTCCGCCCTGTTCGGGCGGGACGCCCCTGTCGAACTGGAGATCGGCTGCGGGAACGGCGCGTTCATCGCCGAACTTGCAAAGCGCCGCCCGGAGTGCGATTTCCTTGCGGTGGAGGTATGCACCAATGTGGTGCTCACGGCAATGGAGCACGTTCAGCGCGAAGGGATCCCGAACGTCCGCTTTCTCAACATTGCGGCGGAGATCCTGCCGTGCTATATCCCGGAGAAGAGCATCGGGCGCATCTATCTCAACTTCTCCACGCCGCTGCCCGAGGCGGGCAGGGAAAAACAGCGCCTGACCTCCGATCGCTTTCTGGCCATCTACAAAAGACTGCTGCGGCCGGGCGGGGAGATCGTGCAAAAGACGGACAGCGCGCCCTTCTTCGATTATTCGCTGCGGAAATTCCGCGAAAACGGATTTGAAGTGAAGGAGATCACGCGCGATCTGCATCACAGCGAATATGCGGAGGGAAATATCGTCACGGAGTACGAGGCGAATTTTTCCGCCAAGGGAATTCCCATCTGCCGCGCGGTGGCGGTACTCGGTCAGGAGGAAACGTGATGAACGAATTTTCTTATTACATGCCGACGGAGGTCCTCTTCGGACGGGACTGCGTCATACAGCAGGGCGCGCGGCTGAAGGAGCTCGGCTCTCACGCGCTCATCGTCACGGGCAGGAGCTCTGCCGGAAACGGTGCGCTCGGCGATGTGCTTGCCGCGCTGGAAGCGAACGGCCAGACGGCAACGGTGTTCGACCGCGTGATGCCCAACCCGACCGTCGCATGCGTGCGGGAAGGGGTCGCCCTGCTGCGGGCGGCGGGTGCGGATTTCATCGTTGCGGCCGGGGGCGGTTCGCCCATGGACGCGGCAAAGGCGATCGCAACGCTTGCGGTGCAGGATCGCCCGGACGGGGAGATCTTTGCGGGCGGCTATGCGGCGGAGGCGCTTCCCATGGCGCACATTCCGACCACGGCCGGAACGGGCAGCGAGGTCACGCCCTACGCCATTCTGACCAACGACGAAAAACAGACCAAGACGAGCATCACAAGCCCCGCGATGTTTCCGCGCCTCGCCTTTCTGGACGGAAAATACATGGAGCATCTTCCCGTCGCTTCCACGGTCAACACGGCGCTGGACGCGTTTTCCCATGCGGTCGAAGGCATGCTCTCCCGCAGGGCGACGCCCGTGTCCGATGCGCTCGCCATGGAGAGCCTGCGCGTTCTGTATCCGCTCCTTCCGCGGACGGCGGGAGCGCTCACGCTCGCGGAACGGGACGGCCTGCTGTACGGTTCCATGCTGGCGGGCATGACGATCGCCCAGTCGGGCACGACCGCCGTGCACGGCATGGGATACTACCTCACCTACTTTTACAACATCGATCACGGTCGGGCGAACGGCCTGCTGCTTCCGGGCGCGCTCAGGCTGTGCGAAAAGAAAGGGGTGGACGCCCTCGGACGCATTCTCTCGGCCTGCGGCGATACGCTTGACGGCGTCTGCTCCGTCCTGGATACGCTGCTCGGCGAACGGGAGGACATTCCCGCAGAACGGCTCGCCGATTTCGCCCGTCGCGCCATGGGCAACAAGAATATCAGAAAGTCGGCGTATGAGCCGACCGAAGAGGAAGTGCTCGGCATTTACATGGGTGCGTTTCCCGGGCAGAAGTCGTAAAGCGGTTGACAGCATGTGTGAAATCATGTATAATTCGGAAAAGAAGTGCATCGGCACAAGAAAGTGAGGGGAATGTATGTGGCATGAGATCCTGTTCCGTATTCTGAGCATCATCAATTATATCGTGCTCATCATCATTGCGATCCCGCTGCTTCTGCAGATCTTTTACGTGCTCTTTTCCTTTGTCAAAAAGAAGACGTGGAAGGAGAGCGCAGTCAAGGGGCGGGTCGCTTATCTCATTCCCGCACACAATGAAGAGGACGTGATCTACGACACGGTGAAAAGCCTGATCGACGGACAGAAGTACCCCCGCGAAAAGTTCGATGTTTTCGTCGTGGCGCACAACTGCACGGACAGGACGGCAGAACTCGCCGAACAGGCGGGGGCAAAGGTACTTGTCCTCGACGATCCCGATCCCGCACACCGCATGGCCCTCTATCCCATGAAACACGGCGTCGATCACATCATGGCGCTGAGCGGGGAACAGGCATATGACTTCATTCTCCGGATCGATGCGGACAACCATGTCAATCCGGAGTTCACATCGCTCATGAACGACGCCTATCAGTCGGGCGTGGACTTTGCCCGCTCCTATGAGGGCGCGCTCAACGGAACGCAGAATTTTTACACCAAGGCGTGCGCGCTCTTTTATGCCTTCGATTCCAGGTTCGGCAGCCGCGTGCGGGAGCGCCTGGGCGTTGCCGCGCATATCAACGGGTCCGGCTCGATGATGAGCCTCAGGATGCTGAAAGAATGCGGCGGCTACGACTGCAAGACCATCTCGGAAGATGCGGAGTTCAACTTCAACCGCATGCTGGAGGGCCGGAAGGGGCACTATGTGGAGGACGCCGTCGCCTATGAGGATATGCCTTCCTCGTTCCGGGTGACGCTCAGCCGCAACAAGCGCATCGGCTCGGGCAGCATGGAACTGCTTAAAGGACAGCTCCTGAAGATGTTCGGGAAGTTTTTCACGACGGGGAACTTTTCCTACCTTGAAATGTTCCTGACGTATATCTTCAACTTTCTTGCGATCCTCATCTCGATCTGGGTGCCGCTGTACTATATCTATCACTTTACGTACACGGCTCTTGTCGTGAACGGCACGATCGCCGTCACGTGGATGTCGGTCGGTTATTATTCCGGAATGCTGTGGAACACGCTCTGGAGTGCGGTCGGCATCGTGGGCGGGCTGTTCGTCCTGTTCGGATTCGGGCAGGCGGCCATTCTGGCCATTGTCGACTACAAAAAACTCGGTGCAAAAAAACGCCGCGAACTGATCTCCGCGGTGCTGTTGTTCCCGGTGTTCCTTGTTTTGTATGCGGTGACGTTGTGCATCGGCGCAATGTCCAAACCCAGCTGGGGAAAGACTACCCGCAACGCGCCGCCTCCGCAGGCGGCGGAAGGAGAATGATGCTGATTTTATGGAATATTCGGTCACGGTAGAACATCTTTCCAAATCCTACGGCGACGTGAAAGCAGTCAACGACATTTCATTTACCGTCAAAAAGGGTTCGCTCTTTGCCTTTCTCGGCATCAACGGCGCGGGAAAGAGCACGACGATCAACATCATCTGTTCCATTCTGAAAAAAGATGCGGGCAGGGTGACCGTGTGCGGACACGATCTCGACACGCAGGCAGAACAGATCAAACAGGAGATCGGCATCGTCTTTCAGTCGAGCGTTCTGGACAAACAGCTCACGGTCTGGGAAAATCTCGATGTGCGCGCATCCTTTTACGGGCTGTCACATGCCGAAAAAAAGCGAAACGTGGAAGAGATCATTGAACTTCTGTCGTTGCAGTCCATTCTGAAGCGGCCCGTCGGAAACCTGTCCGGCGGACAGCAGCGGCGGGTGGATATCGCGCGCGCCATGGTGCATCGCCCGCGGCTTCTGATGCTGGACGAACCGTCCACGGGGCTCGATCCCAAGACCCGCCTCACCGTATGGTCGCTCATTGACAATATCCGCATGGAAACGGGCATGACGGTGTTCCTCACCACCCATTATCTGGAGGAGGCGGAAAAGGCGGGCTATGTCGTGATCATGGACAAGGGATCCATCATTGCGGAGGGCACGCCCAACGAGCTGAAAAACAGGTACTCCTATGACAGCCTTCTGAGCTACATGAAGCGCAGCGAGGCATTTGAGACAGCGCTGATGCGCGGGGGATATTCGTATACGTACGATCCCGTCAAAAAGGCATATCGCATCGTGGTGGAAAACAGCGACAGCGCAAAGCGGCTGATGCGTGAATTCGACGAATATACCGCGGACGTGGAGATCATCAAGGGGACCATGGACGACGTATTCCTGAATGTGACCGGCCGCAATATCGTACAGACGGGGGAGGAGCACGATGCAAAGTAAGGCAAAGAGCAATGTTTCGGTATTCTTCCAGCTGACCCGCCGCCACCTGCTCGTCTTTTTCAAGAACAAGATCCGTCTGATGTACACGCTGCTCGTGCCCGTCATCATCTTTGCGGTCTATATCTTCTTCCTGCGCCAGCTGGAGCTGTCCACGGTGAACAATGTGCTGCTCGAAAATAATATTCCCAAGAGCGAGCAGCTCATGAAATATATCGAAACGCTTGTCGATTCCTGGATGCTTTCGGGGATCGCCGCGCTGTCGTCCATTACGGTCTCGCTGCAGACCAACAACGTATTCGTAGAGGATAAGCAGAACGGCGTCAACCGCGATTTTGCCTCCGCGCCCATCAGAAGGGGAGCGCTGATCGGCAGCTATGTCGTGTTCCCCTTCCTCGTCACGCTGCTCGTGTGCATCGTCTATCTGATCATCTGCTTTGTGTACCTTGCATGTATGCAGGAATTTTTCCTGAATTTCACCGACTTCATCACCATTTTCGGCATCATGCTGTACACGACGATCTCCTCCACGCTGATGACGGTGTTCATCTGCTCGTTCATCAAGACGGAGGGCACGATGGCAAGCCTCGTGGCGGTGTTTTCGACGGCCGTGGGCTTTCTGATCGGCGCCTATATGCCGCTCGGAATGCTTCCCACTTGGGTGCAGACCGTATGCGCGTTTATTCCGGGAACCTATTCCTGCGCGCTCCTGCGGTATTCCTTTATGGCGACGCCGATCGCCGAGCTCGAGCACTATGTCGTGGACGTCATGCAGTATGCGGGCGGTCAGGAACTGATCGCCGAGCTGACCAGCAGTTTCGGGTACAATCTTGAGTTCATCTCCGTTACGGTGGAGCCGCCCTATCAGATGCTTGCGCTCACGGTGTTCAATATCGTCTTCCTTGCGCTGAACATCTTTTCCGGGAAGAAACTTGCGGATGTCCTCGGCGTCGGAAAGAAAAAGCGCAAAAAGCGCGCCCAGCTTGCGGCGCAGGCCGCTTCCGGTTCCGAACCTGCTGCGGACGAAAAGCCGGACGGGCAGACAGATGAAACAAAAAATGAATGACGTCTGATCAATGTGCAGCGC
>ERZ1090868.361-NODE-361-length-25060-cov-13.614077_pt1 | contig 25060 bp, 22 predicted proteins | sample MGYA00478475_ERZ1090868 | MGnify/ENA primary metagenome ERZ1090868 (study PRJEB33644, sample SAMEA5815747) | chicken gut metagenome | biome: Chicken; feature: Gastrointestinal Tract; material: Caecum | place: Ireland | collected 2019-01-01 | study: A study of the...
GTGTTTCACTGTTCAGTTATCAAGGTTCGCTCCGTTTTTCAGGAGCCGTTCCTGCCTCAGCAGCAACTCGCTTAGTTTATCATAAGCGCTTGCGCTTGTCAAGAACTTTTTTCAACTTTTTTCGATCTCTTTCGAAATCTATTTCGCCTTCAGGCTTTCCGCCCTCAGCGAACTTTTTTATTCTATCACAATGATTTTTGCTTGTCAACAACTTTTTTGAAACTTTTTAGCCATTTTTCAAATCTCAAGTATCAAACTGTCTGACCGGACTGCCGCAAACTGATACGTTTGATCCTACATGTCCCTGTCGCGCTGACAGCTTAGTTATAATATCACCCGTTTTTCATTTTGTCAACAATTATTTTTAATTTTCTTATATTCACGAATATTTGAAAATTATACATTTATAATGTCAAGGGCTAAAGGTCATGTACAAGCGCGGCGTCTGCCGGCATTCACATCCATCGCAAAGTGATCTGTGATAGCCGGATTTCACAACAATCCATCTTCGGACTGTTGCATGATTTTGATCCTGTGCTCCAATCGAATATTTGTTCTTTTTCGCCCTGCTTTTATATACTTTTACCATGATCTTTGCTATAATGGTTCATATGCCATAATGTTATGATCCGTTTTTCTATGAACCAGAAAAAATCAATCAAAATGGGAAAAGCTATTATTATACCGTGCGCAGGGAGCGGTCGGTAAAAGCAGAGAGAAAAGGCAGAGAAAAATGAACATCACCTATTTTATAGGAAACGGATTTGACGTAGGTTTACATCTGGATACCACATACAAAAAATTTTACCCATACTTTTTGAAAAACGCAGGTGCTGACAATCAACTGCGAAAAGCGATCGACCATGATACTGACTTTGAAAACTGGTCTGATCTCGAAAAAGCATTAGGCATATACACCGGTAAAATTGAAAGTTCCGGTGAGTCTGCCAATCGCTTCATCAAAGATAAATTAGAATTGGATGACTGTCTGAAAAACTATCTCGCGAACGAACAGAAAAAATTCACGATGAAGAGGGATGAAATGAAAAACCTCTTAATAAATGCTTTCGAACAATTTAAAGAAGGAAATAACGAAAACGAGCGTCTGCTGATCAGAAAAACCCTGGACAGCTGCAAAGACGAAAATTATATTTATCAGTGCATTACATTCAATTATACAAAATGCATCGACCAAGTATGGAAAACATTGAGAGACAGTGAGACAGGCAGACATAACACTGTCGGCGCCAGGCATAAAGAGTTTTCGGGAAATGTTTTGCATATTCATGGAACACTTGAAGATAATGAAATGATTACCGGCGTAAATGATGAAAAGCAGATTTCAAACAGCAGTCTGGCTCAAAATATCCATGTGAAATGGGCATTGATCAAGCCATACCTGAATCAGGCAATCGGACAGAATAAAACACAGAAAGCACAGAAAATCATTGATCACAGCGCGATTGTTTGTGTCTATGGTATGTCACTGGGCGAAACAGACAACATATGGTGGAAGTATCTCGGACAATGGCTGACAAAGCAGACTGCACACATCCTGATGATATATCACTATGCTCCCGGCTTTACAGTGACGCATCCGGTCCGACAATTAATGCACGCAGAAAACGTAAAACGTGCATTTTTAAAACGGACGGATCTGACGCCTGCCGAACAGAGTGCAGTACAGCCAAGGATCATTGTATACGATAACAAAAATGTCTTTCAACCACAGAAACCGTACAACATTGACAGTTAGGAGATTTTATTATGGATCATTTTGAATTAATATCAGAATACAAACCGACCGGCGACCAGCCCCAGGCGATCGAGCAGCTGGTCAAAGGATTTAAGGAAGGCAACCAGTGCGAAACCCTTCTGGGCGTCACCGGTTCCGGAAAGACGTTTACGATGGCGAATGTCATACAACAATTAAACAAACCAACACTGATTATTGCACACAACAAGACCCTGGCGGCGCAGCTCTACGGTGAGTTCAAGGAATTTTTCCCGAATAACGCTGTAGAATATTTTGTGTCCTACTACGACTACTATCAGCCCGAGGCATACGTTCCGTCCTCGGACACGTACATTGCCAAGGATTCATCCATTAATGAAGAGATCGACAAGCTCCGTCTGTCTGCGACCTCGGCACTCTCCGAGCGCCGGGATGTGATCGTGGTCTCCAGCGTGTCCTGTATTTATGGAATCGGAAGTCCGAAAGATTATATGGAAATGATCATCTCTCTGCGGCCGGGAATGGAAAAAGACAGGGACGATGTCATCAAGGCCCTGATCGATATTCAGTATGATCGCAATGACATGGATTTCCACCGGGGAACTTTCCGTGTGCGCGGCGATGTGCTGGAAATCTTCCCGGCGGAGGAAAGCGAAAAAGCCGTTCGGGTGGAATTTTTTGGCGACGAGATCGACAGGATCACCCAGATCGATACGCTGACCGGTGAAATCCTCTGCGAGCTGGAGCACGTCGCGATCTTCCCGGCGTCCCACTACGTCGTTCCGATGGATACGATCCTGAAGGCAACGCAGGAAATCGAGCAAGACATGCAGGAACGTGTCCGATATTTTAAGAGCGAAGGAAAGCTTCTGGAAGCGCAGCGGATCGAAGAGCGGACCAACTTTGACATCGAAATGCTCCGGGAAACCGGTGTATGTTCCGGTATCGAAAACTACTCCCGGTATCTTTCCGGGCTGGAACCTGGGCAGCCGCCCTATACCCTGATTGATTACTTCGGCGATGATTTTCTGATGATCATCGACGAGTCCCACAAAACGATTCCTCAGATCCGCGGAATGTATGCCGGAGATAAGTCGCGGAAAACAACCCTGGTGGATTATGGATTCCGCCTGCCGTCCGCCAAGGATAACCGGCCTTTGAATTTTGAGGAGTTTGAGGACAGGATCGACCAGATCATGTTTGTATCCGCCACTCCCGGGGAATATGAAGCGGAGCACGAACTGCTTCGTGCGGAACAGATCATCCGGCCGACCGGTCTGCTGGACCCGCAGGTAGATGTCCGTCCGGTGGAGGGACAGATCGACGATCTGCTGGCTGAGGTGCGCAAGGAAGTAAAAGATCATCACAAAGTGCTCGTCACGACTCTGACCAAACGGATGGCAGAGGATCTGACCGACTATATGAAGGAAGCCGGTATCCGCGTCCGTTATCTCCATTCCGATATCGATACCCTGGAACGGACCGAAATCATCCGGGATATGCGCCTGGATGTGTTCGACGTCCTCGTGGGAATCAACCTGCTCCGAGAGGGGCTGGATATTCCGGAGATCACCCTGGTGGCGATCCTGGACGCGGACAAGGAAGGATTCCTCCGCTCAGAGACTTCTCTGATCCAGACCATCGGCCGCGCCGCCCGGAACAGCGAGGGACATGTGATCATGTATGCAGAAAATATGACAGATTCTATGCGGATCGCGATTGATGAAACGCAGCGCCGCCGGGAACTGCAGCAGGCATATAATGAAGCGCATGGCATTACCCCAAAGACAATCCGGAAAGCGGTCCGCGATCTGATCAGTATTTCAAAAGAGGTTGCCAAGACCGAGAGCACCATGGAGAAAGATCCGGAATCCATGACCCGCGAAGAACTGGAAAAACTGATCGCCCAAGTACAGAAGCAGATGAAAGCCGCAGCGGCAGAATTGAATTTTGAGATGGCAGCAGAACTGCGTGATAAGATGATCGAATTGAAAAAAAATCTGGACGACATAAAAGAAATATGATATAATACGTTCTCGGAAAAATTGAACACTGTTAAGATGAAAATGGTAGTGAGATTCTTGGTGTAATCGCAACGAAAGTTATGATAACGGGGATCCCACTGCCTTTTTGTTTTGTCAGAAAAGAAATGGAGGAAAATAAGTATTATGCCAAAAACAAAATTTCAGGATGTCGTATTCACTGTCATGATGGTGATCGTCATGGTCTATGCAATGGTGGTGTATAATATTTCCATCGACCTGGGCGGTGTCAGAAATGAAGTCTTTCTCATGGCACTTCACGAACTCGTGATCATGGGAATCGTCGGATTTTTGCTGGAGATGCTTGTGGCTGGTCCTCTGGCGAAAAAGCTGGCGTTCCGTTTTGTGACTCCGGGCAAAGACCGGATGGCTGTGGTGATCCTGGCGATTTCAGCTATGACCGTATGTCTGATGTGTCCGATGATGAGTTTCGTCGCAACTGTTCTGTTCAAGGGCGTGGACAGTCAGCTGTTTGCAAAATGGGTGCAGCTGACCGTAATGAATTTTCCGATGGCGCTGTGCTGGCAGATTTTCGCAGCCGGCCCGCTGGTACGTCTGATCTTCGGAAAGCTTTTCCCGGAAAAGAACGCGGAAGCAGCCTGACTTTGCTGCCGGACACGAAAAAATCCTTTCAAACTACGTTGACAATCTCCACAAAATATCATAATTTATACTTAAAAATGCTGCGCCTGAAATACTGGATCCCCGGTTCTTCTTCCTGATGCTGTGACCACCGGATGATCAGGAAAAGTTCCGCATGCATTTCGGAAGAGCGGCGGAAAAGGAGAAAGATAAAAGTATGGTTGTAACTTTGGAAAACGAACAACTCAGCGTGAAGGTATCCTCCTTCGGCGGAGAACTTCAGTCGATCGTGGAAAAAGAGACCGGACGGGAATATCTGTGGCAGGGAGACCCGACGTTCTGGAAGGAAAAAGCCCCGAACCTTTTCCCCTATATCGCCCGGTTGACCGACGGAAAATATACGTATCAGGGAAAGGAATACTCCATGAGGATCCACGGGTTTGCCAAATACCGTGAACTGGAAGTGCAGCAGAAAGAAAATGAACGAATTTTTTCCCTGGAATCCGACGAGGAAACCCTTGCTCAGTATCCGTTCCGGTTCCGTTATGAGATCCGCTACCGGCTGACCGGCAGTACTCTGGAAATTACATACCGCGTGGAAAATCGGGAAAATCATACCATGTATTTCGGAGTCGGCGGGCACCCCGGCTTCCAGGTACCATATCTGAGCGGAACGACGTTTACCGATTATATCCTGCAGTTCCCCGAAGCGGAACGGCCCTGCCGCATACAGTTTTCCGAAGACTGTTTCGTGACAGGAGAGGCGCCGGAACAGGAGATGGCCGACCGGGAACTGAAACTCCGTCACCCGATGTTCGATAACGATGCGATCGTCTTGAGAAATGCCGGACATTGTGTCCGCCTCCGCCCTGGACATGCCTGGGAGCAGATAGCTTCACTGGAAGAGAAAAAAAATGCTTCTGCAATCTGCGTGAAATTTCCCCAGATGAATTATCTCGGACTCTGGCATAAACCAAAAACCGAAGCTCCCTACGTCTGCATCGAACCATGGTCCTCTCTCCCGTCCCGCAAAGGGATCGTGGAAGACCTGGAACAGCAGGAAAATCTGATTTCTCTGGAGGGCGGCGGTGTTTACGAAAACACCTGGGAAATCTCTCTGGAAAAACTTTTCTAAACATCTGAGGGCATCCGAAGCTTTGCTGCCGGAAACGCGGCAAAGCTTCGGATGCCCTCTTAAATCTTAAACCTTATTTCTTAATCTGATTCAGCTGATCATTAATCGCCAGCATTTCTTCTTTCGTCATCGCACCGCCGGCAACACCCATCAGGTTCAGAAGGCGAAGCAATGTAAAGGACCCCATCATAGACATCAGACCTGCTCCGCTTTCCTCAGCGGCGGCCTGCGCTTTCTCAATGTTCTCTCCGCCCAGCTTCTGCATCACCTGGCCGATAAGCCCTTTGATGAACGCCGCGCCTTCCTCGGTTTTCACAATATCCTGGATCTTGTCATTCAGTGAACAATATCCTTCCGGCACGGTAATGTCAAACCAGTTCAACACTGCTCCCTTTTCTTTCATCCGGTACGCTTCGTTGAACGTATCCACCTTTCGGAGAAAGCTTTCATCCTCGCAGTCTCCTGCTTTTGCATACAGCTTCGTCTCGCCCTCGTTCGGAACCTGGAAATAAAAGAAGTGAACATCACTGGTCTGTTTTCCAAGGCTCTTACCGTTGGCAAACAGTTCTACCTCCGGCTGGTTGGAGTAAACCGTGATCTTCGTCACATCCTCCACCCGGTCCACATAGCGCTTTCCGCAGATATGCACGAACGGCTCGTCGGACAGCCATGCCTTATATGCGTAGAAAGCGTCTTTCTTATATTTCCGGTCAAATGTAACCAGTCCCTTATGGTTCTGTCCGCTCTCACCGCCTTCGTCTCTTGCATCCGCCGCAAAGTCAAACATATTCCACACATGGGTCGCCCAGATATACGGACGGGTGTAAAGCTGCTTGATCAGCTCCTCATGGTAATATGCCTGATACTCCTCGGTATAGTCTCCCGCTTCCGGATTGGAGGTATGCCAGTTCAGCGCCTCGCAGCCGTATTCGCTCATGCCCACCGGTTTATCCGGGAACTCGGCATGGAACTTATCAAACCACGGTCCGTTCATCGACACATCCCCGCCGTACCATCCGAAATAATGATTGAAAGAAACCACGTCCGGGATCTGTACATACGGATCATGGATATCACACATAGATACGCAGGCCATCGTCGTCAGGCGGGTCTTGTCCATCTCATGTACCATATCGTTCAGGATCTTATGATTTTCGATCAGATCCGGATTGGAAGCGCCGGTCATCGTGATCTCATTGGACAGACCCCAGACAACGATACACGGATGATTGTAATTTTGTACAATCAGTTCCTTCATCTGTGAGATCGTATTCTCGCGGCCTTTCGGCATGTGTCTGGAAATATACGGGATCTCTGCCCAGATCACCAGACCTCTCTCATCGCAGAGATCATAGAAATACTGGTTGTGCTGATAATGGGCCAGACGGATCGTATTCGCGCCCAGCTCACAAATCAGATCCACATCCTCTTTGTGATGTTCCGGAAGCAGTGCATTTCCGATCTTCGGACGGTCCTGATGGCGCGCAACACCGTGCAGCGGATAGCTCTCTCCGTTCAGGAAGAATCCTTTCTCCGGATCCACGTAGAATGTCCGGCAGCCAAAGCGGGTGCTCACGCAGTCCAGTTCCTGCTCTCCGTCCATCAGCCGGACTTCCATCGTGTACAGGTACGGATCTTTTTTTCCATTCCACAGATGTACCTGACGGATTTCAAAATCCACCAGTGTCTTTCCGGCTTCCACGGTCTTCGTCTCCGCGATTGTTCCATCCTGATTTTTCAGCGTATAAACAAGAGTCTTTCCGGTCGTATCGCCGGACAGATAAACCTCCGTCTCCACCCGGGCGTCCTGGCCTTCGATCTGCGGCGTCACTTTGATTCCCGGAGTTCCGTAATATTCCAGCTCGAAATGAGCTTTCGGCACCGCCACAATGTTTACCCCACGGTATAATCCGCCGTAGAAGGTAAAGTCCGCCTGCTGCGGATATACACGCTCGTTCACTCCGTTATCCACAGCAACTACTACCAGGTTTTCCTCCTGTATCTGGTCCGTCATGTTCACACGGAATGCGGAATATCCTCCGTCATGATGAGCCAGCTTCGTTCCGTTTACATAAACATCCGCGGAAGCGTTTGCCGCACAGATCTCCAGATAGTATTCCTCTCCTTCCGGAAGATCCATTTTTCGGAATTCATTGGCGTAATAGCAGGTTCCGCGGTAGTAATCTCCTCCGCCGTCCTGTCCGTCGATTCCATTCCAGGTATGGGGAAGATCCACCCAGACCCAGCGTGTCGGCATACTCTCGGGAACCTGATCCGCTTCCTTGGAGAACGCCCATTTGTCGTTAAATGGCATTACATTTCTCATGTCTGCTTTCCTCCTTGTATTGCAGCCGTTCAGCCTGAAGGGTGATCACAATCCCTGATTTTTCACAGCGTACATCGAATACACAACCCTGGCTGAACGACCACACCTGTTATTCTTTTTTTAGAATATCATGTTTTCCGCCGGCATGTTTGGATTTTTTTATTTCAATTTAGATATTTTTAGTATATACTGATATTTAATAATTCCTTTAGAAATGGAGATATCAGCATGTTGTTTTCCTGTTCCCCCAAGGAGGCCTTTCCCCTGCTCCGCCGGCTTTTATATGATTCCTTTCAAGTTGACGCATGGATCTTTTCCTGGCCCTACCAGAATCTGGACCGGATCGACAATTCCATCCGACGGACATTATGGGGAGAATATTTTCATACTCCCGTAGAGTTTCAGGATTTCTGGGAAAATTTTCCCAGTCACAATATCATCATTCTGAAAAGCTCACTCGGATTCTGTAATATTATCTGCCTGCTGTCCTCGGAGTCCCATCCTGATTTTATCAGCATCGGCCCTTTTCGGGAACATGAGATGACGCCTTCTTTTCTGAGCCGGACCGCCCGGGAAAACCACCTGTCCGGAAAATCCTTCACCCTTATGCAGAATTTTTACCGTACAATGCCCATGGCCGACCCGGAATCCCTGGCATCATTTCTCTCTCATTTTCTCGGCGCCCTGCTCCCGGACTATGACAAAGTACCGCCTGTCCATGTGAGTTTTTCCGAAACCGCCCGGAAGATCATTTCTGATCATGAACTTTTATTGTCAGAAAATGCAGATCACGCAGAGCGATACGCTGACAGATACCGGCAGACCATCGACGCTCTTGTATCCGGAGATCTCGACACCGCTCTGCACGCTCTGCGTTCCTGGCTTTCTCTTTCCGTCCTTCCTGAAGAGTCCCATACCGGACAGTTTCGCAGATATCTCACTGTGATCAACGAACTTTTTGCCTCCGCCCTCTTATCCTGCCCGATCCACCCGGTTTACATCCGGGAAATCGCCCATGAAGTGCAGACACAGATCGACAGCACGGAAAATTATGAGATACTGTGTGGCCTGCCTGCCAAAATTTTGAGAAAATACTGTCTTCTGGTCAGAAACGAGTCCTATGCCGGCTGCTCCTCCCTGATCCGCCAGGTGATCGACTATATCCGGATCCATCTGTCCGAAGACCTTTCCCTGACCGGCATTGCCCGTGAATTTCACCGGCACCCTTCTTCCCTTTCCGCCTCCTTCCGAAAAGAAACCGGTCGTACACTCACTTCATTCATCTGTCAGTCACGGATTCAAAAAGCAGTCTATGCACTCAATACCTCATCTCTGGAGATCCGTGAGATCGCATCCAGCGTCGGATTTCACGATCTGGGATACTTTTCCAGAGTTTTTCGGTCTCAGATGGGAATGTCGCCCAGTGAATACCGAAAAATGTTTTTTCACACGCAAAAACAGACAGAGACAAAGCATCTCTGAAACCTGCCGGCGGCTCCTGTCACTGTCACCCGCTGAACAACTGTTCCATACGCTTTCCCTCTGTCTGCAGTCCTTCTCAAAACTGTACCTTATCAGAGTTATCATTCAGATTTTTTCTTCCGTATTCTGTCCTACGAAAAAATAGAAATGAAACTGAATATCTCCTATCTTTTCTGACACCTTCTGACACACGCGGCATATGATTTTCAGAAAATTTTCCTTTGCTTTCTGTTTGCGGCCTGTCTCTGTTCTTCCTTCTGTTCTTTTGCTCACTTCCATCATGCCACCTCCGTTCTGGCACACGCTCGCCGCCGAACGTCCGGACCCTTCCGTCCAGCCTGTCATCCGGCCTGTTCTACTGTTTCGACAGGTCTTATTATACTGTACATTTATTTGAGAAATGTTGAAACATTCTTAAGATTCCTTAAATTCCGCCAGGTTTTATCTGTCCGTTCCGAAGCATCTGCTTGTCAAATTCAGGATTAAAGTAATAATAATTTCTGCTGTCCAGTTTTTCTTTGACCTTCTCCATGGCCTCTCCGAACCGCTGAAAATGAACGATCTCACGGGTTCTGAGAAACTTGAGCGGCTCTCTGACCTCAGGATCCCGGATCATCCGCAGCAGATTATCATAGACCGTTCTGGCCTTCTGTTCCGCAGCAAGATCCTCCGTCAAATCCGTGATCGCATCTCCTTTTGACTGAAATTCCACCGCTGAAAACGGAAGCGCAGATGCGGCCTGAGGCCACAACCCTGCTGTATGGTCAATATAATATGCGTCAAAACCGGATGCCTTCGCTTCTTCTACACTCAGATTTCTGGTCAACTGATAGACCATGGAACAGATCATTTCCATGTGCCCAAGTTCTTCTGTTCCAATATCTGTGAGAAGTCCGCTCACTGACTTCACAGGCATGGAATACCGCTGGGCCAGATAGCGCATGGATGCGGACAATTCACCATCCGGTCCGCCGTACTGGCTGATGATCAGCTGCGCCGTTTTCGGACAGGTCTTTGTGATCTTTACCGGAAACTGCAGACGTTTTTCGTAGTACCACATAACTCACGCTCTCCTTCCCAGGGCATCGGTCCTTTTTGCCAGCAGAAAAAAACATTCTCACCGGCTTCACATCCGCTGATACACTCCCGCGTAAGCGGATAAAATTTCTCCGCAAATTGACGTTTTAACTCTCTGTACTCCTGAAGCTTCTCCTGATATCTCATCATAGCCCGGGTATCCTCCTCATGCGTATCCAGAAACAGCGTCAGATCATCCAGAAAAAAACCTGTCTTCATGATCTCCATGAAAAGTTGCTCTCTCTCCGCCTGCTCCGGATCTGGTCCCGCAGGCCGCGCTATATCCGAAGGTTCCGTATCTTCGTTCGACTGTATGCCTGCCGCAAAAAACGGTTTATTCAGTTCAGAAAAAATCGTACCGTTTCGAAATGCTTTTTTCTCAAAACACGGCTCCCGCCACTGCTGAACCGGGACATTGGCAATCGCTAACTGTTGTTCTGTCATTCCGTCTCCTTTCCTGTCCTAGGTAAAACTCATCAGTTTTTTTGACTACATTTTCAGTATCCTGAAAATCACAGAAATTATGATAACAATGTTTCCCTGTAACGCTGCAGATACATGACTGTTCCGCCGCTGAAACAGTTGCGTAAAACGGCCGCCAAAGATACGCGACACAGCGGCAGAATCAAAAAAGCTGATCCGATTTTTCACAGTTTTTCCATAATTTTCAGCTATAATAAAGAACATATTATCATAACCTATTACAATCAAGGAGAGGAAACCTATGAAAAAAGAAAATCGTAAAGCGGCGCAGCAGCGCCGTGCGGAGGAACGAAAGAAACTGGAAAGACAGAAAAAAGTCAGAAAGATCATCGGCTGGATCGTGGGGATTGTTATCGTTGTTCTCCTCCTGCTCCTGGTCGTTTTCGGAGACAGCCTGTTTTCCGACAGCTCCTCCACGGACAGCACCTCAGCATCTTCTGTCAGTACAGACTCCGATGCCGCGGAGAATTCCACATCTGGCAGCTCCGTTACGGATGAATCTGCCTCTGCCAGCACCGCCTACTCCACCGACACTTCTCTGACTGTCGAGGACGGCGATACGGTCAACATCGATTATGTCGGTTCCATCGACGGCGTCGAATTTGAAGGCGGAAGCACGAACGGTGCAGGTACAGACCTGACCATCGGTTCCGGACGCTACATCGACGATTTCGAGGAACAACTGATCGGTGCCCATCCGGGTGATACGGTCAATGTAAACGTCACTTTCCCGGACAACTACCAGCAGGAAGATCTTCAGGGACAGGACGCACTGTTTGTCGTGACCATCAACGGAATTTACAACAAATAAAAGGATCCCGTGGAATCCAACACTTTTCAGCTGTCGGATCCCGCGGGATCTTCTTTTTACTTTTTTCCCGGAAAGTCCTCCCGGCTTTTCCACGGCAGAAGAAAAACTCCCGTGCTACGGCCGCTTCACCGACCATCCGGATCACCGCCGCAGCAAACCATATTTCGGCTCACAGAAAAAAACGCTGCGCAGTCCCTGTCGGAAAACCTGCACAGCATTTCTCATTCTGTCTGTCCTTCTGTTTTTACCGCTTCTCTCCGAGAAAAAATAACGCAACCGTTCCCGGACCTGCATGAGCGCCGATCGTCGCTCCGATCGTATGGAAACGGATATCCTGTATGTGATACTTTTCCCGCACCAGATCAGCAACCATGCGGGCGTCCTCCTCACAGTCCCCATGGCTGATAAAAACCGTCTGGTTTCTGTCTTTGTAGCTGCCAACGCGTTCATCCATCATCTTCACCAGTTCCGCCAGCGCACGCTTCCGCCCTCTGACCTTGGACAGCAGAATCAGATGCCCCTCGTTATCCACATGCAGCATCGGCTTGATGCCCACCATGGTTCCGACGATCGCACTCAGCTTCGACACACGGCCTCCGCGATGCAGATGAAACAGATCGTCTACCGTGAACACGTGGCAGAGATGGAGTTTGTTTTCTTCCAGAAAGTCTCCCACTTCTTCCAGAGATTTCCCCTGCTCTTTCTGCTGAACCGCATAAAAAAGAAGCAGTCCTTCTCCCATCGACGCACACAGAGAATCGACCACCCGGATCCTGATTCCGGGATATTCTTCCATCAATTCCTCCGCGGCGATCCTGGCGCTGTTAAAACTTCCGCTCAGTCCGGAAGAGAAACCGAGATGCAGAATGTCCATCCCCTTTTCAATATATGGAAGCCAGCAGTTCTTTACATCCTCCGCATTCGCCTGGGAAGTCGTCGGCATCGCTCCCGAACGCATCCACTCATAAAATTCATGGGGATCCGCTCTGTGCTCTTTATTGAATATCTGGCCGTTTACCATGCAGTTCAGGCTCACGTATGGAATCTGATGTTCTTCATAAAAAGACTCCGGCATATCACAGGTATCGTCCGTCGTAATGGTATATTCCTTCATAGTTTTCCCTCCTGCATTTCCTTTGACATATTTTTATCATACCATCGCACAGGATAATTATCAACACATAGTTTCCAAAGCCACTTGGATTTTCATCACTGTCCGTCCGAGTGAACTGTGACAGATTATCATTGCGGACCGCTGCCATTTGCGAATGAAGCAGCATGTGTCACATTGCCTGAAGGATTTCCAGCGCTTTCTGCAGCTGTATGTCTGTCTCTGTGTCTTCCGGCTGCTCTACCTTCACATCCGGCTCGATTCCCACCCCGTGGATATCATTTCCATTCGGCGTATAATAGTGCGCCACCGTCAGCTTGACAACACTGCCATCCGGAAGGCCGTAAAAGTCCTGAACGATTCCTTTTCCGTACGTCTGCTGTCCTACGATCGTGCCGATCCCATAGTCCTTGACAGCCCCGGTGAAAATCTCTGCCGCACTGGCCGTATTCTCATCCACCAGCACGACCAGCGGAATGTCCAGAGGAGTCTCGCCGTCGCAGGTATATTCTTCACGGTTTCCCTGTTTGTCTTCCGTATAGACGATCAGTCCCTGCGGCAGGATCTGGCGCAGCGTATCGCATACCGCAGTCAGCAGACCGCCCGGATTGCCCCGCAGATCGATCAACAATCTTTGCATTCCCTGAGCCTGCAGCTGCTGATAGACGGACGCAAACTGATCGGAGGTTAAGCCGGTAAACTGACTGATGGCCAGATATCCGTCCGTATCGTTGAGCATCTTCCCTGCGACAGTGTCTGTCTCCAGCTTTTCTCTGGTCACTTCCACCTGGATTTGTTCTCCGCTTTCCCCTCTGGACAGTACCAAGCTGATCGTTTCATTCTCCGCTTCACGGATCAGCGCTGCGGCCTCCGTCACAGTCATCGCTGTGACATCCGTCCCGTCAACAGCGATCAGCAGATCCCCCGCCTGGATCCCCGCCTGCGCGGCAGGCGAATCTTCTTTCACCTCCACGACCTCCAGTCCATTCTCATCTTCCGTCTGTCCGATCGTGATTCCGACTCCCTCGTAGTAACCTTCCTGCGAGGACGCCAGCTCCGTGTACTCTTCTTCTGTATAATAATCTGCATACCGGTCTCCCAGACCGCTGATGAGACCGCGGTACATACCTTCCGCCAGCGCTTCCTCATCCTTATCGCCCACATAGACATCGTCGATCAGTCCCTCGATCAGACGGATCTTTGTACTTGTCTGGAGGCTGGTGGGAGTATCCGTCCCTCCCGGCAGCCACACAGCTTCCTTCACCAGCAAAACAATCGCGAAGACAACGATCGTCGTCCCGACCCCTGCCAGAAAAGGCTTCACATTGTTTCTCTTACGCTCTCTCTTCACGGACTTCCGCGGTTTTTCTCTGTGTTCTGACACGCGGTCAGCTCTGTCTGTCATTTTGTCGGAAAATGCTTCGTTTTCCCTGATTTCTTCACCCATATCTGCTCCTGTTTCTGAAAAGAGCTGTCTCATGGCAGGTATACCTTTCCACTGAGACAGCCCCCTGAACTGTTATCCTGAATTCAATTATATGATGGTTCTCCGCCTGTATATTCCGGAATCTTCACCATCTCTCAAAATCCTCCGGCAACGGTTTTCGCAGCCGGTGTGCTGTTTTTTCGCTCCGATCATACCCTCAGATGTTTGCGGATCGTAAAGAGACTGCCGACCAGACCGATTCCGATACCGAGAAGAACTCCTACCGGAAGCAGTACACGGAACACCTCGTTGACCGGAAGGAAGGTCATGATATTTGTCAGCGCACTGAAGTTCGTCATCGCGTAGCTGATCACTTTTCCGTAGATCAAATACCACAGCGCCAGCGGGATTGCCGCACCTATCAATCCGATCAGCATACCTTCAATCAGGAACGGCGCTCTTACAAACAGATTGGTCGCTCCGATCAGTTTCATGATCCCGATTTCCTCCCTGCGGACATTGATGCCGACCGTAACTGTATTGCTGATCAGGAAAATAGAGACTGCCAGCAGGATCAGAATCACTGCCACTGATACATAACCAACCACTCTGTTCAGCGTAGACAGCGTCGCACTGGCTTCTCTCTGCTGGCTGACATCACGAACGCCATCCAACGTCTTAATATACGCTACCACCGCATTCTGATCTTCGATCCTGTTGACATAAACATTGTAATGTGCGGAATTGGCCAGAGGGTTATCGTTTGGATTGATCAGGTTTTTTGCACGGTCACGCGCTTCCTGGTCATCCTCATCCAGATTCAGGTACTCTCCGATATACTCATCCCATGCGTCGTCTGCCGACACATAATCGATCTGCTTGATCAGCGATGTCTTTGACGCGATCTGAGCGCCGATGGTGTCAATGGTTGCCTGATCCGTACCTTCATTAAAGTATACGACAACATTGACGGATGATTCCACATTTTTCATCATGTAGTTGAAGTTCACAACCACCGAAAAGAAAATGCTGAACAGGAAGATACATGCTCCCATGGTTGCCACAGACGCCAAAGAGAACATCTTGTTTCTCCAGATACTCTTGACGCCCTGTTTGATACTGTAGCCAAGTGTACTAAGCCTCATGGTACTCGCCCTCCCTTTCGTCACTGATCACTACACCCTTGCGCATTGTGATCACGCGCTTTTTCATGGCGTTGACGATCTCTCTGTTGTGGGTTACCACCAGCACGGTCGTTCCACGGGAATTGATCTCCTCCAGGAGCTTCATGATCTCCATAGAATTCCCCGGATCCAGATTACCGGTAGGCTCATCCGCGAGCAGGATCTCCGGACGATTGACGATCGCCCTCGCCACAGCGACGCGCTGCTGCTCGCCTCCGGATAATTCTCTTGGAAACGATTTATATTTTTCCGCAAGTCCCACCAGTGTGAGCACTTCCGGAACACGTTTCTTGATCACACGATTTGGCTTCTCGATGACTCTCTGAGCAAAAGCCACATTTTCATATACATTTCTGTCTTTGAGCAGACGGAAATCCTGGAAAACCACGCCGACGCCGCGGCGGTATTTCGGAATTTTTCCCCTTCTCATACGGCTGAGGTTCTGTCCGTTGACCTTGATCGTGCCGGACGTCGGCTCCAGCTCTTTCAGCAGCAGCTTGATCAGCGTTGATTTCCCGGATCCGCTGTTGCCTACGACGAATACAAATTCCCCCTTTTCTATGTGTAAGGATACGTTATTGACAGCGGGCTGCCCTTTCGCGTAACTTTTACTTACACTGTCCAAAGTAATCATTATGAACTCCTCCTTGATGGTGCTGACAGATGTTCATCCCTCTGAGCATCTGTCAGTGCGGCTCAATAGTCGAGCGTTTCCATATACTTCATGTACTGAACGACCATAAGGGCGATCTTAAAAGTGATCGCATCTTCAAAAACTCTCAGATCCAGCCCGGTACTCTTCTGCAGCTTGTCCAGGCGATATACCAGCGTATTCCTGTGAATGTACAACTGCCGCGAGGTCTCGGACACATTCAGTGAATTTTCAAAGAATTTATTGATCGTCGTCAGTGTCTCCTCATCAAAGTCATCCGGAGACTTGTCTCCGAAGATCTCTCTGATGAACATTTTGCACAGAGGAATCGGAAGCTGATAAATCAGTCTGCCGATCCCCAGTGAACTGTATGCATAGATATCCGATTCGTCCGAAAAAATCTTTCCCACATCCATGGCCATCTTGGCTTCCTTGTAGGAACGGGAGACTTCTTTCAGTTCCCTGACGATGGTACCATAAGCAACATGCGTCTTCCCCTCATCATCTCTTCCGACTGCATCAAGCATAGCTGCAGCCACATTGTTCATCTGCGCATAATCTTCGCCCTCTGCTACTTCCTTGACGATGATAATGCTTTTTTCATCCACAGCGGTAATAAAATCCCCCGATTTCGGTCCGAACAGATTACGGATACTTTCCAGCGATCCGCTGTTTTTTTCCGGATCCGTCTCCACAATGAAAACCAGCCGCCGTGCCTCAATATCAATATGTAATTTCTTCGCACGGTTATAAATGTCCACCAGCAGAAGATTATCCAGCAGAAGATTCTTGATGAAATTATCTTTGTCGAACCGTTCTTTATACGCTACGAGAAGACTCTGCAGCTGAAACGTCGCCATCTTCCCGATAAGATAATTATCATCATTATTTCCACGAATGATCAGAATATACTCCAGCATATGTTCCTCATACACTTTGAAAAAATGGTAATTCTTCATCATCTGTGAATCCGCCTGAGACTGTGCAAAACTGACGACAGCCTCTCTTCCGATCTCCGTTTCCGGAAACGTGGACACCAATACCTTCCCTTCAACATCCGTAACGCACAGATCCACACGGGAAATCGCTTTGATTCCCTCCACTGTGCTCTGCAAGATCTGGTTTGAAATCATTCCTCTACCCTCTTTCGTTATATGGTTTTTGCTACATTTCCGGCCCCAGTACCTGACGCCGCTGCTGCTTTTCCCGGTACGGCCCCATCCCCGCCGGGCGCTATGGACAGTCTTACCCCATCATCGTCCATCACAGCATATAGCTATTTTAATACAAATCCGCCAAAAAGAAAAGAGGGTTTATTGTAAATAGTGCTGAACTGTTGCCTGAATCAGTGACTGTTCAGCTGGCGGAACTGTTACCGGAACCGGTCATCCGTCGGTCTGTTCATTCTTGTATTTGGTGACCATTCTCTTAAAAGTGTTCTTTTTTAAAAGGCTTCCCCACCAGCTTGTTTTTATTCCGGCTTCATTTTGTACAGTAGGATGCTCGCCCAGACTCAGCCAGATTTTTGCACTGATTTTGCTTCGGTTATCCATGACAACCTCATCCTGTCGGGTTCCCTTCAGACCGCTGACGATCACATCCGCCGTCGCACTGTTGATCTCATTCAGCAGGCTGTCTACCCCTGCCTCGTCCAGACTCTCCACGACCGCGCCGCCCGCCATCTGAAGTCCGGGATATGTCTCCTGGAGGTACTTGTCCAGGCTTTCCACCTCGTCCTGTGTTTCACCCAGCACAAAAACCCTGCTCTGTTTCTGAATCAGGTACCAGAACAACCGTGCAAGAAACTCGTTGGACTCGATCTCCTCATAGAGCGTGCCGTCCGCTTCAATCCCGGCCACTGCCAGAATTTCCGTCTCACCGATGATGCTCATGTCCAGATCTTTCATATAGGTCTTCCACTGTTCGTCCTCACCGGCCAGCATCAACATCTGCATCGTCACAATCCCGATAGTATTCAGACGGTCGTTCTGCATATATTCCTGGACGATCTCTAACGCTTCGTCTGCCCCGTAATTATCCAGTTCAACGCCTAAAACGTTAATTTTTTTATCCATCTTCTCGTTACTGCCAATGGCAACTCCTTGCTTATACTTTGCATCCATTTGGCTATTGTATCAAAAAAAGAGTCTATTGTCAAAATATCCGTAGTTCTGTATCAGTTCCGCCAGTCAGACTGTTACATTCCGCCAACGGGCAGATGATGAAAAGTCCTCTGATCAGGCTGGTTCATATCAGATATGCCCCGATCAGAGGACCTAACAGTCACAAACGATTTTCAGTTGTATCTATGTTTTATACCTCGAAAATCAGATCGCCGTAAGAAGGCATCGGCCACATTTCCTTATCCACGATCATTTCCAGTCTGTCAACCGGCGCACGCAGCGCTTCCATCGCAGGCATTACGCTATAATGATAGAATTTCGCTTTTTCTGCATCGTCCGGCATTTCGTAAGCTTTTTCTTCCGTAACGATCAGATTATTCAGTGCATCCTGAGCTTCTTTGAGAAGTTCACTGGTTTCCTCCAGAAGATCCTTCTGTACACTCACCTGGGAAACACCTGCTGCGGAGATCGTATTAATGGACTCTGCAAGCGAGGTCGCATATTTGATCACCGCCGGGATGATCTGCTTACTTGCCATGTCGATCATCGTTTTCGCCTCAATATTGACGGTCTTCGCATAGTTTTCATATTTTACTTCTGCACGGGATTCCAGCTCGCTCTTGGTAAATACCTTGAAATCTCCGAACAGCTTCAGCGCTTTATCGGTTGTCAGTGCGGAAACTGCATCCGCCATACACTTGATATTCGGAAGTCCTCTTCTCTCTGCTTCCTCTACCCATCCATCGGAATATCCGTCTCCGTTGAAGATGATCCTCTGATGCTCGCTCAGATTTTTCTTGATCAAATCATGAACAGCTTCGTCAAGATTGTCAGCCTTCTCCAGAACCTCGCAGGCATCACGGAAGGCTTCCGCAACGATCGTATTCAGGACAATGTTCGGAGACGCGATAGAATCTCTGGAGCCTACCATGCGGAATTCGAACTTGTTGCCTGTAAACGCGAACGGTGAAGTACGGTTTCTGTCTGTTGCATCCTTGGTCAGATCCGGCAGCGTCTTAACGCCTGTGGAAAGTGTTCCGCCGTCTTTGCTGTTAGTAGCGCTTCCTGTACTGATCAGCTGCTCCACTACGTCTTCCAGCTGCTCGCCCAGGAATACGGAAATGATCGCCGGCGGTGCCTCGTTTGCTCCCAGACGATGGTCATTGCCGGGATCCGCCGCAGACTCTCTCAGAAGATCTGCATGTACATCGACTGCCTTCAGAATACAGCTCATTACCAGCAGGAACTGGATATTCTCATGAGGAGTTTTACCCGGATCCAGAAGATTGATGCCGTCATCCGTCATCAGTGACCAGTTGTTATGTTTACCGGAACCGTTGACACCCGCAAACGGTTTCTCGTGAAGCAGGCATTTCATTCCGTGCTGGCAGGCAACACGTTTCAGCGTCTGCATTACCAGCTGATTGTTATCTACAGCAATGTTGGCCTCTGAGAAGATCGTTGCCAGCTCATGCTGTGCAGGGGCAACCTCATTGTGCTGTGTTTTAGCGGTAACACCCATCTTCCAGAGCTCAATGTTGACATCTTTCATGAACGCCGCGATTCTCTGGCGGATCGTTCCAAAATAATGGTCATCCATCTCCTGACCTTTCGGCGGCATCGCTCCGAATAGTGTACGTCCGGTATAGATCAGGTCTTTTCTCTGCATAAATTTCTCGGCATCTACCAGAAAATACTCCTGTTCCGGTCCAACGGACGGTGTAACCTTTTTGGAAGTCGTATTTCCAAACAGTCTCAAAAGGCGCAGCGCCTGCTCATTGATCGCCTCCATCGAACGAAGAAGCGGAGTTTTCTGATCCAGCGCCTCACCAGTGTAGGAACAGAATGCTGTCGGGATACACAGTGTTGCACCTGCGGCATCCTGGCGCACAAAAGCCGGGGAAGTACAATCCCATGCAGTATATCCTCTCGCCTCAAAAGTAGCTCTCAGGCCGCCAGAAGGAAACGAGGAAGCATCGGGCTCACCCTTGATCAGTTCCTTGCCGGAAAAGCTCATCAGCACCTTACCGCTGGGAAGCGGAGATGTAATAAAGGAATCATGTTTTTCCGCCGTTGTTCCTGTCAGCGGCTGGAACCAGTGTGTATAGTGGGTTGCACCCTTTTCGATCGCCCATTCCTTCATCTCATGTGCAATCATATCCGCTGTCTGAAGATCCAGGTCTCCGCCCTCGGCAATAATTTTTTTCAACTTTTTGTACACATTCTTGGGAAGACGTTCCTGCATGACTTTGTCATTAAACACGTTTTCGCCAAAAATCTCAGCAGCATTTACATATTCGCCCATATTTTTCTCCCTTTCCTTTTAACTGACAAAAGGGCTTTCCCAAAAAACATATCATTTTTTGTAGAACGCCCTTGTCTTACATATTCTGTATGGAATTGTTCTTCCAACTTGTTTACAAGATTACCTCAAAAAAGCGGAAAACGCAAGTGTTTTTTTCTTTTTTCACAGATTTTGTGTATTTATCCAAAACGCCCCGGCTTTCTCAATATTTTTTAGGAATCCTGCCCAGAATATATCTGTTCACTTTTCCGTCAGAGCAAAAAGCACTTTTTCAGCTCTCTTCAAGTCCGTCCGCAATTTCTCACGCTTTGTTGGCGGAACCGAACAGCTCGATTTTTTCTTTTACAGTGGCCTTGATCGCTTCAGCGCCCGGTGCGAGCAGTTTACGCGGATCATATCCTTTGCCCTGCTGATCTTTGCCCTCTTCAATGTATTTACGGGTAGCTTCTGCAAACGCCAGCTGACACTCTGTATTTACGTTGATCTTGGAAACGCCCAGATCGATTGCTTTTTTGATCATATCAGCCGGAATTCCGGTACCACCATGCAGTACCAGCGGCATAGCTCCGGTCAGCTGCTGGATTGCATCCAGTGTCTCAAAGCTGAGACCTTTCCAGTTTGCCGGATATTTTCCGTGAATGTTACCAATTCCGGCTGCCAGCATATCAATTCCCAGGTCAGCGATCATCTTGCACTCCTTCGGATCTGCGCATTCGCCCATACCTACAACGCCGTCTTCCTCACCGCCGATGGAGCCGACTTCAGCTTCCAGGGAGAGACCTTTTTCCTTGCAGACTGCAACCAGTTCTTTCGTCTTCGCGACATTCTCATCAATCGGATAATGAGAGCCGTCGAACATAATGGAGGAGAATCCAGCCTCGATACATTTATAGCATCCTTCATAAGTACCATGATCCAGATGCAGGGCAACGGGAACTGTGATGTTCATTTCTTCGATCATCGCTTTTACCATAGCAGCAACTGTCTTAAAGCCGGTCATATATTTTCCTGCACCTTCAGAAACACCGAGGATTACAGGAGAATTCATTTCCTGAGCAGTCTGCAGAATAGATTTTGTCCACTCAAGATTGTTGATGTTGAACTGGCCAACTGCATAATGGCCTGCTTTTGCTTTTTCCAACATTTCTTTTGCTGATACTAACATATAAATGCCCTCCTAAACGCGATATCATTATATCGTTAATTTTATAACTTGGCTCTATTATACATCAATTTTTTCCAAAAGCCAATACGGTTTTTTTGTTCTACTCCGCTTTCAGCGCCTCCGGAGACTTTTCCGGATTGAGGACAAGCTCCATCGCGTGTTTCTGCGCCTCGATCCTCACGAAGCTGTGTTCCCCGCCGTACTCTCCGTCCAGGGTCCATGGAATCTCCTGATTCGATTCGATCAGAATACGATCCGTCTTGAAAGAATCTATCAGGCTGGTCTTATCCTCAGCAGTCAGAAGAGACGCGATGATCTCATTGAGCTCGATCGGATTCTTCGGTCTCTTAATCAGAGTGACTTCAAACAGACCGTCATCCAGGTGTACATCGCGTCCCGGAAGATTCTTAAATCCTCCGACAGACCTTGCGTTTGTGACCATACCGTAAATATATTCGCCTTCAAAGGTACGCCCGTTCGCATCAACTTTGATCCAATAAGTCGGCACATTCCAGATGCGCTTGGAGCCTTCCAGCAGATAAGCCAGATGCCCCAGTACGTTTTTCAGATGCTGATCCGTCTCATAAGAGACGTCCGTGAAAATTCCAAAGGCCGCGATGTATATAAAATGCCTTTTGTTAAATACACCGACATCACAGGAATAAAGTTTTCCCTCGATGATATCCTTGGCGGCCTTTTCCATATTTTTCGGAATGTCCAAACTGTTCGCAAAATCATTGGTGCTTCCTGCCGGTATATATCCGAGAGGAATCCGTTCCTCACATTCCATCAGACCGCTGACAACCTCATCCAACGTTCCGTCTCCCCCGCTGCACACTACCAAATCCATTTCCGGCGCCAACTCTTTTGTCTTTTCATAGGCGTCGCCCGCTCCCTGCGTGGGATGTGCGACCACCTCATAGCCGCCCTTCACGAACGTGTCTATGATCTCACACAGCTTATTTTTGATCTGCGCTTTTCCAGATTTCGGGTTAAAGATAAATAAGAGTCGTTTTTTCATGTCCAGGTCTCTCCTTTTCATTCCAAGAGCGTGTCTGAAAATTGCTCTATATTAGTGTCTTCCGCATTAAATGCCGTCAGGCGGAAAAGCTGTTGCCCACAGCGTAAACAATATATCCAAAAAGGCCAGACTACGATGGCAAATCCATCAAAGTCTGGCCTGTCATTCATGGAAACAATTATACTAATTCGATAACAACTTCCATAGCAGCATCGCCCTTACGCGGTCCGATCTTGATGATTCTTGTGTAACCACCATTACGTCCTTCATATTTCGGAGCGATCTCGTTGAACATTTTGTCAACCATGTCTACTTTCTTTGTGTTTTTCTTACGTCCGGCAGCTTCCTTCGGAACCTCTGTCACCGGATAGAAAACTTTCATCATCTGACGTCTTGCGTGAAGTCTGGAAGGAGAATCCTTCTTGATCTCTTTCTGAACTTCATCGTATACGGTAACTTTCTTGCCGTCCTTAACCTCTTTCACACGTTTTCCGTCTGCATCTTTGCGCGGAACCTTCGCGGTTACGGTTACTGTCTCAAAGTTATCCTTTTCTTTAACAGCCAGGGCGATCATTTTCTCAGCGATCTTGCGGATTTCTTTTGCCTTGGACTCGGTCGTTACGATTTTGCCGTGATACAGCAGATTAGTAACCTGATTTCTCAGTAACGCTTTTCTCTGGTCAGATGTTCTGCCGAGTTTTCTATATTTTGCCATTATGATTTCCTCCATTTGTGGAACTCTAAGCCATGCTCATCGGTCTTACTGGCAGAGAGTTTTTATTCTACAAATTTCAAACGAAGAGTTATTCTCCGTCCCCGGGGCTCAATGAAAGTCCCAGTTCTTTTAATTTTGCCAAAACTTCTTCCAGGGATTTCCGTCCGAGATTGCGGACTTTCATCATATCTTCAGAAGTCTTATTGCACAGTTCTTCTACGGTATTGATACCGGCGCGTTTCAGACAGTTATAGGAACGAACGGAAAGCTCCAGCTCATCAATGTTCATCTCAAGAACCTTTTCTTTCTCATTGTCCTCTTTCTCAATCATAACCTCTGCGGTCTTCGCATTCTCAGACAGGTCGATGAACAGCTTCAGGTGCTCGCTCAGGACCTTTGCCGCAAGGCTGACTGCCTCGTCCGGTTCCAATGTACCGTTAGTGTATACATCCAGGGTCAGCTTATCATAATCGGTAATCTGGCCCACACGGGTATTCTGTACAGTCAGGTTTACTCTTTCTACCGGCGTATAGATCGCATCCACAGCGATCACACCGATCGGCATATCGTCGCTCTTTCCTTTGTCAGCGCTGATGTAACCGCGTCCTTTGGTGATGGTCAGTTCCATGTACAGCTTGCTGTCGGCACCGCCGTTCAGTGTCGCGATCACCTGATCCGGATTCATGATCTCAATATCCTGATCTACCTGAATGTCAGATGCTCTGACAACACCTTCACCTTCGAACTCAATATATGCAACCTTGGCCTCATTGGTCTCGCTGTTATTGCGGATCGCAAGGCTTTTCAGGTTCATAATAATTTCCGTCACATCTTCCTTGACACCCGGAATCGAACTGAACTCATGCAGAACGCCCTCAATCTTTACCTGACTCACTGCTGCGCCCGGCAGAGAAGAAAGCATAATTCTGCGCAAAGAATTACCAAGAGTAGTACCATAGCCGCGCTCCAGGGGTTCTACAACGAATCTTCCGTACTTCTTGTCATCAGAAATCTCTGTAATTTCAATTTTCGGTTTGTTAAAATCAAACACTCGAAAGCCCCTCCTTTTACATTGGTTGGCCGATTTACCCGTTATTATTTAGAGTACAGCTCGACGATCTGCACTTCATCAACCGGAACATCAATCGCTTCTCTGGTCGGAGCCTCTTTTACGGTTCCTTTCAGAGCTTCCAGATCTGTATCGATCCATTCCGGAGTAAGGCGTCCGCCTGTAACCTCCACGATATCTTTGTATCTCTGAGAAGATTTTTTATTCTCTTTGATCTCGATCACATCACCGGCTTTTACCTGATAAGACGGGATGTTTACACATTTTCCGTTTACCAGAACATGCTTGTGATCAACGATCTGTCTTGCTTCTTTTCTGGTTCTTGCCATGCCCATACGGAAGACAACGTTGTCCAAACGCATCTCCAGCAGGATCATCAGGTTTTCACCAGTCTGGCCAGCCATTCTGTCTGCTTTCTTGTAGTAGTTACGGAAAGGTTTCTCCAGAACGCCATAGATGAATTTTGCTTTCTGTTTTTCTCTCAGCTGAATGCCGTAATCAGACATTTTTCTGCTGGATCTCTTCAGCTGTCTTGTGGACTTTTTATCAATACCCAGATAAACCGGATCCAGACCCAGGGACCGGCATCTTTTCAGGACTGGTACTCTATTTACTG
>ERZ1090868.363-NODE-363-length-25029-cov-10.522744_pt1 | contig 25029 bp, 26 predicted proteins | sample MGYA00478475_ERZ1090868 | MGnify/ENA primary metagenome ERZ1090868 (study PRJEB33644, sample SAMEA5815747) | chicken gut metagenome | biome: Chicken; feature: Gastrointestinal Tract; material: Caecum | place: Ireland | collected 2019-01-01 | study: A study of the...
GGGTACTGGGGGCGGGTTATGTCCGCAAGGAACATAGGGGGGGCAAAAAAACTGTTGATATCTTAAACGCCCGCTCTGCTAATGCCTAACACCCGCCGCACCCTGTCCGAATGTCGGAGTGAGCACCGATTCCGCACTGCCCGCGCGTCTCCGGCCGCCGGCGCCGTTCCGTAAAAAAATCATAAAATGAAGATCATGTCCATATATTGAAAGTAAGAGGTGAGCGCATTGGAACATGAAGAACTGATCCGTCTCTTCTCCGGAAAAGTACGCAGGATCCTGGAGCGCGCCGCCCTTGACATGGCGAAAGTCTATGAGATACGCCTGAGGGTACATAGCCCCCTGCTGCTGATCTATTCCGGAGAAGAGTTTTTTGTTACAGAAGAGGGAACGCTTGTGAGAGAAGCGGAAAGAGCCTATCAGATTCAGGCGGAGGATGTAAGAGAGACAATGGAATACATAGGAAACTATTCCCTGTATGCATATGAAGAGGAACTGCGCCAGGGGTTTCTGACCGTGCAGGGCGGCCATCGGGTGGGGATCGCCGGAAAAGCCGTACTGGAGGATGAGAAAATCAGAGGGATCCGGCATATTTCCTGTATCAATGTACGGGTGGCCCATCAGCAGAAAGGATGCGCGGACAAAGTGCTTCCCTATCTGATCGAAAAAGGAAACTTCTGCCACACGCTGATCGTGTCCGCGCCCCGCTGCGGAAAGACGACGTTGCTTCGGGACATTATCCGTCAGATTTCGGACGGCACTAAGGAGCGGCAGGGTCTGACGGTGGGCGTTGTGGATGAGAGGAGCGAGATTGCCGGCTGTTATCTTGGAGTTGCCCAGAATGATGTGGGGATCCGAACGGATGTGCTGGACTGTTGTCCGAAGGCAGAGGGAATGATGATGCTGATCCGCTCCATGTCCCCGGAGGTGGTGGCGGTGGATGAGATCGGTACCGCCGAGGATATCCGGGCGCTGGAGGCGGTGGTCAACTGCGGCTGCAAGATCCTCGCGACTGTACACGGAAATTCTATGGAGGATGTGCGGAAAAAGCCTCTGCTTTCCCGGCTGGTGGAAGAGCATATGTTTGAGCGGTATGTGGTGCTGGTGGGAACGCCGAGAGTGGGAAGCATCCAGGCTGTTTTTGACGGGCGGGGCACGACCCTCTACCGCCGGGAGGTGACGTCATGATCCGCATCGCCGCGCTGGTTCTGATCGCAGTTTCCTGCGCGGGTCTGGGATTTGTCAAGAGCCAGGCGCTGTCTGCAAGAGTCCGGGATCTGCTGATGCTGAGAAAGATCCTGAGACTTCTGAAGGGGGAGATTTCCTACGCGGGGACGCCGCTTCCGGAAGCCTTTTACCGGATCGGCGGGAAAATGGAAATGCCCTTCCGGGATTTTCTGCAGGATCTGTCGGTGGATATGCAGCGGTATGAAGGAGAGTCTTTTTCGGAGATTTTTGACAGAAACGCAGACTGCCATCTGAAAGAGACCCGGCTGTCCAGGGAAGACCGGGAGGAATGGAAGGAGTTTGGCAGGATGCTCGGCTATCTGGACCGGGAGATGCAGCTTTCCACTCTGAAAAGCTTTGACGAGACGCTGGCATGGAAGATCGGGGAACTGAAGGAAGGACTGCCTGCCCGGAAAAAACTGTACCAGAGTCTCGGCGTCATGGGCGGTCTGTTTCTTGTGATTTTTCTTGCATGACAAAGGAGGACGCTCGGGTGGAGGTAGGAATTATTTTCAAGATCGGAGCTGTGGGGATCCTGGTGTCGGTGCTCTGCCAGGTGCTCAAGCACAGCGGAAGGGAGGAACAGGCGTTTCTGACCAGTCTTTCGGGTCTGATTGTCGTGCTGTTCTGGGTATTGCCTTATATCTATGATCTGTTCGAGAATATCAAAAGGCTGTTTTCCTTGTAGGGAGGGACAAGATGGATGTGATACGGTTTGTGCTGATCGGGGTGGCCGGACTTTTGCTTTGTATTATTCTGAAGGAAGTACGGCCGGAATATGCCCTGTATGTCAGTATGGCTACGGGGATCTGCCTGCTGCTGGGGGCTTCCGGGAAGCTGAGTTATCTGATGGAGATGATGCAGAGGATCCGGGAATACCTTCCGGTGGACACGACGTATCTGAATACATTGCTGAAGATGATCGGAATCACTTATATCGGACAGTTTGGCGCCGGTCTGTGCAAGGATGCCGGCTATTCCTCCATCGCCGGGCAGATTGAACTTTTTTCCAAACTCTCTATTCTGGCTTTAAGTATGCCGATCCTGCTGGCGTTGTTGGACACTGTTTATGACTTTCTTGCATGAGAGGCGGATCAGTTTGGAAAGGGGCAGGATGGAGTCAGGGAGCGGATGTGCCGGGAGACTGTGCCGCCTCATGGTGGCTGTGGCGTTCCTGGTATTTTTCTTCCGAATGCCGGGGATGTTTGAGACAAGCGTGCAGGCAGCCCAGGAAAAAGAAGAAGGGACGAAAACACAGGAGGAACTGGAACAGGAGATCCTGGGGCAAATGGATTTGGCACAGATCGAACAGGCGGTGAATGGATTATTGGAGGATACAGATTTTTCTTTTTCCGGAATGCTGGAGGATTTGATGAGCGGGAAAGAAGAATTGGGGGCAGAAACGCTGGGCGCGCTGATCCGGCAGGTGCTTACAGGGACAGTCATCGGACAGAAACGGGTGCTGGCGCAGCTGATGGTTCTTGTCCTGGCCTGCGCATTTCTGTCCAATCTTTCCGGTCTTTTTTCGGACGGGCAGCTGTGGGAGACAAGCTTTTATATTGTCTATCTGCTGGCGTTTGCACTGCTGGTGGGCGCATTCCAGTCTGTCAGCCGGAACCTGACGGTGACGATCCAGGGACTGGTGGAGTTCATACGGGTGCTGACGCCGGCCTATTATCTGGCGGTGGCGGCGGCCAGCGGAGCGTCGACGGCTACCATGTTTTACCAGATCGTTCTGGTTGTGATCGCTGTGGTAGAAGGGTTGATGGTGACGGTGATGATCCCGGCGGTCCATGTGTATGTACTCCTGGCGTTGATCAACCACCTGAGCAAAGAAGAATTTCTCTCCCACATGACAGATCTTCTGGAGACAGGGATCGAATGGGCGTTGAAGACATCGCTGGGAATTCTGGTGGGCCTTCAGATCATACGAAGCCTGATCGCGCCGGCGCTGGATGCGTTCCGCCGGACGCTGATCGGAAAGACGGCCAGCGCGATACCGGGAGTCGGAAACGCAGTGAACGCGGTGACGGAGATGGTGATCGGCTCGGCGGTATTGATCCGGAATTGTTTTGGCGTCACGGCAATTGTGGTTCTTTTGTTGGCAGGACTGTATCCGGTTCTGGAACTGTTGATCACAGGACTGGCTTACCGGGTGCTGGCAGCGTTTGCCCAGCCGGTATGCGATAAGCGGATCTGTAATTGTCTGGCGACAGTCGGGAAGGGATACGGACTGCTGCTGAAGATTCTGCTGACAGTGGAGATTCTGTTCCTGTTGACCATTGCGATCCTGGCAGGATCGTTTTCCTGACCGGAGGGCGGATGGAGAGAAGGGGGATTGATGGAGGCGGTATATGGATGGCTGAGAGATGTGGCGGTATTTTTTCTCCTGATGACAACTGTTTTAAATGTATTGCCGGAAGCGAAGTATCGGAAGTATGTGCAGTTTTTTCTGGGACTGGTGATGCTGGTGGTGCTTTGCAGGCCAATTTTGGCGCTTGGGGATATGGCGGACTCTTTGGAAAATGTTCTGGATCGCCTGACGTTGGAGGAAGAAGCGCGTGGACTGCGGGAGAGCCAGATCCGGATCGATGGACTGCAGCAGGAGGTTCTGTATGGAGCCTATGAGGATGAGATGGAGCGTCAGATAGAGACATTTCTGACGGAGCGCGGATGGAACCCGGTCCGGGTGGAGGTTTCGATCGGAGAAGATGGCGAGGGAGGAGTTTCTGTTGAGCGGATCGAGGTGACGGCACAGAAAAGTGTGGAGGAGGAAGAGGGGGAAACAGGGTCGGCAGGTGAGGCCAGGGAACTGAAAAGAGAACTGGCGGAGATATATCAAGTGTCCGAGGCGCATATTATAGTAAAGCTGCAGGCATAGAGTGGGAGCAGAGATGAAAGAAAAGTTTCTGGCGGCGTTGCATAAGATGAAGAGGGAACAGATGGTAATCTGGCTGTTGCTGCTTGCCCTGGCGGTTGTGATCTTCTGGCCGGTGGACTCCGGGCAGGAGGACGTGCCTGCGGAAACAGCGGAGCAGGAGGAAACGGATGCCGGAACTGCAGGGCCGGAACAGGCTATGGAACAGGCTCTGGCGGATACGCTGGCACAGGTGGAAGGAGTCGGAGCAGTCCGTGTGGCGCTTACTTTGGAATCTACGAACAAAAAGATCGTCGAGAAGGATGTTCCGGATTCCCAGAGTTCGGAAACCAGGCAGAGCGGGGATGAGACCAGCGAGAGCAGTTCCTCTTCCCAGGAGGAGACCACGGTCTATGAAAGGGACAGCAGCGGCGGAGAGACACCGTTTGTAATCTCGGAGGAATTTCCTGCGGTGCGCGGCGTTCTGGTTGTGGCGGAAGGCGGGGATAATCCGGTGGTGGTTCAGGAAATTCAGGAGGCGGTAATGGCATTATTTCATGTAGAGGCCCATAAAATAAAAGTAATGAAGATGAAGGAAAGGAGCGATAGCTAGTGGAAAAGCTGGAACATCAGAACGATACGCCGAAGGAAAAGATCGAGGAGAGCACAGAGGAAAAATCGTCCGGAAAGAAAAAGCTTTTTCGAAAAAACCAGATCATCATTACAGCGCTGGCAGTCATGATCGCCGTTGCCGGATATATCAACTACGCGGACAGCACTCTGTCGGAGAATGATAACGCGGCGGAGGACGTTGTGGACACGAACAACAGCCAGGTCCTTCAGGATATTGAAAGCCTGGACTATGATATCAGCGATGAAGATATGACCGCGAGTGGTTCTGAAGATACACAGACGGAGGATGCGGGAAATGTTACCGAGACGCCGGGAGAAGCAGTCCTGACCGGGGCTTCTACATACATGGCGCAGGCCAGGCTCGACCGGGAACAGGTACGCTCGCAGAATAAGGAAGCGCTGAATGAGATCATCAACAATACCAGTCTTTCCGAGACGGAACGTCAGAGCGCCGTGCAGAGTCTTGTGGAAATGACGGATCTGATCGAAAAAGAGACAGCGGCTGAGCAGATGCTGGAAGCGCAGGGATTTTCTGATGTGGTGGTAAATCTGACGGGAGAAACTGCCGACGTTGTTGTGCCGCAGACACAGGTCAGCGATGAACAGCGGGCGCAGATCGAAGATATTGTCACACGGAAAGCGGAGATCGGTGTGGAAAATATCGTGATCACGCCGATGAGCGAGACGGGACAGACAGACGGCAGCGGTGATTCCGGAACAGATGCGGATGTATCGGAGACTCAGGCGCCGGAAGAGTAGCAGGAGATCAGGCGGCAAAAAGGCGGATAGTCAAAAGGAATGCAAGCGTGTCCGCCTGATTCGCTGCCTGCGGGAATAAAAAGTTCAGAAGCTCCCTCAGATGAGTATGTCTCATCCGAGGGAGCTTCTGAACTTTATTTCCGTAAACGGCTGCCAATGCTTACGGCTCCAGGGCGAGACGCTTTACATAATTGAACGCCTTCCGGATCGGCGGGATCGCCAGAAGGATCACGGTGAGGACGCCTTCTGTCAGAAGATAGGTGTAGTTGTAGATCACAGGATACAGGATGGTCAGTGATTTCGGGAACTTGTCCGGAATATAGTCCATCCAGTACAGATATCCGCCCAGAGTATGGAACACTCCCCGGGCCAATACAGCCAGGATATAACCTTTGATCAGACCGTTTTTGCTTTTCGAGAAAACGCCTGCCAGACCGAGCGCTGCAAATGCAAATACATAATCACAGCAGACCTGGAACGGGGAAAGGACGTAAGGTTCCTGGAGAAACTGAAGGAGTCCGTAGGCAAACCCCACTAGAATCCCGGTCTTGACTCCGTACCAGTTCGCAATCAACACGATGAAAAGCATAGAGCATAAAGTCATGGAGCCTCCGTATGGAAATTTGAACAGCTTGATATAGGAAGTCACGAATGCCAGCGCAACTCCCATCGCGCAGAAACACAATCTCTTTGCACTCATAGCTTTGGCTGTGCGTGCTCCGGCAGCCTTTCGCCCGGCCAGATATACGCCTGCCAGAAAAATCAGGATTGTACCGATGATACAGATTATGTATCCGGCAGTCGTCAGACCGCCGTCTGCGGTAGTCATAAATGAAAACATAAAATCGCCTCCTCATAATTTGTCGACAAAAAGTATAGGACATTTTTCGGATAAATGCAAGAATAACAAAAAACACGGCTGTTTTATTGGTACAGTTAAGCCAGGTCTGCGCATTTGCTGCGCAGACCGTATGAAAACATAGTGCTTGTGGGCATTCGGCCCATCGCGAAGCAATTCTCAATGGCTGGATATCGTTCGAATAATTATTCCTGAACCTTTGATTCTTTTTTTGCCTTAATAATCTGATATTGATAGAAAACTACCGGCAGAGCCGTGAGCAGAGCCCAGAGAAAAAAATGCCAGGAGCCATAGATAACTGCAAATAGTGCCAGCATCACAAAGAGAGTCAGCCATGGATTTCGGATCGATCGGTAATATTCCGTCTGATCCTCCCAGGAAGTGTGCAGTTCAAATGGTCTTCCATCGTTTTCTTTTTCAACAATCAACAGTTCCCGGTTAAAAGTAGTCTGATGAGTTGCAATACGTCCTCCCTTTTCTGCCCACGGGCGGAATTTTAATTTTCCAATAGAGTAGTTAAGATTTATATTTTTATAAAAGACCTTATAACCGACATCTTCCAGAAAATCGTGATAATCCTGCGCATTCCGGTGACTTTTATGACCGATGAAATCAACTTTATAAACCACCTTCCCCGGCTGGCATTCTTTGAAATGATATGCTAGTTTGCCAACTGCAGTCAGCCGGTAACCACGCTGCGCCATTATGTTCAGCCATCTCTCTTGCGTTTGAAGCAGTCCTCCGAAGAAGCGGTAACATTTCTTGCTCATATTTCTGTTCCTCCCATGATTTTTTCAGCAATACCCACCAGAGAGTGAAGCCGCTGCAGTTCTGTCTCCGCTACAGATTTTCCCTCCTGGGTAATCTCATATTCTTTTTTTCTTCCGTTCTTATTCCCACACGGCCGGATCCATCCTTTTTCCTGCAGCGTATTCAGTGCCCCATACAGAGTCCCCGCCCCCAGCGACAACCGACCATTCGTTTCCTCTTCTACAAACTGCATGATAGCATAGCCATGTTTCGGCGTATACAAAGAAAGCAGGATAAAAAATGTCACTTCTGTCAGAGCTCCCCCTTTCACATGATCTCTCAAACTGCATTCTCCTTTCTCTATATCATACCATTCTGTCATCTTAACGGTTGTTGCTCCATAACGGCACAGAACCGTTCCTATCAGATACAGCAGTATCCCGGACTTTGTTTTTTTATTACGGTTACTGTAATAAATATATCAGTAACCGTAATAAATGTCAAGATATAAATATCATCCGATCATAAAGTAAAAATACATATTGACATACCTGTAGACAAGTGCTACACTACAATTAGTTCAAGCAATAAACTAATAGCAAAGGAGGTTCTTACCATGCAGATTCTGAGAGTGACGGATGAAGCATTCCGTCCCTACGGAAGAGTCGTCACCGGTATCGATGTCAGCGACATCATCCGCGGCATGGAGAAAACGCCCTGCCCGAAAGAGGAAGTTGTCTATGTGCCGTCGGAGACAGATCTGGAAGCATGCGAGAGCGCGAAGCAGATTTCCGACAGCTTGTACGGCGGTATGCCCATCCAGATCGGTTACTGTAATGGAAACAACTATCTGCTGAATGCCGTGGAGTACCACCGCGACAGCGAGATTAACATTGCTGTGACGGATATGATCCTGATCCTGGGAAAAGAGCAGGACATTACACCGGAGCAGACCTATGATTCCTCAAAAATGGAGGCGTTCCTTGTTCCGGCGGGTACTGTGATCGAAGTGTATGCGACGACCCTGCACTATGCGCCGTGCAATGTGGCGGAATCCGGATTTAAAGTGGTGGTTGTGCTGCCGAAGGGAACCAACACCGACCTTGATCCATATACAAAGGCGACCAAAGAGGACGACCTGCTGTTCGCGCGGAACAAATGGCTGCTCAGCCATCCGGATGCGAATATTGAGGGAAGCGTTGCCGGCATCCGGGGAGAAAACCTGAGCATCCGGTAATGAAATAGAGAGGCAGTCTGCGCAGGGCATGCACAGGCCTGCCGGAACCATTCATCAAATCACACACAAAAATGGAGGAATGAAATCATGATCAACATGCCTGAAATCAAACTGGGAATCGTTGCTGTAAGCCGTGACTGTTTCCCGATGACTCTGTCCGAGAACAGAAGAAAAGCCGTCGTAGCCGCTTACGACGGAGAGATCTACGAATGTCCTACCGTCGTTGAGAGCGAGAAGGACATGCTGAAAGCCCTGTCCGAAGTCAACGAGGCAGGATGCGACGCACTGGTTGTTTACCTTGGCAACTTCGGACCGGAGACGGCAGAGACTCTGCTTGTAAAATATTTCGACGGACCGTGTATGGTAGTAGCTGCCGCTGAGGAGAGCGGCGACAATCTGGTAGGCGGACGTGGAGACGCTTACTGCGGTATGCTGAATGCAAGCTACAACCTGAAACTGCGCAACCTGCACGCATACATTCCGGAATATCCTCTTGGAAACGCACAGGAAGTTGCGGATATGATCAAAGAGTTCAAGACCATCGCAAGCGCAGTAGTAGCCGTACATAATCTGAAGATCATCAGCTTCGGACCGCGTCCGCAGGATTTCCTTGCATGCAACGCGCCGATCAAGCAGCTGTACAACCTGGGTGTTGAGATCGAGGAGAATTCCGAGCTGGATCTGTTCGAAGCGTTCAACAAGCATGAAGGCGACGAGCGTATCCCGGAAGTTGTCAAGGATATGGAGAAAGAGCTGGGCGAAGGCAATAAGAAACCGGAGATCCTGGCAAAACTGGCACAGTATGAGATCACTCTGTTAGACTGGATCGAGGCCCACAAAGGTTCCCGTAAATATGTTGCGATCGCCGGAAAATGCTGGCCGGCATTCCAGACACAGTTCGGATTCGTTCCGTGCTATGTCAACAGCCGTCTGACCGGAAGAGGAATCCCGGTATCCTGTGAGGTGGATATCTACGGCGCATTGTCCGAGTTTATCGGAACCGTCGTATCCAGAGATGCTGTGACTCTGCTGGATATCAACAACACTGTGCCGAGAGATATGTATGAGTCTGAGATCAAAGGAAAATACGATTATCAGTTCAACGATACTTTCATGGGCTTCCACTGCGGAAACACTCCTTCCAGCAAGCTGTCCTTCTGCGAGATGAAATATCAGTTCATCATGGCAAGAAGCCTGCCGGAAGAGGTAACTCAGGGTACTCTGGAGGGCGATATCGTGCCGGGAGATATCACATTCTACCGTCTGCAGAGTACATCCGATGCGAAGCTGGTAGCTTACATTGCACAGGGCGAGGTTCTTCCGGTAGCGACAAAATCCTTCGGAGGCATCGGCATCTTCGCAATTCCGGAGATGGGAAGATTCTACCGTCACGTTCTGGTAGAAGGCAACTATCCGCATCACGGAGCTGTAGCATTCGGACACTTTGGAAAAGAGATGTTTGAAGTATTCAAGATGCTTGGCGTTGACGTAAACAGCATCGGATACAATCAGCCGAAGGGCGTTCGTTATCCGACCGAGAATCCGTGGGCATAATTTCTGTGAGAGCATAGCGGCAGTCCGGCGGCCGGAACGCTGCGCAGTGTGACGGCAGTCCGGCGGTGGAATTGTCAATGGAATAGAAAACAGGGGCGGATGCGGCATCTGTGGCAGGCATAGTCTGTTCCGGATGCTGCATCCGCTTTGCTGTTTTGATGAAATGAAAGGAGTTCTGATATGTACTATATCGGCGTTGACCTTGGAACCTCAGCGGTAAAGCTGCTGATGATGGACGGTTCCGGAAAAATCATGAACATTGTATCCCGCGAGTATCCGATTTCCTTCCCGCATCCGGGCTGGTCGGAGCAGAAACCGGAAGACTGGTGGGAGCAGAGTAAGGAAGGGATCAAGGAACTTACGGAAGGCTTTGACAAGTCGCAGGTGGCAGGCATCAGCTTCGGCGGACAGATGCACGGACTGGTGATCCTGGACAGCGAGGACCATGTGATCCGCCCGGCGATCCTGTGGAACGACGGCCGTACCCAGAAACAGACCGATTACCTGAACAATGTGATCGGAAAAGACAAACTGTCCCAGTATACCGCAAATATCGCATTCGCCGGCTTTACCGCTCCGAAAATTCTGTGGGTGAAGGAGAACGAGCCGGAGAATTTTGCGAAGATCTGCAAGATCATGCTGCCGAAGGACTATCTGGCATATAAACTGTCCGGTTCCTTCTGCACGGATTACTCCGATGCGTCCGGAATGCTTCTGCTGGATGTACAGCATAAATGCTGGTCCAAAGAGATGATGGAAATCTGCGGAATCAGGGAAGAGCAGCTGGCAAAGCTGTATGAGAGTTATGAAGTTGTGGGTACGCTGAAGCCGGAAGTGGCGGCGGAACTGGGTTTGCCGGAAAGCTGCAAGATCGTTGCAGGAGCAGGAGACAACGCAGCGGCGGCTGTCGGAACAGGAACCGTCGGCGACGGCATGTGCAACGTTTCCCTGGGAACCAGCGGAACGATTTTTATTTCCAGCGAGAATTTCGGTGTGGACAGCAACAATGCCCTCCATGCATTCGCACATGCAGACGGACATTATCACCTGATGGGATGTATGTTGAGCGCGGCGTCCTGCAATAAATGGTGGATGGACGAGATCATCGGCACGAAGGATTACTCTGCAGAGCAGGCGAAGATCACGAAACTTGGCGAGAATAATGTGTTCTTCCTTCCGTACCTGATGGGAGAGCGTTCTCCGCACAATAATCCCAACGCCCGCGGAACCTTTATCGGCCTGACGATGGACACGACCCGCGCCGATATGACCCAGGCGGTTCTGGAAGGCGTTGCTTTCGCGATCCGCGACTCCTTTGAGGTGGCGAAATCTCTGGGAATTCAGATCGAGCGCACCAAGATCTGCGGCGGCGGAGCGAAGAGTCCGCTGTGGAAAAAGATGATCGCGAATATCCTGAACATCAAGGTGGACAGTATTGAGTCCGAGGAAGGCCCGGCGATGGGCGGTGCGATGCTGGCGGCGGTTGCCAACGGAGAGTTTGCTTCTGTTGAGGACGCCGCGGCGAAGATCGTGAAAGTGACCGAGACCATCGAACCGGAACCGGAACTGGTGGCAAAATACGAAGAAAAGTACCGCAAATTCGCAAAGATCTACCCGACCGTAAAAGATCTGTTCAGCGAACTGCTGTGATCGGGTATCGCTCAGCCAGCTGAGTCGTCACGGAATCAGATCACTTTGGCCGGTACCCGTTCAGCCAGCTGAGCGGGTACACGGTCTCCTCTATTTTAAAAAAGGACTTGACCTGGAGTACACTCCAGGTTTTATGATAATACCAGAACGAAAAAGCGTTTCGTTCAGGCCTATGGACAGCGGAAAACGAAACGGAAAACAGAATTTCAGCAGGAAAGAGGAGATATAGGATGAAAGTGACAGATTCAGCAAAACAGTATCTTGAGAAAATGTTTCCGGGACAGGAGCCGGCGCTTGCGCAGACGGATCCGGAGTTTGCAGAACGCTTTGCGAATTTTGCGTTTGACGAGGTGGTGAGCGAGCCGGGCAGGGGACTGGACGACAAGACGAGATTTCTGGCGATCCTGGCGACCCTGCTGGGTTGCCAGGGGATCGATGCGTTCCGTTTGATGGTGCCGGCGGCTCTGAATTACGGGGTGACGCCGGTGGAGATCAAGGAGACAGTGTATCAGGCAGCTGCCTACCTGGGGATCGGAAGAGTCTACCCGTTCCTGAATGCAGTCAACGAGTGCTTCGAGGCGCAGGGTATTTCCCTTCCGCTGGAACCTCAGGCACAGACGACGGCGGAAGACCGTCTGGAGAAAGGAAATCAGGTACAGGTGGATATCTTCGGAGAAGGAATGCGCGGATTCGACAAGAGCGGTCCGGAGGAATCCAGACACATCAACAAATGGCTGGCGGACAACTGTTTCGGAGATTATTATACAAGAACCGGACTGGACAACGGGCAGAGAGAGATGATCACGTTCTGCTTCCTGGCGGCACAGGGTGGCTGCGAACCCCAGCTGACGTCCCATGCGGCAGGCAATATGCGTGTCGGCAATGACAAACAGTTCCTGATCAATGTGATCAGCCAGTGTGTTCCATACATCGGATATCCCAGAAGCCTGAATGCGCTTCGCTGTGTCAACGAGGCGGCGAAACAGCAGGGATAAGCGCAGGGATCCAAAGATAAATGTATAGCGCTTCGGAAAAATGCTGCACTGTGTTCGGCAAAATTTTTCCGGAGCGCTATTTTTTCAGGTTTATTGACGCAGTTTTGTGAATCCGATATAATATGAGACAAGCGGAAAAAGGTCATAAATTTCATGCTTGCATGAAAATTTATGACTTTGTGGAGCGTTAAACACCGAAAAGCAGCCATTTTTCGAAGAAAAATGGGCGGATTTGAGGTGTCTTCAGGATTGCGGGAGCACGAAGTGCGGAGCAATCCGTAGCATCCTTGGGGCCAAAATACCTTTTGACCCCAAATCATAATGTTAAGCAAATGCAAAAGATCAGAGGAGCGATATTTGCGATGATTGAAATACTGAACGGAATGCACGAAACGATCAATTACGGGAATTCTCTCGGGCTTCGCCTGTATCATAACGTTGACTATGAAGATTATCCCGAGCACTGGCATGTGGGGATCGAGATCATCATGCCGGTGGAGGATACCTATCGGGTGGGAGTCGGAGAGCAGTGGTACGATCTGGGAACCGGAGATATTATCATTATCAATTCCGGTGTGATCCATGCGCTGCAGGCTCCGCCGCGGGGAGAACGTATGATCCTGCAGTTTGATCCGGCGCTGCTGTATAATCTGAAAGAAATGGAGACACTGCTCTTTATGATGCCTACAGTGGTTTTCCTGAAAAGGCAGGATGACACGGAGTTATATCGGTTTCTGAAGGAAAGGCTGGATAAAATAATCTGTGAGTACGATGGAAACAGTACCTTTCGTGAGGCGTCCATTTACGCCAGCCTGATTGAAATGTATGTGGGACTGGGGCGTTTTGAGGTATACAGCGATGAGCATAAGGACAAGCATCAGTCTGATTCGAAACAGCAGGAGTATATCGAGGCGGTGATGAGCGCCTGTACCTACATCAATCGGAAATATATGGAAAACCTTACGCTGGAGGAAGTGGCCTCCGTCAGCGGATTTTCCAAGTTCCATTTCACCAGAGTTTTCAAACAGTATATGAACATGACCTTTTACGAATATCTGAATTCCAAACGTGTGAAGCGGGCGGAGGAACTGCTGTATAACAAGGAAATGAGTATCACGGATGTGGCGATGAATTCAGGGTTCAGTTCCCTGAGTGCATTTAACCGCACGTTCAAGGCTCTGAGACATTGTTCTCCGAGCGATTTCCGGAAGAAACGTCTGACCGGGAGAATGGGCGGAACGGGAAGCGACTGAACGTACGAAAGTTATATGGAACTGTCAGAGCGTTCCGTGTAAAGTGAGGGATCGGAGGATCCCGGAAGGGCGATGTACAATGAAGGAATATAAGATCATGATCGTTGACGACGAGCCGGATATCTCGGAGCTGCTTGAAAAAGCGCTGTCGATCGAGGGATTTCACAGGATACTCAAGGCAGATCGCGGAAAAGAAGCGGTGGAAATCTGCAGAAAGGATGATCCGGATCTTGTCATCCTGGACGTCATGCTTCCTGATCTGGACGGCTATGAGGTGTGCAGACAGATCCGGCAGTTCTCCCGCTGTCCTGTTTTGTTCCTCTCCGCAAAAAATGATGAACTGGATAAGATACTGGGTCTGGCGGTGGGCGGCGATGATTACGTGACGAAGCCGTTTAGTCCCAGAGAGGTTGTCTACCGGGTAAAAGCGCAGCTGCGCCGGGCAGAGTATCAGCAGGAATCCCCGGGTTCCCGGATGGTCCGGATCGGGGAACTGACGATCGATCCGGACGGCTGCCGTGTGATGAAAAACGGAAAAGAAATCGGACTGACCGCCCGTGAGTTTGAACTTCTGCAGTATATGGTGCAGAATACAGGGCGGGTGATCAGCCGGGAACAGTTGTATGAAGCGGTCTGGGGAGAGGACAGTCTCGGATGCGACAATACGGTCATGGTTCATATCCGGCATCTGAGGGAAAAGATAGAGGAAGATCCCACGTCCCCCAGATACCTCATCACGAAGAAAGGACTGGGCTACAAGCTGGTGAATCCATATGAAAGCTAGACGGAACAGGAATCCATTTGCTTACACCGCGCTCCTTTTAGCTGCGTTGTTTGCTATTCTGATCGTTCTCGGGATCGGAATGTTTTATTATGTTTTTTCCATCCCGGAGCCGGAGGGACTGAGTCTCGCTTCGTGGCCGCATACGTTTACGAACGACTTTTCTACCTGGATCGAGTACGACGACGGACAGGCAGACGTGAAAGCGCTCGGTCTTCAACGGCTGGAGGAATACGGACTCTGGCTACAGATTCTGGACGAGTCCGGCCGGGAGATCTTTTCCTACCGTAAGCCTGACGTCTATCCGGAAGCTTACAGTATGTCAGAACTTCTGGCGCTTTCGGAAAGCGGATATGAAAACGGAAACACGGTGCTTGTCAGCAGCTGCAGAATTTCCGGCACAACGCTGAATTATCTCGTCGGTTATCCATACTCCATAGGAAAGACCATGGTGTATTACAACGGAGAGAATGTGGTCCGTCTGGGTCCGCTGGTAAAGCGGATCCTGCCGCTTGCCGCCGGCGCGGCAGTGATCGGCGGGCTGGTGTATTCTTTCTGGCTGTCAAAAAAACTGTCTGTGATGATCGGATCGATCCGGAAAATCTCGCAGCATTCCTATGAGCCCGTGAAGGAGAAAGGCGTATTCGGCGAAGTTTACCGGTCGCTGAACAAAATGGACCGGGAACTGCGCCGGAGTGAAAAACTTCAGGAGGAGACAGACCGCACCCGGAAAGAGTGGATTTCCAATATCACCCACGATCTGAAAACGCCGCTTTCCCCGATCAAAGGGTACGCGGAGCTGCTTGCGGACGGCCGTGTGTCTGACTTCGGAACGGTCCGGGAATACGGTTCCCTGATCCTGAAAAATGTGGACCACACGGAAAAGCTTGTGAATGATCTGAAACTGACCTATCAGCTGGAGTCCGGCACACTGCTCTTCCGGCCGCAACGGACGAGGCTGGTGCGTTTCTTGAGAGAACTGGTGATCGACATTGCCAATGACCCGTCCTTCTCCGACCGGGAGATAGAGTTCGAGAGCAGTGAGACAGAGATTTTTGCGTCGGTGGATCCCGGCCTGTTCCGACGCGCCGTGGGAAATCTTGTGACCAACGCACTCGTTCACAATCCGCCGGACACGAAGGTGTCGGTGTCCGTTTCCGTGAATGAGGAGAAGATGATCCGCATTTCTGTCTGCGACGACGGGGTGGGGATCAGCGAGGAGGAGCAGGAGAAACTGTTTACCCGGTATTACCGGGGGACGAACACGAAAGAAAAACCGGAAGGCAGCGGCCTTGGCCTTGCGATCGCCAGGCAGATCGTCACTTTGCACGGCGGAGATCTTACCGTAAAGAGCAGGCCGGGAGAAGGCACGGCGTTCACCATCCTGCTTCCGGAAAATTAAGGGAAATTTAAGACAGGAAAAAGCCAGGGATAAGACGGATGATTTATGCTGTAACCATAGATCATCCGTCTTTTGTGCGATACACCCGGCAAGCAGCTGCCGTGCTTGCACGAGCAGATATTTGCCGGGTAACGGACAGTGAACAGCGTATGCTGTGAGCTGGTCGTGCGATACACCCGGCAAGCAGCTGCCGTGCTTGCACGAGCAGATATTTGCCGGGTAACGGACAGTGAACAGCGTATGCTGTGAGCCGGTCGTGCGATACACCCGGCAAGCAGCTGCCGTGCCTGCACGGGCACTGACGGAAACGGATGTTCGGAAAATCTTTGAGACGGTTACAGACAGCCGAGAGGAGGAAGCGTATGGAATTGCAGTTACAGTGTTTGTGTAAGAGATACGGCGACAAGCGTGCGGTGGATCAGGTGAGCGTCAGTTTTGCTCCCGGGGTGTATGGTCTGCTCGGCGCAAACGGTGCAGGAAAAACGACCCTGATGCGGATGATCTGCGGAGTTCTGAAGCCGACGTCCGGCAGCGTCCGCCTGGACGGAAAGACCATGCAGGAACTGGGGGAACAGTATTACACCCACCTGGGTTATATGCCGCAGGATTTTGGCTTTTATCCGGATTTTACCGCTCGTGAATTTCTGATGTATCTGGCGGCGGTCAAGGGATTGGACAGGAAGACGGCGAATGTGCGGGCGGAGGAATTGCTGAAACTGGTCAATCTGCGGGATGTGGCGGACAAAAAGATCAAATCCTATTCCGGCGGGATGAAGCAGCGCCTGGGAATCGCGCAGGCGGAACTGAATGATCCTGACATCCTGATCCTGGATGAGCCGACGGCAGGGCTTGACCCGAAAGAGCGGGTGCGTTTCCGGAATCTTATCTCTGATTTTGCCAGAGACAAGATCGTGATCCTGTCCACCCATATTGTCTCGGACGTGTCTTACATTGCAGATTTTATTCTGATGATGAAGGAGGGCAGGCTTTTCCTTCAGGGGCCTGCGGCGGAAGTGACGGATCATATCAGAGGGAAGGTGTGGGAAGTCCTGGCGGAGGAACGTGAGGCTGCCGGATACAGCAGAGCGTTTCGCGTGGTCAATCTGCACCATGAGGGAGATCAGGTACGGCTGCGGATTGTGGAGGATCATGCTCCTGCGCCGGAGGCCCGTCCTGTCGAGCCAAGCCTGGAAGACCTGTTCCTGTATTATTTCGGCGAAGATGCGCGGGAACCTGTGGAACACGGTGAGAGAGGAGTGAGAAGATGAAACCATTGGTCAAATATGAGTTTTTGAAGATCCTGCGGAGAAAGTCAACCTTGATCGTCCTGGCGGCCAGCCTGATCCTAACGGCTGTGTTTTTCAGCCTGCCCATCCTGCAGTTTCAGACGTATGATCAGGGCGGTGTTCTCCGGGGACTTGAAGGCATCGCCTTTGAGAAGGAACAGTATGCAGACCTTTCCGTCACCCTGACGGATGAATACATTACAGATTCGATCCGCGAAGTACAGGAGCTTTTTGAAGATCCTGAGAATGTCGGCTATGACGGGAATGAGCAGTTTCTGATCGGAGATGCCTACTGGAAGGAGGTTGCGCCGAGGGAATCCCTTCTCAACATGATCGTGAGAAATTATGCGGATCCGAATGTGAGCGTCGGTTATTCAGCAATGACGGATCTGGATGTTTCAAACGGAACCGATTTTTATCAGGCGAGACAGGATAAAATAGAAAAGATCCTGAACGATCCCTCAAAAGACCTGTCTGAGGAGGAAAAAACTTATTGGCAGGAGATGAACAGCAAGGTCAGAGAACCTTTCCGGTACGGCTACTATGGCGGGTGGGAAGTGCTGATCTCGGCGTTTGAGCTTCTGATGTTCCCGGTTCTGGCGGTCTGTATCGCAGTCGCACCTGTTTTCTCGGGCGAGTATCAGGCAGGCACGGATGCGGTCATCCTGTCCGGGAAATATGGAAAGACCAGACTGGCTGCGGCGAAACTTGTGGCGGCGCTGCTGTTCGGGGTACTGGCTTTTACGCTTCATGTGATCGTCGCGTTTGGGATTTCACTGGCGGCGTTTGGGATCGGCGGCTGGGATCTCCCTTTGCAGATCAACGGAACGACAGTTCCATACCCGCTCACCTTCCTGGAAGGAACTCTCGTCAATCTGGGCGTAATCTATCTGGTCCTCGCCGCGATGATCGGTCTGACATTGATGCTGTCAGCAAGAATGAGAAGTCCGTATCTGGTGCTGATCGTGGTCGTGCCTGTTCTGTTCCTTCCGATGTTTCTTTCCGCCAACGGAACGGCAGGGATCTACAACCTGTTCGTGTTTCTGACGCCTTACCGGTCTCTCATGCCGAACTTCGGATCGTATCTTTCTTATCAGCTTGGTCCCGTAGTTCTGGATGCGTTCACTGCGAGGGCCGTCCTTTACGGGGCATTGGCTCTGCTCCTGATCCCGCTCGCGGGAAATGGATTTAAAAAGCATCAGGTTGCTTAGAAAAAAATTTTTTTCGATTTTTTAAATTTCTTTCAACACTTTGCCTTTCTCAGACGTTTTACAGATGAAAGCAGATAACAGAAGAAAACGCAGCCAGGCCGCAGCAACAGTTCAGCCGGCGGAATTGTTGCGAGAAAAGACAACAGGGAGGAGACGGATGATTGAAGAATTGTATCAACGTTATTACCGGGAACTGACCGCGTGGTGCCGGGGAATGACACAGAGCGAAAGTCTCGCCGAGGATCTGGTGCAGGAAGCATTTCTGCGTGCGCTGATCAATATTGAGGTGCTAGAAACACTCAGGGAAAATCAGAGACGGGCATGGCTGTACCGCACTGTGAAGAACCTCTATCTTGACCGCGTGCGCCATTCGGCCTATGAGACGACAAAAGAAACCGTTCCGGAACAGACAGAGATCAGAGATGTCTACGCGGAAATTGATTATGGGCAGCTTCTGGAACAGCTTCCGGGGGAGGAGGGCGTATTGTTCGCAATGCGTTATCTTCAGGGATATAATTCCAGGGAACTGGGCCGGATGTTCGATCTTCCGGAGGGGACGGTACGGTCAAAGCTGTTTTCTGCCAGGAAACATCTGCGGGAACTGCTAAAGTAAAAATGGAAAAAGGAAAGCGGAGGAATGAATGATGGATGAGAAGAAAACGCTTACGATCAACTGTGAGATCTGTGACACCAGAAATGTCAGAGAGGAAACGATGGATCAGTATGAGCAGATCGTCATCAATGGAGACATCCTGGTCGAGGATGAGCGGAGTAAGGAAGTGTTAAACCGCTTGCCGGTTGTCTTTCGGGTGGACCAGGTGCTGGAGGTGGAGCCGGATACGGAATTTGTTGTGCGCAATGGCTCCTATGAGATCAGAGGAGCGTCCGCATCGGAGAAAAAAATTGTGATGGTAGTCAACGGGATGCTGATGATCTGCCCGGGGAGTGAAAAGGTGCTGGAAAACTATGTAAAGATCGTGGTCAACGGGCAGGTATTGTACCCGGAGAGCATGGCGGGATATGTGGGACAGATCCAGGTAAACGGTGAGACAGAGAGTTATCCGGATGACTGCATTTTTCTGGATCGTCAGTTCGCACCGGATAAATATTTTGCCCTGCGCGCCAGAAAAGGAGCGAAGTATTATGTACAGGATAAAGTGGTCCTGACAGATCCGGAGCTTGACGTAGCGAAACTGGCGGAGAAAGACGTGCATTTTCTCACAAAAAAGCTGGTCGTCACAGAAGAAAAGCTGGAAGACGCACTTTTGCTGGTGGATGAAAAGGCGGCGCTGCAGGTGATTCCGGCAGGGTATGCCTATGTATCCGGAAATGCGGAACTGACGGAAGAACTCCTTCAGAAATACGGAACCCGGCTGTATATCGGCGGAGATCTGCAGCTTGTGCCGGAAAGCACAGAACTTCTTCCGGGACTGGAGGGACTTGAAGTCGCGAAGGACGTGTTGCTGACGAAAAGACAGCTGGAAACATTCCGGAACATCGGCGCAAAGTTTAAAAACATTGTCGGGACAAAAGGGAAAACAGTGAAAAATAAAATAAACGTGACTCTTGACCCGTCGGTTCTGGAAGATGCACCGGACGGAATTGAATTCCGAAACTGTGTCATGGTCCGTGTGGCTCCGGAAGTAGGCTGCGAGAAGATCCGTTCGGATGTGGAATTTCACAACTGCGTAAGTATCTTCTGCGGTCCGGAGCAGAAAACTGCCGTGGAAGCTGTTTCCAAAAATGTCGTAGAGATTTCTGACAATGAAAACGACATGAAGGGCGGCATAAATTCGCTCGAACAGCGGCTGGGAGACGGCCTGTCCGGAAAATCGGCGGCCGGCGGCCGGGTGATAAATGCAGACCAGTATGTTCTGTAAATTAAGAGAGTGAAGATGACTTCAAGCTGTAACAGGAGGGAAAGAGTGTGATTCTGAATACGCAGATTGCCAGGGAATATTTGTGTGGCGGGAATCCGGCGCGGCACAGAGGAGACTGGTTTTATCAGAACTTTGAAAATGTACAGTCCCCGGATGGCAGTATATTTACGGAGCCGGATCCGTCAGATGCCAGGAAACAGGAAGTAAAGAAAGTATTGGATATATTGGAACGTGCGGCGGATTCTTTTGAACCATTGAATCCTGATGTTTGGAATACTTTGTTTCCTGAATGGAGAAGTACCGTCCGCAGCGTGTCTGTAGATCTGATTGTCGGATTTCCCAAACCGTATGATGCGGTTGCAAAATATGACGCAGAGGGAAATGCCCATGTGATTTTTGATTTGTGCTGCTGGGCCGGATACTTGAAATCCTACAACATAGAAAAACTGGCGAAAGGTCTTTTGACACACGAACTTTTTCATGTCCTGATCGCAGACAAATATCCGGAACTCCAGGAGGACGGGAATGAAATAAATTATCTGACGGCGCTGGATGCCGTCACATTTAATGAGGGTTTTGCCCATCTGGTATCTTATGAAGATCAGGAGATCAACGATGCTGACTGGAATTCCGAAAAAATTCGAAAGGTATGGGAGAAAAGTATTGTTCAATTAAAAAATGCGGCGGTGTGTAAGATACCTGAGCAGCAGAGAATGTATCTGTTTCATGCAAACTGCGGAAAATATTATGAAAAATTTGCCGCGATGGCAGGAATGATCTATCTTGCGCGTATCTGGGAACATGAGGGAACGGCAGGGCTGAAAAAAATCATGGATGACGGATACGAAGGGTTTGCCGGGAAGTGCTGTGAGTCAGAGTGGGCGAACACAGACGGCCCTTTATGATGAAAAACGCATACTGAGAATAGAAGCATGATTTTTTCTGAGCAAAAGAAAGATATTCAGGGACATACGGTACCGCTATCGTGGATACCGTATGTCCCTGTTATGGTTTTACAGCAGATGTTTTCTCAGTTCTGCGCCGTCCTCTGCGGACAGGTAAGCCGGTGCGATGTCGAAGACTGTCTTGCATCCGCACTGTCCCTCTTTGCTCAGGCGGTAAGCCGCTCTTGCATAGGCAACCAGGACGGAGGAAGTGAACTCTGGATTGGAATCCAGCTTCAGGTTATATTCGATCAGGTGACTGTGCTCTCCGTTCCAGCCGGTTTTTCCGCTGCGGATCACGAAGCCGCCGTGCGGAATACCGCTGTGGTTTTTCTGCATTTCTTCTTCACTGATGAAGTGTACGATCGTGTCGTACTCGTCGAAATAATTTGGCATGGTCTTGATCGTCTCCTCGATCTTTGCCAGGTCGGCGCCTTCCTCTGCGACCACAAAGCATTCGCGCAGATGTTTCTCTCTTGTGGTCAGGTCGGGATTCTCTCCGGCGCGGACTGCTCTGAGCGCTTCGTCCTTCGGAATCGTATACTGGCGGGCGTCTTTTACGCCTTCCACACGGCGCACCGCGTCAGAATGTCCCTGGCTGACGCCTTTGCCCCAGAAGGTATAGTCCTTTCCTTCCGGAAGGATCGCGTTCGCGTACAGACGGTTCAGGGAGAACATCCCCGGATCCCAGCCCACGGAGATGATGCTGACGTGACTGCTTTCCTTTGCGGCAGCGTCCACTGCGTCGAAATGCTCCGGGATCTTTGCGTGAGTATCAAAGCTGTCGATGGTGTTGAACAGTTTTGTGAACTCCGGCGTCTGCTTCGGAAGGTCTGTAGCGCTTCCACCGCACAGGATCAACACGTCGATCTCCCCGGTCATATTTTTCGCTTCATCGACAGAGTATACTTTTACTCCCTCTGTCAGGATTTTTACACTTTCCGGATCGCGGCGGGTAAATACCGCTTTCAGTTCCATATCCGGATTCTGCCGGATCGCGCATTCCACGCCTCTTCCGAGGTTTCCATATCCTAAAATACCGATTCTGATGCTCATCGTTTGGTTCCTCCTTTTTTTCTGTAGTTTTTCATGTCCTTTCGGATCCTGCACAGAAAATATCCGGTACCGGTTCAGCCGGCTCAACGGTTGCAATCTCCGGGTTAGACTCAACTACATTACGTTTCCATTTTACACAAATTCTGTTAATATGCAAGTTTTTTTAGTAAAAAATCACTGCGTCAGTTGAACCGGAGAGCGCTCATCATTCTGCTGCTTCGTAAAGTACCCAGTCAAAATCGGCATAGTTGCCGCTGGCCTTATGATTGGAAGTCGCGTACATTCCGAGATAGGCTCCGGTGAATCCTTCGTTTACGAGAGAACTGAGCAGGGTGGGATCCACATTTTTGCAGAGCAGGCGGAATTCCTGATCACAGAAGCCATAGTAGAAATGGTATCCTTCCGGTGTGGCGGTGACGGTCAGGTAAACGCGGCCGTCCTGCTCCAGAGGAGTCTCTGCGAGTACAGTGCGCACATGATTTTTCACCTCCGTGAGCGTCAGCACGCGGGCGCCGTCTTTCCGCCTTACGGTATATGTATAGTGGTAGCGGTCGTCCTGCACCAGTGCGGCTCCTGCTTCCTCGTACTCCGCCTCCGGACGGAAATCCATTGCAAACTGCATCCGGAAATTTTTATGCTGCTGTCTGCGGCCCAGGAATGCCGGTGTACAGATTTCATGCATCACTTCTTCTCTCAGAAACAGGCGCAGGCATCCGGGACGATCCGTGAGAGACCAGAACGGCTCTGCCGCCGGGTGGATCGAGTTCCAGCAGAAATTCAGAGTGTCCGATTCAAAATTATCGCTGTAAAAGGAAGGTGACGCCAGGTAGACCGGCAGGTCCGGCAGGCGTTCTTTCCGGTTGACGATGCCGTTTTCGTTATCCACGCGCAGCCATCCGTCCGATTCCCAAACCACAGGGACCATAAAGGTTTCGCGGCCCAGGTTAAAATGCGGTCCGCCGAATCCGTCGTAGGGCCGGACGCCCAGCAGAACCATCCACCATTCACCCTTCTGCGTTTCCACGATATCCGCATGGCCCACCACAGAGATTTCACTCATCAGCGACATATGACGGTGGCTGACGATCGGGTTGCGCGGGCAGATTTCATAATCCCCGTCGATGGTACGGCACCGCGCCATCATGACACTGTGATTGGTAAAGGTACCGCCCTCGGCGACGATCAGATAATACCAGCCGTCGTGTTTGTAGATATGGGGAGCTTCGATCCATTTGCTGCGGGTCTTCAGGCCGTTCCAGATCACTGTGCGCTCTCCCTTGAACTGAAACGTTTCCGGGTCAAGCTCACACAGATAGATCCCATGATGTCCCTCGTAAACCGGATCAGAGACAATATAATTGCCCGCATAATACATTTTTCCGTCATCGTCAAAGAAAAGACTGGAATCGATACCGTCTGCACCCTCCACAAAGCAGGCCTTGCTCCAGGGTCCCGCCGGATTCTTCGCGGTGATGATATAGTTATCTCTCCTCGCCTCGCGCCCTTCGGAGACAAACGTGTTGATGATATAGAACATTCCGTTATGATAACGGATCGAAGGCGCCCACAGTCCGAGAGAAGTCTCGCAGTTCTTGTAATCCAGCTGCTCCGGAGAGTGGATTCCGTGTCCGATCTGCTCCCAGTGCACCAGATCCTTACTGTGGAAGATCGGAAGGCCTGGAAAATAAACGAACGAGGAAGTTACCATGTAGTAGTCTTCCCCGACCCGGCAGATGGACGGATCCGGATAAAAGCCGCTTTTCAGCGGATTCTGGAAAGTTTTCTGATTCATTGAAAAAGTCCTCCTGATATATTTTCATAAAAAATGTTGGGGTCAAGCGTTCTTCTGCGGCGATTCGGAAGCGGGGCAGAAAAGTTCCCCTGCCTTTTTGGCGAAACGCTCCCCAAAGATCCGGAACGTCTCCTTGCAGGACTCATAATGCCCCTCCACGGCGTCCAAAGCCACCGGTCCCAGATGGATAAACGGCTGTCCGAGAGAAGCGCCGCCGGAATACACCAGCATTCCCTTCACCAGCAGATGGCCGATCAACGTCATGATCGCGATATCGGCGCCGCCCTGGGCATAATGCGCCGTCGCATAAACCCCGCCCAGCTTCCCGGCAAGCTTCAGCGGCCGGCTGTCCACATCAAACCACTTCTTCATCTGCCAGCAGGTACTCGCCACCCAGGTAGGCGTGCCGAAAATGACCCCGTCACAGCCGTTGATATACTCGACATCCATCTCCTCCTCGATCGAAAAAAGCCGGGCCTCCCCGCCCGCATCCGCGATCCCCTTCGCAATCACTTCCCCCATCTCACGGGTATGCCCCGTCTGACTGTAATAAATAACAGCAATCCTCATAAAAAACTCCTTTCAAAAAAAATTTCCCAACCGTTCACCGGGCTGAACAGCAGCCAATACGCATCAGATACAAACGTCCAGCTTATATCCGATACCCCGGTTTCAAACCCGGCAGATTGCTATAAGCATAATACATTTCCCACGGTTGCGCAATGCATCCGCCGCAAAAAAAATTTCGCCCTCCCATCACGTCCCCTCCCGCCTGCGAAAACCAGGCCCAAAGAGACGGGGGGGGGGGGGGGGGGGGCCCCCGCCGGCCCCCCCCCCCCCCCCCCCCCCGCGGGGGGGGGGGGCCCCCCCCCCCCCCCAACAACAAATAAAGCGGCAACCCGC
>ERZ1090868.365-NODE-365-length-24931-cov-12.664898_pt1 | contig 24931 bp, 18 predicted proteins | sample MGYA00478475_ERZ1090868 | MGnify/ENA primary metagenome ERZ1090868 (study PRJEB33644, sample SAMEA5815747) | chicken gut metagenome | biome: Chicken; feature: Gastrointestinal Tract; material: Caecum | place: Ireland | collected 2019-01-01 | study: A study of the...
CCGGGAGCGGGGCGGGGGCGGAAGATTCAGAATTCCAGTGCTTGCGACTGCGGGCGGACAGGACAGGGAAAGTGTCCGACGGCGGATGGCTCAGAGACGAAACGAAAAGAAGACCAAAGGCGCCATCCGAAGGCGAACACTTTCCCTGTCCTGTCCGAACGCCGGAGTGAGCACGGATTCTGAATCTTTCGCCCCCGCCCTGCTCCCGTCCCTTTTCCGTCCCAAAAAAATATTGACATGAGGAAAAAGGTGTAATAGAATGGGAAGGAACATCAGAAAAAATTCCTGAGGGAGTAGTCAGCAGTAACGCTGTGATAGTATCAACACAATGATGGAAACATCTGGTATTATCTGAAATGACGAGACTTGGAAGGCAAAGGGCGAAGAAGCGCTCTGCCTTTTCCAGGTCTTTTTTTATGTCTGCAGGGAAAAAGGCATAATGAAAAGGAATGAAGATGCGCTGACAGAATGTGCGGACAGCACACTCCCGGCTGTCGTTCCCGGAAGGGAACGGCTGTTGCAGCGGGAAGAGGGAAAAAGGAGGAAACACATGAGTTTTGGTGCAATATTGGTTCTGGCTGTGGGACTGGCGATGGACGCGTTCGCGGTGGCCGTCTGTAAGGGCCTCGCGCTGAAAAAGATCAGCGCGGGGAAAGCATTGCTGGTAGGTGTCTGGTTTGGAGGGTTTCAGGCGCTGATGCCATTTGTCGGATATCTGTTGGGAACCGGTTTTGAAGACAAGATCACCGCCATCGATCACTGGATCGCTTTTATCCTTCTCGGCCTGATCGGAGTGAATATGATCCGCGAGGCCTGTTCCGGGGAGGAGGAAGACGCAGATGACAGTCTGGATGTGAAAAGTATGCTTCTGCTGGCGGTGGCGACCAGTATCGATGCGCTGGCGGTAGGTATTACGTTTGCTTTTCTGCGGGTAAATATTGTGATGGCGGTATCGACAATCGGAGTGGTCACGCTGATAATTTCAGCGATCGGTGTTTATATCGGTCATATTTTCGGCGCGAAGTATAAGGCAAAGGCAGAGCTGGCCGGCGGTATCATTCTGATCCTGATCGGGCTCAGAATTCTTCTGGAGCATCTTGGGATTTTTTAAACAGCGTGGCTTTCTGACTCTGGCGTCATAACAGAAAAATATAAAAAATGACCAAATTTTCTGGAAAGGCTTCAGGAAATTTAAAGAATTTGTAATTGCATATCTGTGGCAATCCGGCTATGATTATATATGTAAAAAATGTGACAGCTCAGCAGGCTGACTGCTGTGAAAAAACCAAAAACGGGGAGCATACAGATAGATGAAAAGGGAGACACTGAAACACAGAAGACGACGTCTGCGCAGAGAAAAGCTGATACGGAATTGTACCAGGATTGCAGTCTGCGTGATTGCGGCGCTTGGATTGATCGCGCTTGGCTGGAATCTTGTGGCGCCGCATCTGGGAAACCGGGCGGAGCAGGCCGGGACGCAGAAACAGGATGGACCGATCGTGGAGGTGCAGGCTGCCGAGACGGAGGACGGTTCCGGAACGGCGGGAATTGCGCAGCTGGCGGAGACGACCACTGTTCCATATGAAGTTCCCGGGTGGCAGTATGATAATACCGGATGGTGGTACGCGCTCAGCGATTCTACATATTATCAGAACGGATTTGCGGTCATCGATGACAAGACGTATCATTTTGACCAGTCCGGATATATCTCTACAGGTTGGACGCCGATCGGCGGGAAGGGATATTATTTTGATGAAAACGGGGTTTATGATCCGGAGAGAAACGCATCGATGATGATTGCGATGACCTTTGATGATGGTCCGGGAAATTATACCTGTGATTTGCTGGACGTTTTGAAGCAGTACGGCGCGAAAGCGACATTTTTCCTGCAGGGCGTTAATATTGAACAGTATGGAGGAGAAGCCGTCTCCAGAATGTCGGCGGAAGGCCATCTGATCGGAAATCATTCCTATGATCATCCCAATATGCTGAAGCTGTCTGCGGAAGATGCGGCGGCACAGTTTCAGAGGACCGACAATCTGATCGCCCAGTATAACAATGGAGTCGGGGCCGCGGTGGTGCGCTTCCCTTATGGAAATAAAAGCAAGGAACTGGAACAGATCGCGGCGCGGCCGTGTTTTATGTGGGATGTTGATACACTGGACTGGGAGAGCAAAAATGTGCAGTCCAACATACAGGCTGTTCTTGACGGTGTAGAGCCGGGGCAGATCATATTAATGCACGATATATATCAGTCGACGGTGGAGGCATGTAAGACGATCATTCCGGAACTGATCAACCGTGGTTATGAACTGGTGACGCTGGAGACACTGGCGGCAGCCAACGGTGTAGAACTGCAGAACGGTGTGACTTATTACGGCTTTTCCGCGGCGGACTTCGCAGCGGGAAATATCAGCGACGCGGAGGAATGACGAATTTCCCTCCCGGGCAGACAGTGAAACGCAAAAACTGTCTGTCCGGGAGGGATTTTTTTATTCCTGCGGGCAACGAGCCGGGCGCATACGCTATTGAAAAAAGTTCTTTGGACCGTCCAAAAAGTCAGCAATCCTTCGGCGGGATGTGCACGGCGCGGTGACCGTTCAGATCGCTGATCCGCTGTCACGCCGTGATTGCGGGAAAAGACATGCCGTAATGATGGGGAAAGATATCTCTTGCCGGTCATTGTCCGGTGAATTATAATAAGAGAATGATCGGCAGCCGTTCAGCAGGACCAGACGGCTGCTGCAGACATACAACAGGGAGGAAATGAATATGAGACAGTTGAGAGTGGCGCTTGCCGGATTGGGAAGCAGAGGAAAGGATACATACGCGAAGACGGCAAAGCTTTTTCCTGAAAAAATGAAGATCACGGCGATCGCGGACATCGATCCGGCAAAGGTCGCGGAGGTGGCTGAGGAATATGAGGTACCGGCGGAGAACTGTTTTTCCAGCGCGGAGGAACTGCTGGCCCAGGAAAAGCTGGCGGACGTGATGTTTATCACGACCCAGGATCAGCAGCATGTGGGACATGCGATTCCGGCGTTGAAAAAGGGATATGACCTGCTGCTGGAAAAACCGGTGTCCCCGGATCTGGACGAATGCCGGGAACTGTTAAAGACCGCCCGGGAATGCGGCCGGAAGGTGGTGGTCTGTCATGTGCTGCGGTACACGCCGTTTTACACGAAACTGAAGGAGATTCTGGACGCAGGCCGGATCGGCGAGGTTGTAACCGTGATGGGAATTGAAAATGTAGGATACTGGCATCAGGCGCACAGCTTTGTGCGCGGAAACTGGAGAAACTCCGATACGACCAGTCCGATGATCCTTCAGAAATGCTGCCATGACATGGATCTTCTTCTCTGGCTGACCGGAAAGACGGCGAAATCGGTCCATTCGTTTGGAAGCACGTATCTGTTCAAGCCGGAGATGGCCCCGGAGGGAGCGGCTCTGCGCTGTATGGATGGATGTGCGGCGAAGGCGGACTGTCCGTTTGACGCGGAAAAGATTTATCTGACCAACGAGAAAACAGGAGTGGAGCACGGACATACCGGATGGCCCTGCAATGTCCTGACGCTTCATCCGACGCCGGAAAGTGTGAGGGAAGCGATCCGGAAGGGCCCTTACGGCAGATGTGTATACCATTGTGACAACAACGTAGTGGATCACCAGGTGGTGAATATCTGTATGACGGACGGAAGTACGATCAGCTTCACGATGAGCGGCTTTACGGAGAAAAATTCCAGATATACGAAGTTTATGGGAACAAAAGGAGAGATCACCGCGGATCTCCATGAGAATACCATCGAAGTACAGGAGTTCGGGAAAGCGCCGGAGCTCATTGACGTATCGAAACTTTCCGACGACTTCTCCGGCCATGCCGGCGGAGACAACCGGATGGTGGAAGAATTCCTGGATATGCTGATCGAAGGACGGGAACCGGAGAAATCCATGACGACGCTGGAGCGGTCCCTGGAAAGCCATTACATCGCGCTCGCCGCTGAGAGATCGCGGCTGGAAGGCGGGAGAGTCGTGGAAATGGAGGAAATGCGGCAGGCTGACGATTCTCTGTAAGACATGATCCGCTTCCCGGATGTTTCTCTGGAAAGGATTCCGGGACCGTGTTACTGAGGCGGGACAGACGGGCGCTGCGGAAGCTGCAGCCGGCAGTCGCAAAAAACAGAAGAGGAGCGTAAAAGATATGATTTTTCTGTCGGAACAACAGACATGGACGGTGGGCGATATTGTCCGCCGGATGAGGGAAGAGCAGGGAATCGGACTGGAGCAGCTGGCCCGGGGACTTTGCTCGGCAGCGACGCTGAGCCGGATCGAAGCCGGGGAGAGGGAGATGGATCTTCTTCTTGCCGCCAGGATTTTTCAGAGACTGGGGTATTCCATTGATAAATACGAGTTTTATGCGGGTGCAGAGGAACTGGAGCAGTGGGACCAGCGCCAGAACATGCAGCGGCTTTCGCTGGCCGGTGAAACGGAATCCCTTGTCCGGGAACTGGACAGGTACCGGAAGAAATGGGCGAAGCAGATCGAACAGAATCCGATTCAGAGACAGTTTACAGATTATATTCAGGGAATTCTTCTGCTGGATGAGAAACGATTTTCGGAAGCGGCGAAGCTGCTGGAGGAATCTGTTTCGTATACCGTTCCGGATTGGGAAAAGGAAGGCGGTCAGGTGGTCATCGGCGGCATGGAGATCGAGATCCTGGACAGGCTTGGAGACGCTTATGAGCAGATGGGAGCGTTAGCCGCAGGTAGCCGGGTCCGGGAATTTCTGACGCGCAACATCAGTACGTCCAGACAGAGAATGAAGACATATCTCAGACCGTACGCAGGTATTCTGTGCAAATATGCGGATCAGCTGCTGGAAGAAAAGGGAGCCGGACGGACACTTAGAAGCGTCGATGAAATACTGGAACTGATGAGTGAGGAGAAAACCATCTACCGCTGGCCGGAACTTCTGGAACTGAGAGCCAGGTGCCTGGAACAGCTGTACCGGGAAGGAACAGAAGAAAAGGAAACGGTGCTGGGCGCATGGCGGAAAGCCTACTATATTTTCCGTCTCTTTGAAAAATGGAAAAAGGCGGAGGAGATACACAGCTACCTTGAGGAGGAATATCAATGGGAGTGTATTATTTAGGCGAAGTGATAAAAAGAACGAGGGAAAGCCTGGGAATGACCCAGGAAGAGCTGTCAGAGGGGATCTGCACGCCGGAGACACTGTCCAGGATCGAAACCGGAAAAAGGACTCCCAACCGGGCGAATTTCCGGGCGCTGATGGAGCGGATGGGGAAGTGCGGAGAAAAATATTGCCCGCATATCCATGCGGAGAGTTATGAGAGAATGGAAGAGTGGGAGAGGATTCTTCGGCTTGACCAGGCGCACAGGTTCGAGGATGCACTGATGGAACTGGATGAATTCGAAGAGAAGATCGATCTGGATGACCGGGTGAATCGGCAGGCGGTCATGCGGCTTCGGGCTTTGTGTGATTTTGATTTAGGGAAAATTCAGGTGCAGGAATGTCGTGAACGGTTAGACCAGGCTTTAAGGCTTACAATCCCAGATTGGGACGGCGAAAATATTCCTCACGGGATCTTTACAAGAACGGAGTGTATCCTATTCTGCAATATTGCTGTGTCTTATATGGACGAAGGGAATCTGGATACAGCGCTGAAATTCATGAAGCAAATGCAAAACTATTTTAGCACTGTTAGAATGGATGAGGATGAAAGAAGGGTCAACGAAGGTTTGCTGATGTCAAATATGGGACAATGCCTGGGAAGAATGGGGCGGACAGAAGAAGCCTTGAAAGTAGCGGAAGAAGAAGCCGGAAAATACCTGGAGCATTATGCGGCAGGCAGACTTCCGGGGACATTGTATAACTGTGCCTATCAGATGGAAGTACAGCATATGTCTCCGGAAGACTGCAAAGAGAAGCTGGTACAGGCATATTATATGGCGGAGTTTGTCGGGGATGATCGGGAAAAAGAACATATCCAAAAACATTTTGAAATGAAATATGGATTAATGTTCGCTTAACAGCGGCAAATCGTTTTTACAACATGCATATACTGGCAGAACAGAGACGATGGAAGAAACACATCGGTATTCGGAGGAAAGAAATCAATGGGAGTGTATTATATAGGCGAAGTGATAAAAAGAACGCGGGAAAGCCTGGGAATGACCCAGGAAGAGCTGTCAGAGGGGATCTGCACTCCGGAGACACTGTCCAGGATCGAAACCGGAAAAAGGACTCCCAACCGGGCGAATTTCCGGGCGCTGATGGAGCGGATGGGGAAGTGCGGAGAAAAATATTGCCCGCATATCCATGCGGAGAGTTATGAGAGAATGGAAGAGTGGGAGAGGATTCTTCGGCTTGACCAGGCGCACAGGTTCAAAGATGCACTGATGGAACTGGATGAATTCGAAGAGAAGATTGATCTGGATGACCGGGTGAATCGGCAGGCAGTCATGCGGCTTCGGGCTTTGTGTGAGTATCACTTGGGAAAAATTGATGTGCCGGAATACCGCGAACGGCTGACGCAGTCCTTAAAAATTACAAGGCCGGACTGGGATGGCGAGCATCTCCCGGCGGGAGTTTTTACAAGGACGGAATGCTTTTTGTTTTGTAATATTGCTGTATCATACATGTATGAAGAAAATCTGGATACTGCTCTGGGAATTTTGAGACAAATGCAGATTTATTTTGAAAATACCAGAATGGACGAAAATGAGAAAAGAGTGAGCGAAGGTTTGCTGATGTCAAATTTGTCAGATTGTCTGGGGAGAGCGAATAAGAATCGGGAGGCTTTGGAAATTGAGACAGAAGAAATCAGAAAATATCTGAAGCATCATCAGGCCGGAAGACTTTCTGGCACATTATATAATTATGCTTATGATCTGGAAGTATTGAAAGAATCTCCCGAAATCAGTCGGGAGAAGCTTGTACAGGCGTATTATGTGGCGGAGTTTGTCGGAGATGATCGGGGGAAAAAACATATAAAAAAACATTTTGAAACCAGGTATGGCAGAATTCCCGTGTAGTCGTTTATGAGAAAAGTGAAAAGTCCATGACGTTTTTGGAAAAAAAGTTTTCCGGAGACGTCATTTTCTTTTTGCCTTCTATTGATAGAATTATGAGGGATAAAATAATTTTTTCTGTTATACCATGGAGGCCACAATATGCAATTATCAAAATACAAAGAATATCATGACAAAGTTGTAAGCAGCTGCAGCCAGGTAATCGTAGGAAAAGAAAAGCAGATTTCACTGATACTCACCTGTTTTGTCTGCTCGGGCCATATACTTTTGGAAGATATTCCGGGAACAGGAAAAACAATGCTGTTGCGTGCGTTTGCAAAAACGATTGGAGGGAAGTTTCGGAGAATTCAGTTTACACCGGATCTGCTTCCGTCTGATCTGACAGGAATTAATTTCTATAATCAGAAATCCGGAGAATTTGAGTTCCGTCCCGGTCCATTATTTTCGAATGTTGTACTTGCAGATGAGATCAACCGCGCAACTCCCAGAACACAGTCCAGTCTGCTGGAGGCAATGGAAGAGCGTCAGATTACAGTGGACGGAAAAACCAGCCGTCTGGAAGAACCGTTTCTTGTAATGGCAACGCAGAATCCTCTGGAATCCTATGGAACGTTTCCGCTGCCCGATGCGCAGATTGACAGGTTTTTCATGAGAATATCTCTGGGATATATGACCCGGGAACAGGAGAAACGTGTATTAAAGCGGCCAGATTCCTCGCAGGCGTTGATTGATCGTCTGGAACAGGTAGTCAGTCCGGAAGATACTGAGTATGTCAGGAAGGCATATGTCGAAGTGAAAATGTCAGACGAAGTTCTGGATTATCTGCTGAATATTATTGAAGGAACCAGGCAGGAAAGTAACTTTGCCAGCGGCGTTTCTACCCGTGGGGCAATCGCGCTTTATAAAGCTGCACAGGTTACCGCTGCTTTTCGCGGGAGAGAATATGTCATTCCGGAAGATATCAAAGATATGGCGCCGCATGTACTGCTGCACCGGATTTCGAATGGAAACGGACTGACTTCCGCATCAGCCGCGAAACATCTGAACCAGATCATTGAACAGGTAAAAGTGCCTTTGGAAGAGTTATGATGATTTTTTTTGTATTGATCCTTATTGTGCTGATCTTGGCGGTGCAGCGAAGAGTGGTACAGAATAGTTTAAATGATATAAAAGAAAATTACTGGCCGGAAGAAAAGGTTGTAAATCCGGAAGAACGGACGGATATTATATTGTCGATCAGCAATTTTGGAAAAAAGGATCTTTCCTTTGTAAAAACAGAAATATATTTTCCGCGGCAGATTCAAGTGGAAACACAAGAATTGAAAGTTACCCGGGACATAGAACTCGGCGGCCGGAAAATTGCGCACACTGCCAGCATTCGGCGGAGAAGTGAGCTGAGGTTTCGTATTCCGGTTTCATTCCCGGACAGAGGAAGATATGTGTTGCCGCATCCGATACTTTTTGGCGGGGATTTTTTGGGAATAACGGAAACGCGAAGAGAGTTTTCTCAATATCGGGAAGTTGTTGTGGCTCCGCCGGAATGCCGCATATCAGAGCTTACGAGGATTCTTGGGAGCTTTCTGGGAGATTATTCCGTGCGCAGATTTTTGTTTGAAGATCCCATTTTGACGATTGGATATCATGAATACACGGGATGTGAGCCGATGAGACAGATTGACTGGAAGCAAAGTGCAAAAAGTGGATGCTGGATGGTGAAAGAATACGATCATACGGTGGAACCGGCCGTTGCGGTACTGCTGAATATGGATTCTCCGGAGGGAGAAGAGGAAAAAGAATTAAGTTTTTCCATTGCCCGTAGTGTCTGCTCTGTTTTGGAGAAAAGCCGGATAAAATATGAATTCTGTACAAATGCGGAGCAGGCAGGGAAAATACAGACAGCAGGTTCTGTGGGAGACGGATTGGGACAATATCATTTCCTGCGTGTGCTGGAGTGCCTTGGACGCGGGATGAGTACAGTGAGAATGTCGTGTGACTGTCTGCTCAAACAGATATTTGCAGAAAATGAAAATGAAAGAGGACTGATTGTCATTACGCCTGGCAATGAACTTGAGGAAAGCCAGGTGTTCCTGCATTACCGTGCGGTACTGGGACAGAATATTTTAGTACTGTGCGCGAAACAATTTCTTTGAACCTGGAGGGCGCTGAAATGCTGATCATGTATATGTTAAGAATGCTTGCTGATCTTTCTTTTTATTATGCGTTTGCAGGTGTTATCTCTAATGCCTGCAACGGAAACATGCCGCTGGTGGGCGCTGCCATACTTGTGATCGCTTTCGGGATTTGTGCGGTGAACGGTCAGAAAGGACTAGTCCGGTTTGCAGGACTGTTGGTTTCGCTCGTTTTTTTTCTGCTTCCGGGACTTGCCCTGGCGGATGTATTATGTTATCTTCCGGCCCTGGCTTACGTTATTTATACTGTAGTAAAACAAGATTTTACCCTGTCATGGTACAGGGCAAAAGATTTGTTTTCACTTTTCTGGAAATTGTATATAGTGTTTTTTGCAGCGCTGCTGATTTATGGAAGACAATGGATTGTTTCCGGAGATTCATTGCCCGCCGCTTGTCTGATGGTGTTTTCATCTGTCCTTTTCATGCGTGCATTACGCCATGAGGAGGAGATATATCTACAGAAAAATTATCAGATACGCAGTTTTCTGTCTGTCGGCATTTTGTGGCTGGCAGCATGGCTGCTCAGCCGGCGCTTTGTGCTGCGGCTGCTTGGGACAGGACTGCGTTCCGTTTATGAGATAATTTTCCTGCCTGTACTGCAGGCGGTTATGACGGCTTTTGTCCAGGTGTGTTATTGGATTTTTTCTGCGATTGTGATGCTCTTGCCAGATCAGGGGACAATCTCAGACACTGCTCGCAAAATTCTGGGAGAAATGGCGCAGGGAGATTCTTTTGCAGAGACGGAACAGATGGCTTATACATCTAACCATATGTGGAGCGCGATTTTCTTCATTGTTGCCATTTTGGCTATTGCAGGCTGTGCGGTTCTCTTTTTCCGTTGGATTTCCTCCGGACGCTGGCAGGAAAATGATGTTTCGGATGGCAGAGAACAGACAATCATTCCTCTGGACACTCCCAAATCTGCCAATACACGCAGAACGATTTCTTCTCACCATGTTCAGCAGGTGAGAGAACTATATAAGCGGTATTTAAAATTATATATGAAACTGGCGGGGGAAATTCATCCCTATGAAACGTCTTACGACATTGCCAGAAAAAGCGAACAGATTATGAAGGAACACGAGGAAATCTTTCAGATACGGGAAATATATCTTGATGCCCGGTATAACGGACATGCGGAAAAGAAGAATCTCAGGACATTAAAAAATTTATATCAGCGATTAAAAAAAGAGCAATGGCCGTAACCGTTCAGCAGACCGAACGGTTACGACCAAACAGCTGTGCTGTCGGATCGTTTATTGCATTTAAACAACCCTGCATGATATACTGAGTGCATATTTTTTATTGCCGGAATTTTGTCATTATTCGCAGACGGAAATGAATCATACAAAAAAGCAGCGACAACCAGGGGGATTACCTATGCACCAGAAAAAACAATTATATTCAGAAACACCAGATCGATCAAACGAACACCGCAGGAGAAATTTTCCGATGATACAATATTGTTTCCGCGCGGTGCGTCTGACAGCATCGCGTGTTCCGGTTCTGTTTTTTTCAGAAGCAGCGCTGGAAGCGCTCCATGCGGCGGCAGCGGCCGGATACCTTCTGATCTTACAGGTCTTCATTGACGCTGTGATCGGAGGCGTGTCCCGGTGGCCGCTTTTTTTCGTGCTGCTTTTGCTGATCCTGGCGGCGGAAACGGTGAGCAGCGCCGGGATCGATGCCCTGACACTTCGGATGGAACAGCGTTTCTGCGCGTCGGTTTCTGCGGAACTGCTTCGGAAAGTGCTGGCGTTGGAGTATGAGCAGACGGAACAGAAGGAAAATCAGGAAATTTTTTACCGCATGAAGGATCAGCCGGCGAAGAAGGTGTTTTCGCTGAGCCGGTATGTGGTCAGGGCTGCAAGTTCTTTTCTGATGATGATATTTTCCGCCTGTATTATGGGGAGGGTGCATCCTGCGCTGGCGGTTTTGTTTCTGCTTCTCTGTCTGCTCCGTGTCCGCCTGGATTTTCTGTCGATCAGCAAAATGAACCAGATGTTTTCCGGGCAGACCAGGGACGAGCACCGGCTGTCCTATCTTCAGAGTCTTTTCACCGACAAAAAAGCATTGTATGAATGGAAGATTTTTGGCTGTATTCCGTATTTCCTGAAACGGAGCAAAGAGATCTCCGGCGCGGTTCTGCGGGACCGGCTGCGGGCGACGCTTCGGACGCAGAAGTATTATGTCTGCAGCACGGTGACGACCATCGTTCTGTTTGTGTGCGTGTTCCTCTGGCTGACAGCGTCGGTTCTTGCGGAGCGGGTGACGATCGGTATGTTTACCTCTGTGCTCAGCGGTCTTGCCGCCCTGATCAATCAGTCAACGGCAATGAGTTTTGAACTGTCGGAGATGTCACGAAAATTCCGCGATATCCGGTATTATCAGCAGTTTCTGGAACTTCCGGAGGAAAAGTCTGCCAGTCCGGGAGATCCCAAGCGGCAGGGGGAAAAGGATGTAACAGTTCAGCCATCTGAACTGTTACGGCATCCAGCCATTAAAAATCGCTTCGCGATGGGCTGGATGCCCACAGGCACTATGTTTTCACACGGTCTGCGCAGTAGATGCGCAGACCTGGCTGAACGGTTACAAAATGATTCCCCTTCTGAACTGCCGGAAGACAGAGCGGAGGAGAAGAAGCAGCTTCCCGTCCTTGAATTTTGTCATGTCTTCTTCCGCTATCCCGGGAGCGGGCGATATGCGCTGCAGGACGTGTCGTTTACCATGTACGCCGGTCAGAGGATCGCTCTCGTGGGCGTCAACGGTTCCGGAAAGTCCACGCTTGCCAAGCTTGTCTGCCGGCTGTATCGTCCGGAATCCGGAGAAATCTTTTTGTATGGCCGGCCGCTGAACGGATATTCCCGCCGGGAACTGCAGGATATATTTGCGGTGATCTTCCAGGATTTTCTGGAATATCAGCTTTCTCTCGGCGAGAACATGGAACTCTGCCCCAGAGTGGGACATGTGGAGCAGGAGGAAGTCTCCCGTGTGCTGGAAGCCTGCGGCGGCGGAACACTTGCGGATCTGAAGCTGGATCAGAATCTGGGGAATATCGAGGAGGACGCGGTGAACCTGTCGAAGGGCCAGTGGCAGCGTCTGGCCGTCGCGCGGGCGATGCTGGCGGACGCGCCGTTTATGCTCCTGGACGAGCCGACGGCGGCGCTGGATCCCATCGCGGAGAGCCGGCTGTATGAAAATTTCGCAAAGCTGGGACAGGGGAAGAGCAGCATTCTGATTACCCACCGGCTTGGAAGCGTGAAGATCTGTGATCAGATCCTGGTGCTGGACGGCGGGCGTCTGATCCAGCAGGGAACTCATGAGCGGCTGATGGAGCAGGAAGGTTTGTACCGCCGGATGTTCCGGGAACAGAGCAAATGGTATCAATGAGAGGAGGAGAGACAGTGAAACAGAAATTGATACGCGGAATCCGGATCTTTGCCGGCCTTTTCTCACTGATGGGCAGATGCGCGGGAAAGTCCTCGACGGCTTATCTGCTGTGCGCCCTGTTCCTGGCGGTCTATCCCGCATGCAGCGCGTGGCTGTTGGCGAACATTACCAATGCCTTTGCGGCGGCGCGGGCGGAGGTTTGGCGCTGGGGAGTTTTTTATCTGGTCCTCCTTGTGCTTTACCATGCCGTGCAGGCAGGTTCGAATATCATCAGAAATACGAGTATCTATGACGTCTGTACCAGCTGGTGCAGACAGGAATTCGGAAAAATATCCGCCGGACTCCCGCTGCTCGCCTATGAGGACTCCGGAATTCTGGAACTGCAGCAGAGAGCCGACGAGTGTATTGAGCAGGAATATCTCAGCCAGGTGTATGTGCGTCTGATCAATCTGATCACGGCGGTGGTCAGCATTGGCTCGGTGATCGGAATTCTTGCTTCTTATCATGTGATGTTCTGCGTGATCGTTCCGGTCAGTGTACTCCCTTTTTTTCTTGTCAAGTGGATCAGCAGCAGGACGGTTTACCGGATTTCCCGCCGGCAGACAGGGCTCCGGCGGAAAAATAAGTATCTATGGGAACTTTTCTTCGGGAAGAATTCGCTGAAAGAACTTCAGGTCATGGGTTCCGGCGGGTATCTTATGAGAAAATGGGAGGATCAGCAGAAAGCGCTGGATCAGGAATCATGGAGATGTAAGCAAAAGGAAAGCTGCGCGCTCGCCGGATGCGGACTGATCAAGCTTGCCGGTTATGTGCTCGCGGTACTTCTGACCATTCTGCTGTACCGGCAGTCGATGATCTCGGTCGGCCTGGTGGCCGCCTGTTTTACCGCGCTGAAATCGGCGCAGGATTCCATGGAATATTTCCTGATCGATTTCGGGGATCTGGGGGAGAAAATGTCAGTGATCGCCGATTATTTCCGGTACCGGGAACTGGGAACGGATGACAGAATTAAGACAGATAGGTCGGAAGCAGCCCTGCAGGAACTGCCGGAAGCGGTTCCGGAAGATAGGGCAGGAGCGGTTTCGGAAGATGCGGCGGATGTGGCTTTCCAGCGTTTGACATTGAAGGATCTCTCTTTTTCCTATGGGAACAGAGGCAGGATCCTGGACCGTCTGAATCTGGAGATCCGCCGGGGAGAAAAGATCGCCCTGGTGGGAGTGAACGGAAGCGGAAAGTCGACGCTGATCAAACTTCTGCTGGGACTTTATCCGCCACAGGAGGGAGAGATTCTGCTGGACGGAAAAAGGATCGGGGAAGTTTCCGGATACCGGAAGCTGTTTTCCATCGTGGAGCAGGATTTTATGCGCTATGAGTTTACACTAAGAGAAAACGTTGCGGTTTCAGATCTGTCCCGCCGCGGGGAGGACCGTCAGATTTATCAGGCGCTGGCCGAAGCGGGACTTCCCATGGAACACCATTCCCTGGACGAATATCTCGGCAAAGAATTCGGACAGACAGAACTTTCCGGCGGACAGTGGCAGAAGCTTGCGATCGCCCGCGCGGCGTTCCGCGGCAGTCCGTTCTATATCCTGGATGAGCCGACCAGCGCGCTGGATCCGCAGATGGAAAATGAGATCCTGGAGCGCTTTCTCGGAATGATCTGTGAAAAGACTGCGCTGATCATCTCCCACCGCATCGGCATCTGCAGGCTGGTGGACCGCGTCGTCGTGCTGGACCACGGGAAAATCGCTGAACAGGGCAGTCATGAGGAACTGCTGAAAAAGGGCGGCGTTTATCGCAGTCTGTATCTGGCGCAGGAACAGTGGTACCGGAGATCGTAACAGTTCCGCTGGCTGAACTGTTACCGATATATCGTTACAGTTCAGCCAGCGGAACTGTAACCGGCATCCAGCCATTGAGAATCGCTTCGCGATGGGCTGGATGCCCACAGGCACTATGTTTTCATACGGTCTGTGCAGTGAATGCGCAGACCTGGCTGAACTGTAACGATATATCATCAGATTTTCGCCATTCTGTTGCGGTTTAGCAGAATTTCGCTTATACTTGATAAAGAAAAAAGAAGTGTTGATCATGGTGATGATCCTGTATCATATGATTCCGGCTTCTCAGTTTGACAAAAAGAAAGCTGTCTTAAATGGATGGGATCATGAAGCTTAATGTTATCTCGCAAAAATGGACGGACAGGTATAGAAAGAATCCGGAAAATGCGGGATAAAGCATGCTTTATAGAAAATCCAGCGGAATTGTTACGGTATCAGAGAGGAGTGTAGAAAACGTGAAAAAAAAACTTCCGGTCGGAATTGAAAATTTTGCGGAATTTCGGACTGAGGATTTTTATTATGTTGACAAGACCATGTTCATAGCGGAACTTTTGCAGAATTGGGGCAAAGTAAATCTGTTTACTCGTCCCAGAAGATTTGGAAAGTCACTTAACATGAGTATGTTGAAGTGTTTTTTCGAAATCGGCTGTGACAAGACATTGTTTGATGGTTTGAAAATCGCCCGGGAAAAAGAACTGTGCGAAGAATATATGGGACGTTTTCCGGTGATTTCCATCAGTCTGAAGAGTGTGGATGGCAGGACATTTGAAACGGCGGCCGCAGCCATGCGCACTGTGATAGGAAATGAGGCCATGCGGTTTCAGTTTCTGAAAAGCAGTGATCAGTTAACCAAAGAAGAAAAAGCGCTCTATGCACAGCTGACAGAAGTGGGAACTGTGCAGGGCGGTATATTTACCATGACGGATGAAGCGATGACGGCAAGCCTGAGGACTCTCTCCCGGCTTTTGGCCAGACACTATGGCAGGAAAGTCATTCTGCTGATCGATGAGTATGATGTTCCATTAGACAAGGCGTTTCAGGCTGGTTATTACGATGAAATGGTAATGCTCATCCGGAATCTGTTCGGAAATGCACTGAAGACGAACGACGATTTGTTTCTGGCCGTTCTGACAGGATGCCTGCGTATTTCCAAAGAAAGTATTTTCACGGGATTGAACAATCTGAATGTGATGACGGTATCGGATCCTTACTATTGCGACAGCTTTGGATTTACGGAAAGTGAGGTTGGGAAACTCCTTCAATATTATGGCCTGGAAAATTATCAGAAGATTGTCCGGGAGTGGTATGACGGCTATCTGTTTGGAAATGTGTCCATTTATTGCCCTTGGGATGTTATTAAATATGCACAGATTTTGCTGAGGGACAGGAAAGCGGAGCCGGAAAATTACTGGGCAAACACAAGCGGAAATGATATTATCCGCCGTCTGCTGGAAAAAGCGGACCAGACTACGCGTGATGAAGTGGAACAACTGATAAGCGGTGGATCGATCGTGAAAAGTATCCGGCAGGAACTGACTTATCGTGAGATTGACGCGTCCATAGACAACCTGTGGAGTGTGTTGTATTCCACCGGTTATCTGACACACCAGGAGCGCCTGCCCGGCAAACAGATGAGGCTGATGATTCCCAACCGGGAGGTAAGAGAACTGTTCATGGACCTGGTGAAAGACTGGTTCCGGGAGACGGCTCTTGCGGATGTTTCGAGAATTAACAGATTTTGCAGAGCATTTCCGGACGGAGATGCAGCGACGATTCAGGAGATGCTGCAGGATTATCTGTGGGATTCGATCAGCGTACGGGATACGGCAGTGCGCAGAAACATGAAGGAGAATTTCTATCACGGTATGGTGTTGGGGTTGCTTCGCAGCCAGGGAAACTGGCTGATTCAGTCCAATGCGGAAACAGGGGAGGGTTACAGTGATATCACTGTCTGCACACCGGAACGCACAGGTATTGTGATTGAATTGAAATATGCGGAGGACGGGAAATTGGAGACTGCCTGCGCAGAGGCTTTGAAGCAGATTGAGGAGAGAAAATATGCAGTTGGACTTCAGCGCCGGGGAATAAAGAAGATCATAAAATACGGAATCGCATTCTGTGAAAAAGAGTGTATGGTGATTACAGGGTAAAAAAGAAAGAAGGAAAGACACCTATGAGAAATGAAGCATTACTGGAAGAACTGACACAGGCGTTTGGAGTAGCGGGGTTTGAGAGCGAGGTACGCGAGATCATCCGGCGGGAAGCGCAGTCTTACGCAGATGAGATCCGCGAGGATGCAATGGGAAATCTGATCGTTCTGAAAAAGGGAACGGACGGCCCGAACAAGAAGCGGATCATGTTCGCGGCGCATATGGACGAGATCGGCTTTATGGTAAAAAAGATTCTGCCTGACGGGCTGCTGCTGATCTGCAATCTCGGCTGGAACTGGGCGGGATCCGCTTACAATGAGCGGGTGCGTTTCCGCAATGGCGTGACGGGTGTGATCGGCTGCCGCGGTTCTATTGAGGATGCGAAGAACGATGTGAAAAAACTGTTTGTGGATATCGGAGCGAAGGACGCAGAGGACGCCGGGAACTATGTGCGTCTCGGCGATCCCTGCGGTTATATGGGACCGTATCTTCACATGCAGAATGACCTGATCTGCTCCAAGTCTCTCGACAACCGGATCGGATGCTGGCAGCTGCTGGAGGCGCTGCGGGACAATGACGGCAGCGGCCCGAACGACGTCTACTATGTATTTACGGTACAGGAAGAACTGGGTTGCCGCGGTTCCGGTCCGGCCGCGGAGGCGGTCCGTCCGGACATCGGCGTGGCGGTGGACATCACTCCGGCACATGATTACCCCTGTGATCTGGAGGGAAGCAATGAGATCGGCAAGGGAATCGCCGTCAAGGTCTGCGATCCGTCGGTGGTCTGCGATGAGCGGATCGTACGTGCGATGGAAGACTGCTGCCGGCAGAGAGAGATTCCCTATCAGCTGGAAGTGATCGACCAGGGCGGAACAGACGCGTCCAGCATGAACCTGTCCCATTACGGCGTCCGGGTGGGCGGTATCGCGGTTGCGACGCGCTATCCCCACTGCCAGAGCTGCGTGGCTTCCCTGAAAGACATTGAGGCCGGGGCGAAACTCTGCGCGGCATTTGCACAGTATGAATTTGTCTGGTAAGCCGGAAGAAGGGAACCATTCATCCAGCTGAATTGTGATAGAAGAAGAGCAGCGATGAGGAGGAACAGAACGTGATGGAAATGATGGATCATACATGGCCCTACGCCAATGAAGCCGGGCAGGAGGAAACAGTACTCTGCGATGTGCTGGTGCTGGGAGGCGGACTGTCGGGATGTTTTGCCGCCATTGCGGCGGCCCGGCGGGGACAGAAAGTCGTGCTGGTGGAAAAAGGCGCCGTGGAGCGCAGCGGCGCCGCGGGAACAGGATTTGACCACTGGGAATCTGCCTGTACCAACCCATGCTCCAAAGTGACGCCGGAAGAGATCGCCGGGGCATATGTGCGGGAGCAGGACTGGTACAGCAATGGGATCGCTCACTATATTGAATGCCGGGAAGGGTACGACCGGCTGCTGGATCTGGAACGTTTTGGCGGGAAGATCCGGGATACGGAGGGAGAATTCCGCGGGGCGGAGTTCCGGGATGAGAAGACAGGGCTGATGTTTGCCTACGATTATGAGAACCGGTTTACGCTGCGCGTATGGGGCAGCACGTTCAAACCTGCGCTGTACCGGGAACTGAAACGTCTCGGCGTCAGGATGTATGAGAGGACCGAGGCAACCGCGCTGCTCACGGCTGTCCGCGATGGGAAAAAGGTCGGAGTGGGCGCTCTCGGCATGGATGTGCATACTGGAAAGTTTTATATTTTCCGGTCGAGGGCGACGATCCTCTGCATGTCCCGCCCGGCGAGAGTCTGGCTCTTTGACGCAGATCTCACCGGACTTTGCGAGTTCCGCCCGATGCCCAGCATCGGAAGCGGCCATGCGATGGGCTGGAAAGCCGGTGTGGAATTCACCATGATGGAAAAATCGGTCCGGGCAGAGTTTTCCGCTGCCGGCAGAAGTTTTCCGCCTTACGGGACCGGAAACAATCACAACACATGGTATGCGGCTACGATGGTGGACGCCAGAGGTGTGGAGATTCCCTATGTGGACAGAGACGGACGGGAACTGTCCACAGTTTCCGAGCGGTATCGCCCGGCGCCGGGACAGAAATTTTTCCTGAAAGGCGGCGTCATCGACAATCCAAAGTATGAATACCGCGGACCGGAGACTCTGGATTTTGACGAACTGATGCGGAGAGGATATCAGTTGCCGTTTTACGCAGACCTGAGCCGGATGCCCAGGATGGAGCGGAAGGTGATCTGGGGAATGATGATCGGCGAGGAAGCGAAGACGAAGATACCGATCCTGCAGAACTATACCGAGCGTGGATTTGATCCGGAAAAACACCGGCTGCAAAGCTACGGGATCGGCTGGCAGTCCGCGAATTTCCTGGAACAGGAGCGCCAGTTCTTCGGCGCGCCCGGCGGGATCTTGAACGACTGGGACCTGAAGACAAACATTGACGGCATCTATGCGGCGGGCGACCAGCTGTATGCATCGGACTGTGCGGGATTTGCCTGCGCGACCGGCTACTATGCCGGAAGAAAAGCCGCCGCCTACAGCGCCGGGACAGAACTTCTGCCTTACGATCCGGAACAGGCCGCGGCGGAGAAAAAACGGCTTCTGGCGCCGTTGTCTGTCAGTCCCGAAGAGGGAACCGACTGGAAAGAACTGAACCGCGCGGTCTCCAAGGCGATGCAGAACTACTGCGGCGGCGTCAAATGCGAGGCGCTGCTCCGGGAGGGACTGGATCTTCTTCAGAGTTTCGAGCGGGAGATTGTTCCCCGTCTGTACGCCCGCAATCCCCACGAACTGATGCGCACCCATGAAGTTCTGGACATTCTCACCGTTGCACAGATCGTTCTTCACGCCTGCCTGCTGAGGACATCCAGCTCGGTTCCCCTCTGCTTTGAGAGGAGCGATCACCCGGAAAAAGATCCGGAAAAAGACCGGGTACATATCACCGTTTATCAGGAAGACGGCCAGGTAAAATCCCGGAGAGTACCGCTCGACTTTTTCGGAGATCTTCGGGAAGAATACGAAAAGAGAAACCAGGAATACATCCGACAGGAGGGCAACCATGGAGAAATATAAATTCACAGCAGAGCCATCGCCCTGCAGCGCACATCCGATCCACTACGACGAAACTCTCTGCACCGGCTGCGGACGCTGCGCCCAGGTCTGTCCCTGCGACATCCTTCTTCCCTCGCCGGTCCGAGGCCGGCATCCCGTCGTCATGTACCCGGGAGAATGTTACTATTGCGGCGCCTGCGTCATGGCCTGCCCCGTAAAAGGCGCCATCCGCCTGGAACACCCCCTGATGAACCGCGCCAAATTCATCCCCATAGACAACGGATAACCCGAAACCGCCAATCGGTCCACGGAAACATAGGTAATCGGCATAATAGTTCAACCAACCCGCTGCCCTTCTTCTCCCGTCGACACTGACAGAAACCGTCCCGAGGCGGAGCCGTTCGTGTACGGCGGGCATCAGCCTGATACGGCGGACTTGTGTCCGCCCGCAATGTCACAACCTGCCGCCTTTCCTCTCACGCCTACACTCTCAGAAACCGCAGAGGCGCCGGACCTTGCGCTGGCGGCGGGCATCTGACCGATGCGGTTGGAAACACTTAGCGGCCGGAAGATCCGACGGTCTGGGCAGGTGAGGTGCCTCATGCACCGAACCTGAGGAGCGCTGAGCCGTGAATTTATCAAAAATTCACGGCGAATCGCTCTGGTCCCTGACCGTCGGGTCTTCCGGCCGCTTAGTATTTCCCCGCATCGGACAGCCGCCCGCTGCCAGCGCAAGGTCCGGCGCCTCTGCGGTTTCGTCCCTTTATTTCATATTTTCGCGTTTCCGCAGCTTGGAATCCAGCTGTTTCTTCCGGATCCTCAGTGATTTCGGAGTAACCTCCAGCAGCTCATCCTTATCGATGAAATCCAGCGCCTGTTCCAGGGAAAGGATTTTCGGCGGTGTCAGGCGCAGCGCCTCATCCGCGGAGGAGGAACGGGTGTTGGTCAGATGTTTTGTCTTGCAGACATTGAGTTCGATATCCTCTGCCTTTCCGTTCTGGCCGATGACCATTCCGGCGTAAACCTTCTGGCCCGGTCCGATAAAGAGGGTTCCGCGCTCCTGCGCAGCGTACAGACCGTAGGTGACAGACTCGCCCGCCTCGAAGGCGATCAGAGAGCCCTGTTTCCGGTAAGCGATATCTCCCTTGTACGGAGCGTAATCCTCAAATTCCGTATTGATGATTCCCGTTCCCTTGGTGGAAGTCAGGAATTCTCCGCGGAAACCGATCAGACCGCGGGCCGGGATTTCAAATTCCAGGCGGGTGGAGCCGTCGCTTGCCCGGCTCATGCCGTGAAGTTCTCCCTTACGTTCGCTGAGCAGCTGGATCACTGTGCCGGAGAATTCGTCCGGAACATCCACATAGGCGATCTCCATCGGCTCCAGTTTTCTGCCGCGCTCGTCTTCTTTATAGATAACTTCTGCCTTGCTGACAGCAAATTCATAGCCTTCCCGGCGCATATTTTCGATCAGGACGGACAGGTGAAGCTCTCCGCGTCCGGAAACCTTAAAGCAGTCTGCCGAATCCGTCTCCTCCACGCGCAGAGAAACATCCGTATTCAGTTCCCGCATCAGACGGTCACGGATGTGGCGGGAAGTGACATATTTGCCTTCCTGTCCTGCCAGCGGACTGTCATTGACCATGAAATTCATGGAGATCGTCGGCTCGGAAATTTTCTGGAACGGGATCGCTTCCGGATGGTCCAGATCTCCGCACAATGTGTCTCCGATATGAATATCAGCGATACCGGAAACCGCGACGATAGAGCCGATGGCAGCCTCGCTGACTTCCACTTTTTTCAGGCCGTCGAATTCATACAGTTTGCTGACTTTCACTTTTTTCCGTTTGTCCGGATCATGATGGTTCAGCAGCATGACATCCTGGTTGACACGGATGGTCCCGCTTTCCACCTTTCCGATTCCGATACGGCCCACATACTCGTTGTAATCGATGGTGCTGATCAGCAGCTGCATCCCTGCGTCCGGATCTCCCTGAGGAGCAGGGATATATTTCAGGATCGTCTCAAACAGAGGCGTCATATCCTTCGGTGTGTCGTTCAGATCCAGCACCGCATGCCCCAGCTTCGCGGACGCATACAGGAACGGACAGTCCAGCTGTTCGTCGGAAGCGTCCAGATCCATCAGGAGTTCCAGAACCTCGTCGATGACTTCGTCCGGACGAGCCTCCGGGCGGTCCATCTTATTGATGCAGACGATGACGGAGAGGTTCAGTTCCAGAGCCTTCTTCAGTACAAATTTTGTCTGAGGCATCGCTCCCTCGAAAGCGTCCACGACGAGGATCACGCCATCCACCATTTTCAGCACACGTTCCACCTCGCCGCCGAAGTCCGCATGGCCAGGGGTATCGACGATATTGATCTTTACGCCCTTATAATAAACGGCAGTATTTTTCGACAGGATCGTGATTCCACGTTCACGCTCGATATCATTGGAATCCATGACACGCTCCTGAACTTCCTGATTTGCGCGGAATACTCCGCTCTGCTTCAAAAGCTCATCGACAAGAGTCGTCTTGCCGTGGTCAACATGGGCGATGATTGCGACATTTCTTACATCTTCTCTTGTTGTTTTCATTGAAATCTTCCTTTTCTGAAAAAATCTTTTATTTCCGCGGGCAACGAGCCAAGCGGACATGCTTGCATGTCCATTTGGCGACTGCCGCCAGGGTCAAGTACCCTGTAGCTTGCTGCGGGGTTTTTGACTTTCGCGGGCAACGAGCCAAGCGGACATGCTTGCATGAAAAATCATGACTTTGGAATCCGTAAAAACATGAGAGAGCAGCCCGATCGGGCAGATTTCGAATGTTTTTAGGATTGCGGGAGCATGAAATGCGGAGCAATCCGCAGCATCATTGATATAGTTATAAACATTATGTCCAAGCTATGAGTATAACACAACTGTATAGAAAAAAACAGTAAAAATAAGTAATATTTTTCCTCCATGGTAATAGTTCAGCCTTGTGGATGGACACACAGTTTTTACACCGGCTAAAAAATAGCCGGTGTAACTATAAATTTCTTCAGATTTTCAATCAGTTCCGATTTTCTTCTTCCGCCTTCATGGGAGCTATTCTAAAATATCTCTGACATCCTGTTCCGTCAGCTGACAGATATCTGCAATTTCTGCCGGTGTTTTACCTTGCGCATTTAATTGAAACACACGCTTCGCCCTTTTCAGGCCTTTTCTGAAACCGGCGGTCTCTGCACTCTGCATCTGGGACTGGTAATCCCGCAGCGCTTTTTCTCGCGCCTCGTATTCCATCTGCTTTTTCTCATCCGCACTCATCTGCACCAATGTGTCGTATGCTTCCCGGATATATTCGTCTTTCTCTGCCATATACTCGAACTCCTTTCGGTTTTTGCCATGCAGGAACCGCATCCAGCGCAGGATCCCTTTTTCAGACTGCGCTTCCGGCGGCAGCTTCTTTAGTTCTAGTACAGCAAAAATAAATATCTGGCCAGATGACGCAGGATATTTTTCTGAGAGTGCATATCAAAAAACGCAGGCGTAGTGGGCTACGCTGAGTATTTTTGATATGTGCTATCGGAAAAATAGACAAGTCAGATGGCTGGATATTTATTATTTGCTGTACGGAGAACTGTAATTCAAGAAGATCCGAATAACACTCCTTTTTACAATCATCATAGAGATGAACCGTATGATAATACAGGTTATCGTCAAACCAGGAAAAATCCAGAATGCTGACATGGATGCATTTCCGGTGCTTGTCATAGGAATCTCCCTTCTTCAGCGGTCCGGAAAACATAACAGTTCAGCCAGCTGAACTGTTACAAATTTACGGGGAGTGATGTCCTTTTATGTCGAAAACAGAGCTTTTGAAAAGAAACTGTGGGATTCCGGTCGAAGACTTTTTGTTCTATCTGTGAAAAATTCTGAATAGATATGATATATACCACAAGTAGAGGTAGATCAAAAAGACAAAGGAAGGGGAAAAATCAGTCATGGCAGATAAGATTATTGAAAACAACCAGGTGTCTATCATGGGACAGATCGTATCACAGTTTACATTCAGTCACCAAGTCTTTGGGGAGGGATTTTATCTTGTAGACGTCATGGTAAAGAGACTCAGCGATTCAGAGGACATTATTCCGGTCATGGTGTCGGAACGTCTGATCGATGTGACGCAGGATTACGAAGGAGAATATCTGATGGTCAACGGCCAGTTTCGGTCGTACAACCGTCATGAGGAGAAGAAAAACCGTCTGGTACTTTCCGTCTTTGCGCGGGAAATCAGTTTTGTGGAGGAAGAAGACGACTCGGTGAAATCCAACCAGATCTATCTGGACGGGTACATATGTAAACCTCCGGTGTACCGGAAGACGCCGCTGGGAAGGGAGATCGCGGATCTGTTGATCGCCGTGAACCGTCCCTATGGGAAATCCGACTATATTCCATGTATTTGCTGGGGAAGGAACGCCAGGTATGCGTCGGCGTTTACCGTCGGCGGGCATGTGCTGATCTGGGGGCGGATCCAGAGCAGGGAGTATATGAAACGGATCAGCGAAAACGAGATGGAAAAACGCGTAGCTTACGAAGTCTCCGTCAGCAAACTCGAATATCTGGAACCGTAAGGAGGGGACGAAAACCGCCGGTGCCGTCCGGCCGCAGCGTCAGCGGGCCGGCCGGGACTGTGGCGTGCGGGCGGCGGGAAATATGGAATGCGTGCTCACTCCGACATCCGGACAGAGCCGGGCGGAATGTTCGCCGGATCTCAGAGCGGGATTTGGGCAGCACAGGCGGCGGTTTTCTGACCGCTCTGTGCCCGACGGACATTCCGCCCGGCTCTGTCCGTCTGTAGTCGCAAGCACTGCATTTCCATATTTCCGCCGCCCACACGCCATAGTCCCGGCCGGCCCGCTGACACTGCGGCCGGACGGCTCCGGCGGATTTCTGAGAGTGGGAGCGAGAGGGAGAGTGCGGCAGGTGACGAAGAACGTGCGGCAATCTTGCAGTCGCTATGCCTGCAAATAGTCCGGGGAGGAACCACGGACGCTGCGGTATCTATGATCAGAAAGACATCAGAGCAGACAGAATGGCACACAGAGAAGATGACAGCGGGATAAAAACACATCGTTCTTCTATATTCAAACCTCGAAAAATCATTCAAACCAACAAACATCCGCACAAAGAAGCCAAACAACCGTATGCCACAAAACAACCGCAGCCACCCAACCGCATACACTCTCAGAAAGACGCCAAAGCCGGCGGGACGGTGCGCGGGG
>ERZ1090868.372-NODE-372-length-24828-cov-7.405118_pt1 | contig 24828 bp, 28 predicted proteins | sample MGYA00478475_ERZ1090868 | MGnify/ENA primary metagenome ERZ1090868 (study PRJEB33644, sample SAMEA5815747) | chicken gut metagenome | biome: Chicken; feature: Gastrointestinal Tract; material: Caecum | place: Ireland | collected 2019-01-01 | study: A study of the...
CTTCACTCGCTTTCAGAAATTCCTTAAATGAACGAAAATCCGATTCACTGATCCTTTTATCCAGTTTCAGCTTGGTAACATACTGCAGCAGAACAAGCGGATTAAGCTTCGACGCGGTCAGTTTTCTTCCCAGATATGCACCTCCCTGGACCACACCCTTAAGAATCATCAATTCTGTATTAATGATAATACCTAAATCTCCATTGCCGTCTTCATATGCCATGATATTTCCCTCCCTGTCATAATTTGCACGAAATTTTGAGAATCAAAAAAGGAAACAGCACATCACCATGCACTGTTTCCTTTTTATCAAAGTGTTCTTCCTTTTTTTGATGGTTTGGGCGGAAGGTCATCCAGAAATTCCTGCTGTTTCTGCGGCTGCTTTTGCATATATTGCAAAACACTCTTTCGGCAGGATTCAATTGCAATTTTGCAATCCTCGATATCTTCCTGATCAATCGCAATGCTTTCCTCTCCAGGGTATCTTGTCGAAAAATAATAGCCGTCAATCATTTGAATTTGTTTTCTGTCGATTTCAAAACCTTCCAAATGATTTTTCGCATATTTTATAAGTTTCGCAAGACTATGCGTTCGCAAAACACTGATTTTCTCCTGCCTTTCTTGCTCACTGTTTACAGTGGAATATTCTGTAATGATGTGTTTCAAATACTTTTCACAAATCCCTTGAGCAATCGCCCCCATCTGATTAGCAACCATATGATTGTTATAAGCCGCCATAAAAAACTGGAAATCATTTTCTGCAAAGTCAAAATAGTTTTCCAGCCTGCTTACCATAATTTTTTCCCCTCCTTCCGTATATTTTGATAATAAAGCATGCTGCTGTCTTTCCAGGCATCACCATACAACACCTTCAGATCCACCTGCACATCATCCACGCCATCTTGTGTTACCTCAGCTTTTAGCTTTATAATTTCCTTTTTTAAATTAGGCGCATCAGCCTCTAATGTGAGCAAAAGATCCACATCGCTTTCCCATGTTTGTGTTCCACGTGCGTAGCTTCCGTATAAAATAAGTTCATTAACATAAGGAGCTAAAGGAGATTGGATGATTTTCTCCATTGCATATTTCAATGCCCTCTTATGTCTGCTCTCTGTCTTTACACTGCTCATCAGGATCTCCTTCTCAATAAACATTACAACGTGATACTATAAAGATACTCTTGGTTTTTTCATATACTTCTGCCCGGGTATTACCAGCTTTCTTTCCAACAGAAACTGTTTCAGCATTTTCTGTTTTTGGTGAAAAGCCTGTACCAGACTGGCAAGACGTTCCTCTGGCATCTGATCCACCCGGTACAGGTCGTACAGGTATTCATCTGACGGCAGCAGCTCCAGGCTGACCGGCGAATCAAAATTTCTGATATATCCCAACAGTTCCAGTTCCGTTCCTCGGAAAGATTCTGTCCGTATGGCATAAAATTTATCTGGAGACGATGGAATGGCATGATAATTCCAAAACATACTGTTTCCACTATCAAAAATCGGAGCCATGCCAACAAACGCTAACGTCTCGCTGTCTCTGAGCACACCGAAATTCTGGAAGTGCCGATCCGTATTCGTAATAAGGAAATCCGTCAGAATCTGATACTCCAGAAAACTTCTGGTTATTTCTTCCGGAAGACCATGTTCTGCACATATAGCAATAAAATGTTCATAATAGGAACGATTATTTGGCTTCTTTTCACTTGATACAAGATCATAAGCATTGATAAATTCTGTGTGCTCATTAGTAAAAGCCGGCGATATACAGCAATATCCCTTTTCTATTCCCTCCGGATGCGGTACCAGCTGATATACGGTATATGGCTGCTTTGCCTGTAACCTGTGGATCTCTGTCGCCAGGATTTCATTCAGGCTCTGCTGAGAGGATGATCCTTCATTTTCTTTCAGCAGCCACCTCTGCCCTTTGTCAATATACCAATATTTTTTCTGATCACCGGAAAGAGACGCACCTGGAACGAAAGACTGCGACGCAGATCCTATTTTCTCCGGTTCCTTCAATTCTTCAAACTGATTTTGAAAAAAGTTAATGTCTTTCCAGCAAAACGCCTGTTCTTGTCCCTCCGGACAGATCCAATAATGATCTGTCATACTCAGTCCTAAATTGTCGGTCAAAAACTCTGTGTTTGTTTTATCTATTTTTTGTAAGAATGAAACAATTCCTACCTGCGTAACCGGAACAGCACGCCGCTGCCACCATTTTTTCAGTTCCTGGACTGACAAATTACCTCCCAGGGGAAGTAAGCGCTCATCAAAAATCTTTCCCGTCTTAATAATATTCCCTGTTTCATCAAGCGTGAGTTCACACACGCGATCGTCACGGTGTTTCAAGAAATATTTCATTTTTTTGACTCCGATCATTTTAGATTATTTCTATCGTATCATATTCTGCACTTTTTTCCAACTCTCCCAACAATGATTTATATTTTTGACATAACAGATTTTTTCCTTCTCTGTGCAGGATGGGCCGGAACACTTTCTGATGCAGACAGTTCCTCTATTACATTTTTCGAGTCGACAGAAATATTTCTCTCATTTAATGGAGCCTGGTACATAGAAATAAATTCCCTGGCTTCTTCCGGACTCAGATTCTGCAGCCTCTGGATCTGGTTTTCCAGCACTTCTGCCGTTTCCATAAGAATCTGTATGTTCTCTCTCATTTCCTGCAACAATTCATCCATATAAGCTGCCTCCTTCTCAACTTCCATACTTAGCGATACTTCTTTTTTCGCTGCTCTTTCTTTCCCGTCTTTTCCAGAGAATCCTTCAATTCTTTCAATTCCTTTTCTGTTCGGACATCATACAATTGTTTGCTGGAGCAATTGTAATACCATATCGCATCTGATAACCTTTCGTCATATGCTTGGCATAATATGTTCTGCAGGTTCTCTACAGGTATTTTTCCATTGCTCTGAATGCATAAAACTTCATCAGCCCATGAAGGAAGAACAAAATAGTCTCCTTTCAGGGTTTCGCCGACCATTTCCAGAACTTCCGGGCGCATCAGTTCTGCCGCACCATTAATTCTAATCTGATTGGTAAGCTGATAGAACCCGGTTGCAGGTTCTTCTGGCTGCCCTCTTAATACCTGCCAAAGCGGCAGGAAAACAGGATCCGGCATATTTTGAATCGCATTCTCCCGCAGAGTCTCTTTTGAAATTCCCCAGACATCTAATATTTCATTGGTGATACGCATTTTCATATGATCATTCAGCTGCGCCGTATAGGCAGCAATACAATCCGGCTGCTCATAAGTATACGCATATTTTTTCAAAAATGCAGGATCCTGGCTCTTGTTCAAAAGTTCCGGCTGGATCATGGCCGCATAAGACTCATAATCCTTGAGCAGCATTGGATTTTCTTCCATCCGGGCCGTCTGCTGATGCAGACGATCAAGATCATCTGCAGCGCTCCTTAGAACCTCACTCTCCGTCCATTGGCCGTCCATGTATTTCTGATAAGCATCCTCCAGATATATCACAGATGCAATACTTTCTGAAGGTCTTGAAACTATGATCCCAGTCCGAATATTTCCTGGTTTATAGATAGTATCAACCATAATCTGTGCGTCCTGAAATGTTTCAGGAAGATATTCTTTAATTTTCATTGCAACCAGCTCATACAGATCATCTATTTCCTGTAATAATTCATCCATTTAACTCTCCATTCCTCCACCTTTCCGTTGGCGGCCCAAATAGTAATGAAAGTAATTCTTACATCCTTGTTTCCATAATCAACGATACTTCTTTTTTCTCTGCTCTTTCTTTCCCGTCTTTTCCAGAGAATCCTTCAATTCTTTTTCTGTGCGGACGTCATACAGTTTTCTGTTAGAACGGTTATAATATCCGATCGCATCCGATAATCTTTCTTCCGGCTCTACCTGAGTTTCATTGATTTCACATACCATATTCCGCAGATCCTCTACAGACATATTTCCATCATCCTGGAGGCATAAAACTTCATGGACGGAGGAAGGCAAAACAAAATAGTCGCTTTTTAAGCTCTCACCGACCATTTCCAGAACTTCCGGCCGCATCAGTTCTGCCGCACCATTGATGTATGTTTGATTTGTAAGCAGATATAGGCCGATTCCCGCATTTTCTGTCATATCTTTCGGAACGCCGAATTTTTCTTCCAGTACCTGCCACAGTGGCTGAAAGACGGGATCTGGCATATTTTGAATCGCTTTTTCCCGCAGGGTTTCTTTTGAAACGCCCCAAACATCTAATATAGCGTTAGTGATACGCATTTTCATATGATCATTCAGCTGCACTGCATAAGTTGCAATACAGTCAGGCTGCTCATAAGTATACGCATATTTTTTCAAAAATGCAGGATCCTGGTCCTTACTCAAAAGTTCCGGCTGAATCATGGCCGCACATGCCTCGTAATCCTTGAGCAGCATAGGATCTTCTATTGGCCGACCCATCTGCTGATGCAGGCGAACAATATCTTCTGCAGTGCTCATCAGAACCTCATTCTCTGTCCATTGGCCGTTCGCATATTTCTGATATGCATCCTCCAGATATATCACAGGTGCAATACTTTCTGATGGCAGTGATACTGTGATTCCTGTCCGGACATTTCCCGGCTTATAGATCTCATCAACCGTAATCCGTGCTTCCTGAAATGTTTCAGGTAGATATTCTTTAATTTTCATTACAACCAGCTCATAAAATTCATCTTTTGTTTTCATCTTTCTTTTTTTCCTTTCTGATTGTGTCGTACATATCCCTGTATGCCTGGATTCTTTCTAATGTTTTTTTGTCAGTTACACTTTTTTCCATAATGATTCCTTTCCCGGCAATGTAGCCGTTTAATTTTTTTAGATTCCCCTGGCATCTCAAGACTGATCCCAAGACCCACTCCCTGGCAAAACAACTCCCTGCAAGGTCATAATCTGTAATAAGATACCGGCCAGAGAAGCGGCACAGGCACCGTACCAGCTCGTCCTCCGATGCAGGAAGTGTCAGCCACCCGCCTATTAATTCTTCATACTTGTAAGCCTCTGCGTCGCATACAAATATGTGCAGCACAGGCTTCTGTTCCCTTCGTTTTTTCATCCTGTACTCCTGTTATTCCGGCAGTCCAGCATCCCCTTCATCATTCCGCACACGCGACATAATTTCTTCTTTTGTTTCCTCTATCTTTTCAAACTTCCAGCTGATTGACTGTTTATAATATGTCACCAGCAGCACACTTTCCTCCTCATCATCCAATGCCAGATAAAAACTTTCCTGATTGTCCTGATACGTTCCATACGCCAGATATTCGCCTTCATTTGCCTGAATTCCCTGTTCCTCACACCAGAGACCCAGTTCTATAGCGAGGGTATACGAATATGTATAATCGCCGTTCAGAACGTCCTGGCAGATAACATCTATGGTATTGTTTTCATCCTTCAATACAGGAATGCTTTTTTCTTCTACTGCCTCTTTTTTCGCGTCAGAATAATATTCCCAATTGGATGGATTTGCAATTGGAGTGTATTCCCTGCCATCTTTTTCTGTCCCCAGCGGATAGAGTTCTTCATTCTCTTCCCCATCTTCCCCTGTGTCAGACTTTGACACGGTTTCCTCTGGAGTTTCTTTTCCCCGTCCCTGCAAATACTCCAGTGTTTGAGCAAGCACCGCCTGAATCGTACGCTCTGTATCAGCGTTTTCAATGTTATTTCTGGATTGTTCCATATACTCAGCGCATTCCTCCTGATCCGCTGCAGGAAGCTGTTCATAAGCTTCTTCCATTTGCTTCAGGGCATCTTCTTTTTGCTTTGAGAGATCCTGATCCACGGAACCGGAAGTAGTCTGAGCTGGCCGCGAATCGCTCTGGCTCCGATTTTGACATAGAAAAAGGACCAATGCCCCAATCAACAAAATGCCTGCGGCGATACACAGCAATAGGATCTTTTTCTTTTTCATAAGCGCAGCCTCCTACTTTCATTTCTTTTTATGACGCACCCGGCTTTTAAATCTCCATGTTCAGCAAAACTATAGCTCCATCCATTTCTTCCGCCGATGATCACATGGTCCAAAACATGAATTCCCAACAACATTCCTGCACTACACAATTGATCCGTAATTTGCATATCTTCACGGCTGGGACTTACCTTTCCGCTCGGATGATTATGGATCAGGATGATATTGGCTGCATTGGAAAGAATACTGCTTTTGAAAATTTCTCTGGGAGATACAATCGATTGATCAATCGTTCCGACTGTGACAATATTCATGTTAATCACCTGATTCTGGGAATTAAGATTCAGGATTCCCAATACTTCTCTGTCAAAGGCAGAGAATTCATCTGCCAGGAACCGGATCACTTCCTTCGGGGAATTCATAGCATGATCGCTATAAAGTGTCCGCTCCTTTATCAGCCGTATCTGAACAACATCCAGTTCGTGTTCCCTCATCATCTTCTTCCTCCTCTGCCTCAAAAGTTATGACAAGCATCTGCCGTTCTTCCATTGCGTTCACAACATCTTTCAGCTGCCCGGCTCTGATTCTTCGCATTTCCATATACCACCACCTTCTTTCTATTGCGGTCGTCCATATAGGGGCTCGGATAAATTTGACGGTCGGAATGGATCTCTTACCACGCCCCTGGATGAATTCGCTGCATGAACCATTTCATTATTGCCGATATATATCGCAACATGGCTGATATTCCGGTACCGGCCATTGCTTTCGTACGAATAAAAGATGATATCACCAGGCTGCAGCTCAGACGCACTTACTGTCATACCGTGTTCTACGAGATATTGCGCTTCATCCGCTGCTGTTTTCCCATTCAAATAAGTAATTCCCGCCTCAGCATAGCAGCGGTACACGAGAGAAGAGCAGTCATACCATCCTTCCTGATCTCTCATGGATTGCGAATAACCGCACCCAACTTTTGATACTGCAATCTGTGCTACCAGATTTCCTACCTCGCTGCCTCCTGCAATACGTTTCCACGACCAGTCAATGGATCCAGCAGCGTTGGAGGACGGCTCATATACGTCCAATGTTCCATCGTATAAGGCAAGACAGTCTATTTTCTCATAACGCCACCGCTGGATATATGGCCGCCGTGCGATCATTACGTCATACGCATGCTCTATGATATCGCGCTCTGAAGACGCAGCAGTCGTGCCGTCAAAATACCTTCTTATGCTTGCGACATACTTTCCATCACGATTGCCAAAGCTTAAAATGCAGCCTTTCAGGGCAGCTGAGCAATTCACAAAATCAAACCCATAGTGCTCTGTCATTTCCTGCAGCAGCGGTACCAGCGTATTATTATAAACATACTCACATTGGGCTGCTTCAAAGACTTCTTTATCTGCAGCGCAAACTGTATGCCAGGCATTAAAAAATTCCTCATTTGATTTCAGTTCTGTAGTCATCCCCAAAAATGGCTGAAATGCTGCGTAAAAAGTGGGATCTTTCTCATAACACCAGGAAACAAATGGCCCAAGTTCATACCGATTATCAAATTGAAATTCTCCACATGCATTTCCGCCGTCCCCTCCGGTCTGATCAGGATTCCCTCCGGATTCATATTTTGCTGCCAGATAACAGGCTTTATCATATTGAGCGGAAAGGCCGCTTCCTTGTGACTGCGCGCTTCCGCTCAAAAGCAGGCAGATCATAACCACCAAAAGAAGGATCGGAAGAACCGGAATGCCGAAAAGAACGGTAATGAAAAGATTACCAAGTTTTTTAGACGTCTCTTTTGTTTCATATTGCGCATGTGAAAATATCTCACGTTCACTTCCGTTTAACTGGCGATCCTGATTTTTCTTCCCGAATCCTTCCTCCCGAATCTTTTTTCCCGCTTTCCACGCCGCCTCCACAAAAGATACGGCGGTCGGCCTGCCCGGAGCGCCAGAGGCTCCTTTTTCCGCAGTTTTACGGAAACTTCCTTCATTCCCTGACGTTGTATGTACGCCTCTGCCTTGCAGGATATTGCCCGTTTCCTGTCCCATACGCTTTCTTCCTGCGGCATTTTTTTCACCAGAATTTTTTCCAGTTTCCTGATATCTGTTCCCATTGCTCTGACCATTCTGACGGGTATTTTTGCGATAGCTTTCTTGCTGATATGCCTGTACAGCTTTTGACGGCACAATAGAATCAGCCGTTCGTGTAGAATCATCGTTCTGTGCCGCATTTCCATGGTTTCTTTTTGGAAATTTCTCTGTGTCAATATCTGACACGCGCATATTCTTTGTGTCTCTTTCCTCCTGCGTTCCTGTTCCCGCCATATGCACGCTTACCTGGTATCGCTGTTCTTTAAAACCATGTTCTGTTTTTCTCTTTGAAATACTTTCCCCTGTGTTATTGGCATTTTTATGTCTGGACCACCAGTCTGACCGGTAACCAAAAGCCATTGCTTCCATCGCCTCTTGGCTGTCCTCTAGGGAAGCAGACACAGAAACTCGGTTTGGAGTTGAAACATCGGAATCTGCTGCCGTATGCCTCAGTGTTGTCTGGTTCTCTCCTGAATATATACGCTCAGCGTTCCTGGCTTCTTTCTGTATACTACTTTCGTCAGTCATTGGTTGTACGGCGCCAACACGGGAAATTGTCGTGTCAGACTCTGACACAGAGTCTGTACTTTCCTTCTTCTGATGTTCTGCCTGACTGTCCTTCCGGATGTAAGAAACATACGCAAGCATCTGGCAGACCGCAGGGTCTATATATGGATTTTCGTTTTCTTCCTCCTGATCCTGTCTCATTTTCTGGGCTGCCTCTCCAATTGCCCCTATGGATCCTGCCAGCAGCCTGCCGCCGTTTCTATCCCGCCCACCCATGGATCCTCCAGACGGATCTCCCCTCTTTCCCTCTGTTTTTTTCTCCGCCTGTCCCGACAGTCCCGGTCTTCGCCAAGTGATATGCCATAAATTCTGATCATCCTCCTGACGCTGCGTCTTTCCTGTCCGGAAGCTCCGTTCTTCTTTTTTCTTCAGTTCCATTCTTTCCTCCTGTAGCTTTTCCCTTCTTTTCTCAGGTATCCTCGCTGGCACAGACGTTCCAGGATAACCTCCGCCTCATACGTTTCCATCCCGCACAGGATTGCTGCTTCATACGCATGCAGCTGTTCACCGCAGATTTCAGCATCCTGTGCGCATTTGAGGATCTGCACCTCTTCATCAGTAAGTCGTTCTTCCTCATCCGAACACACTTCCTTTTCCTCTGCTTTTTCTTCCTTCAGATTCTCTTGTAGAACAACTTCTACCATTTTCGGATCTGTAACCGCTGTATCCCCTGTTTCATAATCCGAAACTGCGTTCAACTTTGCATTTTCAACCGGTGACTGAAAAAATACATTCCTGTTTTCTCTTGCCGCTTCGTGGAAATTGGTTGTGTAAAATAGATAAAGCGGATTATCCTTGCGTATTTTCGAATCGCACTGCAGAATCTTATCTCCCCAGACGATCAGACACTGGCCTGGCTCCGGATCTGCCAAAGCGCGGAACTCCTGATCTGACATTTCAAGGATCTTGGACAGCTGGTTCCGGTCATCGCCGCCCTGGTCAAGAAATACCTTAAAATCTGAGTTGGAAACAATCTCAAGAATCTTGTCATTTGCCATAGCCGCTGATACATTTTGTAGACAGATGGTACAGATACCCCCGAATTTTCGATAGGTGAGATACGCTTTATTCAATTCGTTGCAGGAACTCTCGTGCTTGCATATATACTGGGCTTCATCGACGATGACATGCGTCGCCCTCTGCAGTTCTACGTTATATTTGATTCGCTGCGACAGTATATGCATAACTGTAATCATGATGGTTTCCAGCATAGGCTCCGGTACATTTTTCATTCCGTATACTTTGAGCCGGTTATCCTCTGTAATCGTGCTCTGCCCGGATAATGTCCGATATCCATGACTGATATGCGCCTCCAGTGCGCCATACAGATCCCTGGTTTCAGGTTCCGGCTGCTGTTTCAGACAATCTGCGAGATCCGATAATACCGGCGATACCGGGCGTCGTTTACTGAACGCTTCTTTGTATACCTGGTCGACACAGCGATAGATTAATGATTTATGAAAAGAATTAGGAATCAATCCAATCATGATCGAATAGAAAAAAGCTTCCATAAATTCCATTTGCTCACTTACGAACAACTGTCTTTCCTGTTCATCTGCTGTCTGTAACAATTTTTCCGGTATTTCCAGTGGATTCAAACAAAAATCGGACGCAAACAGGTCGTAAAAATTTCCACCAAACTGTTTTGTAATTCCCTGCATTTCATTCTGCGGATCAATAACAAAAATATCGTCGTCCGAACAGATCAATGTTTGACCAATCTCTGTGAGTTTGAGCAGCATACTTTTTCCACTGCCGCTGTGTCCAAAAATGACACCATTTCCATTTTTCAGAGTTGTACGGTCTCCCATAATCGGATTACCGGATTTTTTATTAATTCCGTAGTATTTTCCTCCAGGCTGAATCAGATCCCAGGAATAGAAAGGCTGGAACGCCGCATAAGATGTCGTGAGCAGCGGACGCATCTGCTTAACACGTCTTGCGCCTGTCGGCAGCAATGTATTGAGTGCCTGCAGCTGCTGGTCATAATAAGTGGTCAACTGAATTCCAAGTCCAGCGCATCGAATCCTCACTTCCTCTGTATTGGCTTTCAGTTCTTCTCTGCTGTTTGCCCGTACCATGATTAATATGCCTACATAAAATCCGTTTTCGTCATTTTCTTCAATCTGTTCCAGATATGCTTCGATTTCCTTTTTCTTTTTTCTCTTCAAAAAGGATGGAATACCGGTTAAGTTTCCATTCCGCGCATTGGCCTCCAGTTCCTGGCTGATCTGCATATCATTGTTTGTGTTGGAATTGGTCAGCTTCTGCTTCAGGATGCGTCGTGGAATGCATGCATTATCCAAAGTAACACAGGTGTAAAACGGAAAATCCGTCAGTTCGTGCATTGTTTTCTCTTCATTCAGAGAACTTGGGAGATACGCTGCATATAAGATACGCATATACTCCTCCGGAAATTCCAGATAGCTTTTATGGTTGCCAATGGAACCAGGCAATATGTCATTTTTCCAGTTTCTCCGTGTACGTTCCATTTCTTCCCATTGAAAATTCCAGGTATCGTCTGTATAAAAAAAGCTGCGGAGATTTTTAAATCTCTCCACAGCATCCAATGGCTCCAGTCTGGTTCCAATTGCATCGAAGATCGGAAATACCGTCGCCTCGAGAATACGGAACCAGTTTTCTGCATCCTCATAGCTTTTCCTGACGCATGTCACAGTAAGGAAGCATCTCTTCCGAATATTTTCTTTGCTTTTTCGCAGCCCGTCACGGATCAGCATGTTATTGTATTCCGCAAGTTCCGGATATTTACTGCGATCCACAGACTGCAAAAAGCTTTCTTCGTATTTGTTCGCATTTCTCGGCTCTGAAACAATCGTAATCTTAAAATCAACGGTCATGGAATTTAAGAACTTGCACCATAACAGACAGATTCCCTCTTGCTTTTTCTGGTCCTGATCGACGAAATTGACATCTGAAAACTCATATACACGGTCAAATTTTCGCAGCCGATCCCCTTTTTCACTGTTTTTCTCGATTTCAAAGATTCCGTCTCTATGAACGCTTGCGATATCAAGAGCTTCCTGCACACTCCTGGGAGTCTGATACACCGGTTCTGTTAGTTTTTTACATCTTATAAATTCTTCATTGCTCGATAAAAAGCTCATCTTCCCTTTCCTTCCATTTCCTCATTGACTGCAGCCAATATTTCATCATACAAAGATTTCTCCTCATCATATTCACTGCATTTCCAAAGCAGCAGCTCTGTCTCTTTGCGCTGTTTCCGGGCTTCTATATACTCCTTGATGTCCAAATCACTGGCCGATCTCCAGAATCCGGAAACAACGACTAATCCGGCAGGTACCAGCCCTAAGAAGAAGGAAATATACAGATTCCAACCCAACAGAAAATAGCACACAAAACAAATTCCTGAAAGCAGACAGACAGCAGCGCCAATGGTTAATAATTCCCGAATGGAAAAACCCTTTGCCATGCTGTCTTTATATGCTTTCTCAAAATTTTCATTAATCTGTATCAATCATTTACCTTCCTTTCACGACAACATCTCAAAACCCAAAGGCACGCCGGATCAGAGAATCCACAGACTTGACTCCTCCAACGATAATGATAATACTTAATGTACACTGCAGTCCTCCCCAAACCTGCATGCCTAAAATGTCCCAAATGCCCCCTTCCGGGAGCGCCGGAAAAAAGCCCTGCGCGTTGATCAATGCAGCGCCCAAACGCAGCATTAAAATCATTCCGGCTAATTCTCCCAGCGCACATAGAAACGTCTTGATCCAGGCATATGCACTGTGACTCATCCCTTGTGTACCCAAAATCGTAGACATTGCAAGCGGCGCAGTAGCGATATAGAAAAATATTTTGAAAAATACTCCATATGCAGTCCACAGGATCACAATGGTTCCTCCTACTGCAACAATAATAAAAAGGAATCCCAATAAGAATCCCAGGACGGCGCCCTGCGCAGACATCTCCCAGTCATCAAGCCCCGGTATTGTAAGCTGGAGGCTTGCGCTTCCAGATGGTGCAACGATCCCCAGAAGGTCTTGTTCCATCCCGATTACGAGAAGAATAATAGATTTTAGGTTCAGCAGGACAACATTGCCAATGATCAGTTTCAGGATCATCAGAAAAGCACTTTCCAGTGTTGTGTTATGCCTGATATCTGCCGTTTCTTTGACAAAATTGATCAGGAACAGTACTGTCATAAGTGAGGCACCTACGATCTGCAGCAGCTGGAAGATTCCGTCTGCCGTGTCCCACAGCATGCCATCCGCAAGATTTTGTGGATTCGTCTGTAAAATATCCCAGGCATATCCAATCAGCCCGTTCCAGATACCAATTCCCAGCTGAAACAGCAGAGAGCCATTCAAAATACTTGTAATCGCACTGATTATACTGTCTATCATACGCTCTCCTTATTTCTGCAGGCGCCGCGTTCTGCTGACGCCAATTCCATGCCTACATCATAGCTGACGCAATCGCAGGAGCAACCAGCATCACCAATCCGCCCCCTACTCTCTGCAGCGCGCGTGTAGTCGCGCCTCCCTCCTGCTGTTGCATGGAGTTTCCGAACTCAAAAGCGCCCCATACCAATATAATTCCGCCAATAGACTGTATCACTGTAGACACAAGGCTGTAAAAGATATCAAATTTACCAGTGAGGGCAGTCGTTGCATCTGTTGCGTAGGCTGGATAGGTATTACAATACATGGCAAGAACAAGCATCGCCAGGTAAAAACTTCTTCTGGCAATGTTCGAAATTCGATTCATGTGTTTTCTGCTTTTGTTTCCCATCATATGTCCCCTTCCTTCCATCAATCATCATCCCTCTTATGAAATTTTCCATACAAAAATGCAATACAGCATATCACGACAGCAACTACAGGTATTACAATATTTACAGGTCTTACTTCCCCAATCAGCATGGAGGGAGTTGCCGCTGCCGCTGGTACGCTTCCCAGACAAAGCGCTCCCGCCCCTGAAGCCACCGCCGTCATATATTTAAGTTTCTGTTTCCATTTTTTCATAATGTTTTGTGTTTCTCCTTTCCCCATTTATGCTGCCTGCCCTTATTTTTTGATAATGCACGGCCAGACTTACGGCACCTTCCAATGTTGTGTAATCAGAATGTATATGTCCTACAACGGTCAGCCACATTCCGGTTCTCATGTGCTGCATCGCATACCATGCACGGTTTCCAAATGCAGTGCAAATGACATAATCGTACTCTTTCCGATTTGGCCTCGGAATCTGTAAAAGATAACGGCAGATCGCTGTGCTGCGTTTTCGCTTATCGACAATCTCCGTTGCACTCGAAATCCACAGAATTTTCCCGTACAGGACAGCATAGTTTTTGTACTTCATACCAGATCCTCACTTTTTTGCTTCTATCCTTCGATGCTTCACAATTTCCATTTGCAACAGATCCTGTTTCAGCTTCTCTGCAGATACTCCATCAAATAAATAATTCAATGCAGTCTCATAGTCCTTGTATCTGCTCTCTGTCAAATATCGTCTGGCATTTTTGATATTGCCGGCAAAAGCGCCCTGATATGTATCAGCAAGAGTCTCCATGGTTTCCCTAAGGCCTGCACTGCGTTGATATGTTTCAATAATCCTTTGTTTCAATTCTTCCTCTGTTTCCGGATCAGGAGTCTCTTTTGAAGGATGGGAATGCATTACGCGAAGTTGTTCCCTCGTATAAGCCTTTTCTTCCTCTTCTTTTTCCTCCAACGCTTTGCTTTTCTGCTTTTTACGATCTGCAAACAAAAAAATAACAGCTGCAAGGATAAACCCAACCGCTGCAATCCCAGCAATGCCGGAAACAAGATAATATGGATTCTGCAAAATCATTTCCATCGGCCCAGCCTCCTTATTCTGCAGCGATACACTGAGCAGCCTCCAGAGCCTGATACATCAGCTCCTCACATGTGACGTCTGGAAGATACGCGCAGCTAAGCACCGCTTCTGACCGGTCACGATCATACAGGAATTTGTAATTGTACCTCATATTAAGCTCATAGATCGTTTCCTTCAGCTGTTCTGTTTCTTCCCGCTGTACGCAGAGATCAAAAAATGGTACCGCTTTAAATACAAACCGAAAATGGATATTTCCCCTCAGCGAAGTAACAATTTCACCATCCTCCGTATGCAGCGTATATACATTGGAGAAATCCTTCTGCGATTTCAGATACTCTTCCATCTGTTCTGGCGAAAGCCTGTCCGGCACTTCTTCTGTTGTTCCATCTTGTTTTTCTTCCTTCAGCCGATTCAATTCACTGGTGAGATCGATGATTTTCTTCAGCTGTTCTCCTTTTTCTTTCTGTATCTCCTGGAGCTGTTTTTTCATATTCTCCACGTCTTCCTCTGAATAGCTATGCTCCGGTTGGATCATGGCTGCACGTTCTGATTTTATTTTGAAAATCTCTTCTTCTTTCTCCTGCAGCTCCTCCTGTAGACGGTTGGCCTGTTCCCTGCATTTTGTCAGTTCCTGTTCCAGCTCTTCTGTGTCAGACTCTGACACGCCAAAATATACTTGCTGCTTCATCGCCCGGACTTCCCCGCGCTCGCGTTCCAATGCAAGCTTTTGGTTTCTTATTTCATTTCGTTCGATCTGTCTTTGCGCCTCTGCTGCTTCGATGTCTTCCTGAAGCTTCCGATATTCTTTTTCAATCGTTTTCTTTGAATCCTCTTCTTTTTGCAAAAGTTCCGCTTCTTTTTCCTGAAGCACTGCAGTACGATCCTCCAGGCTTACTTTGATCGTTTGCAGCTTTTCTTCAAGCTCCGTCAGATTCTTTTCTTTTGCATCCTGCCGCTGCTTCTGTGATTCCAAAGTCTTCGTGATTTTTTCCAGTGCATCTTCCCGCTGTTGGTACTGAGCGCTTAATTGCTCATACTCTTTGTCACGCTCTTCATAGATTTTACTCATTCTCTGCATAAGATCTGTTCCGGAAACAGAACTGAACTGCACATTTTTTAATTCATCCATAAAAAAAACCTCTCTTCGCTTTCTTCAAAACTATCAGACACGCTCCACTAATGAAAAAAAGGCCAAAAAATAAGACAGATGCATCATCGCCGGTCTGCGCCGACGGTACAACTGTCTCTTCTGTTTTTTCTGTGTCAGTTTCTGACACAGATTCTATGCGGTCCAAATCAACCTCTTCTGCTTCAATGTCTGGCCCCGATGGGCTTTCACTTATTGACATACTGCTCTCAGGCCTATTGATTTGCCCTGTATTTATACTGTGTGTTTCACTGTCTAAAGACGGTTTTCTGCTAAGCGCAGCGCCCGCAATCGGAAGAAAAAAAGCTAGGAATCCGCAGAACGCTGCTGCTAAAACCAGTTTTCTGATTTTTTTCTTCATCCCGCTTCCCCTCCATCTGTCAGTACGATCTGATCTGTCACAACACACTGTACAACAAAACGATCTTTTGCTGATCCTGAATCCACACAGGTAGATAAGGTGAAAATCTGTTCCTGCCCTGTCGGTGCAATCCCACAGTCATAAGCTGCGTTCTTCACAGTCCCATCAATCCATTTCCGGTAAACTTCTGTATCTGTTTCATATCCAATGGTATATACCTCACTGTCATATCTTGTCCGGTATGCAGCATATACAGTACAGGTATACGATTTTTCAGGTGCATAAATATAGACGAAAGGATATTGGTCGCGGAAGGATTCCTGTCCATAATTTGACAACTCCCCGAACATTTTTCCTGATCGCATGTTATGTCCATATAAAATCGTGTGAGCATCACTCAGATTCTCTGCAGTATCTGCCGGAGCAAAAATAGCTCCCAACGCATTCCTGTTTCTGCGAAAACTGTGCGTTAAGTAATAGCTATTATCGGATCCTTTGCAGATCGGATAATCAATTTGTGTGCCCGGTACATAAATCCATCCGATGATCTCCGGATTAATTTCTCTCAAGCCGTCAAAATCATATGTACGGTACATCGGCGTATATTCCATCGCCTCATTTCCCGATGAGGATTCTGTTTCCGGATCCTGGTCATCCTCTTCTTCCGGATCTGGTTCCTTCATGTATCCGCTGATCAGATTGACCTGTTCTTGGTGCAGCTGATATTCCTGCCATATACCTGGCAGCAATATGCTCATAAGCAACAGCAAAATTCCCATAAGCAGACATATCGCCGCTTTTTTCACCCTTTCACCTCCTCGCGGTGTCAGAACCGTGTCAAAGCCTGACACCGCATTTTTTCAGGATTATTTCTCTACCGGAATAATATTCTCAACAATGCTGTTATGCGAGTAATCATCCCAGCGGTATTTCCTGTTTTCAAATGTGATTGATGTTCCGGTTGGTTTCTTCTCCAGATCCGCCGATACGCTGAAAATTTCAGATGGGGCAAGTCCGTACTCTGGTTCCGAAAGCTGTTGGATCGTCACGTTATCTGTTCCTGTCACTGCAATCAGACCATAGCGCAGAACCTGAAGTTCCGACACTTCATACGCAGATCCCATTGGGATATCCTGGAATGTTACGGATGCTTCGACATAGCCTTCACCATCTGTATTCTTCTCTACATATTCTTCCGTAAAAGTCACATATTTCTGATATCTGTGCTCTTCTCCAAAAAGATCTGTTCCTTCTACGGTAAACATGAACGTCGGATTTCCATGCGCCCAGGTGATTTCATCTGCCTTGATTTTTTTCACCACTTTCAGATCCGTATACTTCAGGTCTTTCATGGAAATGCTCTGTACCTCGGATTTGTTTTCTACCGTAAAGGTAATGGATTCCGCAAGCTGATAGCCGTCCGGAGCCTCTTCTTCTACAAGCGTATATTCTCCTGGCGCAATTTTCTCAACACGGTATGCTGATCTTCCGGATGTCCAGGAAGCAACTTTCGTATCGCCAAAATACAGCGCCATTTTTGCTCCCGACACATAAGCGCCCGTCGATGCATCTACTTTTGAAAGATCCAGTTTAATATAGTCATTCTCAACGGTAAGTGTAACAGAAGCCTGGCCATTGATTTTACCATCGTTGCCTACGGTAAATTCCCTTACCGTATCGTCAAGCAGATAGCCGTCCAGCGTCTTGGTCTCCCGATAACAGTAGGTTCCGGCTGCAAGCCTTTTCAGGGTAATTTTTCCATCTTTGTCCGTGGTATAAGTCTCTGCTTTGTCTTCCCCGTCTGTCTTTAACCAGATTTTGAAATCTACGCCTTCCAGAACGCCACCGTCATTTTTGCTTACTTTCTGCAGAATCAATTGATTCGGTGTATTCTGATAGCTTACTGTCACATTTGCCTGGCTGTCGCTTAAGGTAACCTCCTTACTTTGTCCGGTTGATACATAACCTGGGGCTGCAGCCGTTTCTTTTACAGTATAAGTTCCAAGCTCCAGATCTTTTGAGGTTGCTGTGCCATTAGTTACGGTTAATGTATCAACAACAGTACCAGCTTTCACCAACAGGGTTCCGCCAGATGTTTTAATATCATTCTTCGCAACAATTTGAAACGTTGCGCCAGTAATCGCCGCACTGTTTTCCGCATCTGACTTCTGAATCGTTATCTTCCCGGTTTTGCGGCTGTTTTCAGCTTCATATCTGAGAGTTACGGTACCTTCCTCGGTAATCGTGAATTCCTTTTCCCAGGTGCCGGTATAACCCTCTGGATTCCGGGTTTCTGCAACTTTGAATTTCCCTTGGTTGGCAGATGTCCGTTCAAGGCCAGTCTTCATATAATATTTTCTATTTGAATTCCAATTCAAATTACCGATATTCTTCCAGCTGCTTCCCGTCCATTCATAGCATGTAAAGACCGCACCGGCCAATGCTTCTCCGGTTTCCGCATCCGCTTTTTCGACAATTACATTGGCTTTTGTAGAAAACCGTATCGCAGCTTCCGCAAAATATCCAAATTCTGCAGAATTCCAGGTAGACTTCACATCCTGGGAAACCCAGGTGCGGCTTGCCCCCTGATAATACCGGTACATATTTGTTCGAAGGCGGTCAGGCAGATCTGGCCACTTTGATACGTCAGACGCCCCATACTGGTACGGTTCTGTCTTGGGATTGGAGGTTCCATCCCACCATCGCATAGTCACACGCGACCCATCAAACAGGTATGTCACCCAGCCATTGGTATTTTCCGGTGTCGTACCGGTATCCTCAGACCATATGATTCCGCTTCCGGCATCATATCCCATTCTGTCCGCCGCATCCTGTGTACAGTACAGCCCAACGGTATTCCCGTTTTCAATTACCTGAAAGCCTTGTCCATAATCCAAGTCATTCATCGTATAATGTCCCTTGACCGAAAAGCTTTCCCCGTTCTGTTTATAATAGCTGAACTCAACGGTAATATATTTCAGGCAGACGGTATCGACTACCGGATAACCATCTCCATACCCTGTTGTCACAATAACATTTGCATAATCCTCATAGGGCAGATTATCAAAATAGGACCAGTCTTTCAAGGTCAGTCTCATATTGACCTGTTCTCCCTGATATTCCCCGACGTTTTCAAAATCAACGGAAAGATTTCCCTTCTTTTCATTGGTCAGAACGGCGCTTCTAGTGTTGCTCCATCCTGAAGTATCCGCCTCTGGCCAATAGGAGGTTACAATCCCAACATTTTGCTGCCCGCGGGAACACCAGGTGTTATCCCAGGCGCCATTAAATGTCATACGCGTCTGGTTCGTTACTTCCGGTGTAAAGTTATAATCACCATCTACTTCGTAGCCTTCTTCTACCACATAGGTATTGGGCGCGGTTCCAATATCCGCAAATCCAGCTGCCGCCTCTGCCGGTTTCGCTGAGACAAATCCGGCAAATGTCAGCACTCCTGCCAGCAACAGCCCAATCTTACGTTTCCACTTCATGTTTTGATCCCTCCTTCCTGCGATACAAGTATACTGTACCGATTCCGGTCACAGCCGCCAGCAGCAACGGTACAGTGACAGCAGGATTTTCCAGGCCGGTTTTCGGTGCAGCCATCTGTTCGATTGCCGGTCCATCCTGGCTTTCCTCTACTTCTTCCGCGCCTTGTACAGAAAAGATCCAGTTCACATAAGTGTCTCTCAGCGCATACGCATTTTTAAGTTCTGCCGGAAGCGATACAGTAAACATAAGGCTTCCTGATTCTCCCGGCTGGTAGGTTCCAAGACTGATATTGCTGTTGAGTGACAACGCCTCCAAATCTCCGGAATATATTGTCTTCCCTTCTTGTGTAATCGTGAGCTGGAACTGCCGCAGCAGATCCATTTCATCCTCAGTAAGTCCTCCAGGTGTTTCTGTCCGGAAAAAGAATTCTGCTTCCGTGGACGTTGTATTTGAAATTTCAAAGCTGTCAGAAAAACTGTCTCCGGGCATTGCTGAACCAAAATGATAGAAAAAGTCTTCCGGAACCGCAACAAGGTTCCGGGCAGCCCCCTCATAAGTAACTGTCATCTTCTGGTAATCCCTGCTGACCTCCGTAATTGCATTGTTCTGCTCATGTACGCAAATTTCGATTTCTTCGTCGCCCCAGGGGGCATCAGACTGGAAATCCGGAGTATAATTGGCTGCCTGGATTGCTTCTGCTGTTACAGTAAGGGCAAGAGCGGTGTCTGAGGATGCTTCTGTCCACTCTGCCGGTATTGTTACACTGTCAAACAGGTCTACAGATTCTCCGTTTTTCAGCGGTTCTGTATAATAATAATACTCCCCTTTCTTGATCCACTGATCAGATATGCCAGAGAGAGCATCGTCCGTCAGCACATAAGTCCCCGTGTCAGATTCTGACACGGAATCTGAATTGTGTGCCACCTTTGCCCGCACATAACAGGTTTCCGCATAATTTGTGATCCGTGGGATTTTCGATACAACTTCCGATGGCAGTACAAACCGGTTTTCTTCTGTATCATATTTCGCTTCGCTGCCGTCAATTATCTGGTATTCCTGGATTCCAATATTAACATCTCCTGTGCTGATGTGGTTCTGCACAGAAACTGAATCCTGATAATACGCATAAGCTCCGCCAATCCCCAGGGATGCGGTTAAGAGCGCACCTGCTGCAGCCATGATTTTTTTCTTCATGCTTACTCACCTCCTCCGTAGTGCGCCCAAGCTTCTTCATAATCCTCATATGTCACAGACCCGTCTGTCGTCTGCACAGATTCTTCATAGACATTTACGCGAATTTCTGTTGCCTCTGCCTCGCCATTGATTGTTACACTGTCGAACAGGTCTGTCGTGCTGTCACCTACTTCTACAACGTGTGTGTAGTAATAATATCCATCTTCTCCAACCACCCAGTTTTCTGTGTCAACTCCTTCCAAGGACACATTGTCCTCGCTGAAGGTAAGCATCACTCTCACATAGCAAGGGACATCCCCCTGGTTCCGGACGCTTACCTTTTTTGTGACGCTTCCACCTGGTGGTACGGGAGTAGGAGTTGGAAACTCCTCTTCAATGGTAGTTGTATTTTTCCCGATCGTGAACTGATTATTGATCTGCAATTTGTCGGACAAATATGCCGTTGCAGAACCAGATACAGCACTAACCACAGCAATGACGCCGCAAATCAGAAATCCTGCGGCTGTTAAAATAACTCTTTTTTTCTGCATGCTGTCCTGCCTTTCTGTCATATCTTCCGGCGGCTTCCGGACATTCCTTTGATTCCGCCGGAAGATATCCCTTAAACTGTATCAGGTATGTTATGCCAGACCAGCCTCATCCAGATTGCCTTCTTCTACTTCGGCTCCATCCGGAGTTTCTGTCGCTTCTCCAGCTGACGGCTCATCCGTTGTTCCTTCGTCTGCAAGACCCGGTTCTTCTGTGTTTGCTTCATCAGACTGGATAACCACATCGCCTGGCTGGCCATCGTTCTGGTTCATATATTTTTCCCATGCGTCCGCTGCCTGTGCCGGTACACTGGTTCCTTCTCCGGTATTCAGCGCCTGGATCGCATAGAAATTCACCGGTACGTCAAACTGCTGATCATCGATCTGGCCTTCGATCACATTCGCAAATGTGATGGATGTGAATAATGGATCTGTGGTTTTACCCGGAGCCAGGATTTCGTTGTAGCTGTACACATATACCATGTTATCTCCGGAGCGGCGGGAGTACATCAGAGTCCACTTCTTGGATACGTTATTCATCGTAAACAGTTCTGTTTCTTTCGCCACGCCACCGTTCTGGCGATTTCCGTCAGCATCTGCAGTGATAACCCGTGCGATCGGAACGGACACATCCATATATACATATGCATCGTTCTTACCAACATTTTCGATCTGCGGATCTTTTGCAATCTCCTGTGTCGGTACAATATCATTGGTTTTTCCGTCCGGATCCGGAGTATAGTTCGGCTCTTCTCCATCAATTTCTACACGGCCTACGGTAAACTGGTTGGTTACCTCATCCTTGTCCGTAAGATATGCTGCCGCACTTCCGGCTGCCATTGCTGCACATAACGTTCCTGCGATTAAAAATGCTGCGATTTTCTTTCTCTTCATAGTTTTAATTCTCCTTTTTCTGCTTTTTCGGTTCTCAGCGGATCTTTTCTCTGCTTCCCAGATTTCTTTTCCTTTCCAGTGAAAAGCAGTGCAAAAATAAGCAAAAGTACTACACATCCCAGAACCAGAATCCGGTATTCCTGCAGCCACATGACACCGTATCCCAAATATGGTATACAGCAAATGACAGTGCCAAGAATATCCTGTGATTGTATTACTCCTGTATCTGCATTCTCGTTCGCGTCACCTTTCGTGATATATCCATCATCTGTGACGCGGATAATCCTGTGTGTCACTGTTTGTCCATTTCTGACAAAAGCAGCTACATCACCAGCACTGACCTGTGTCTTGGAACTGTCCACAATTGCCAGAGATCCAACTGGCATTGCAGGTTCCATCGAGCCTGACAGCACTACATATGGCTTAAGATCCCGGATGAACCATAAGAGCAATAAAAATACCGCAGCGATCATAGCATATCCTGCGGCTTTCCTGACTTTTTTCATTCTTCTTTTTTTCTGCATCTTCTCTTCTCCGTTTTTGGTGTCAAACTCTGACACAGGTGTGTATCTGCTTTTATACCCACATATGCATCCTCTCCTTCCCATCGAAAGGGTACAAAAAAAGCACCCTTACATAGATCGGCAGATTGCCGGCCCTGTATTGATGCTTTTACCCTTTTAATCTTTTTTCCTTCCGTGAATATCGTTCTTTCTCTTATCCACTTCCGGTGATTTTATCATAGCACACCGTCAAAGGTTACACCAGTGCCACTTTGTGCCATTTTGTGCCACGGAGTTTCATTTGTGCCACTTTGTGCCACGGAGTCTCATTTGTGCCACTTTGTGCCACGGAGTCTCATTTGTGCCATTTTGTGCCACGGAGTCCCATTTGTGCCATTTTGTGCCACGGAGTTTCATTTATGCCATAATGCACAGAAAAGGCCGGAAGAAATCCAACATCAATTAGGATTCCTCCCAGCCGGTATATGCAAAAGTATCCCTTATCTCATAAATCTGCCTTGCTGCTTTCCGTATTCAAGAAAATCTCCTATTGTGTCAAAATATGACACCCACAAGTATCTCGAAAAAGTATGCAAGCGGCTCTGGAGAAACCCTTCAGAAACCGCTTGTTATTATTATAAATATTTTTTTGCTTTATCAGAAGTCAAATGAAATTTTTCCTGAAGTTTTTCCAGTATAACCTGGGTTGGAATGCCAAGCTCTTTCAATGCGGCTACCATTCCATAAATACCCTCTTCCCTTCCTTCCTTTCTTCCTTCCTTTCTTCCTTCCTTTCTTCCTTCCTTGATTCCTTCTTTCCGTCCCTCTTCCCGTCCTTTTTCCAGATTTTCCAAATCTCTCATCAATAAAGTCATATACTCATGCCTCCATTCACGGTTCTTCTTTGCTTCTCTGACGGCATCTTCAAGTTTCCTTACATATCCGGTTTCTGTTTTTCGTCCGGCAACATAATCCAGAAAGGATCGAAGTTCTTCGCTGACATCTGCCTTGCTGCTTTCCGTATTCAGGAAAATTTTTACAGCACCATCCTTCAGCTTCAGACTTGTGTTTTCCAGGCAGATATTTTCAAACGTATACTTATGCAGACCCAAGCCAAAGATATCTGTCAGACAAATGAAGATGACATAGCTGTGGTTAAGCTTTTTATAGGGCTGTCCCGCATCGATCATCTGCAGGTCGATCATTCCCTGGTAATATCGACTTCTTTTTGGCAATTCGCCTGTATTTACCGTCTGCATTTCAATGTCGTATACGGCGTTTTTATCGTCCTTCACATATACATCCAGACGGACACTCCGCGCATCCACATCCGGACGGATTGGTTTCTGCAGTTCCGGATATTCGATCCGATCAATCTGTAGTTCCGGAAGAATCAGTTGCAAAAGTTCTTTACATAATTCAGGATTGCTCATCACCTTCCCAAATAAAAAATCATTTGACAGGCCGAGTTCTTCCCAGTCGGTTGTTTTTATCATTTATGTATCCTCTAACTGTATTATACACAATTTTTTTTTATTTAACAATTCTTTCGTGTCAAAGTCTGACACCAGAAGCGGCCCCGAATAGCTCTCACAAGGTCGCTTCCTATATCTCAGCTTTCAATCCATGTCAGAATTTGACACCATATATTATTTTTTAAAGCTTTCAGTCTCTTTTCCGGAAATTCGATCTTTTGGTTTCTTTGAAACTGAAAACTTTTATCTGGATCAGATCTACACGGATTTCCGGAGTAAGCGCTTCATATACAATTTTATTAAAATCTTCACCAATCTTGGTGGGTCTTGTTGCCAGATATTCTTCCAGATGTAGAAAAGCTTCTTCCGCATATGGGAGGAATGCCTGATTATGATCAAAAACTGGTCTCATCTTTAAAATCTGTAAGGTATCTGTATCAAACATCATTTCATAGTTTCCGACATGACGGTCTGTATTGAGAATTAATGCATCCAACACCGACATTCTCCGAAGCACATCCTAAGCTTCATGTTCCGCCATGTACCGTAAAACATTGGTCATATACTTATGTCTCATTCTTAGGGGAAGAGAACCATTGCTTGACGATATCAATGTTCATTTTAACAGCTGTCGCAATCTGTTCTATGGATAAACCCATATTTTTTAAAGTAAAAGCCGTATCTTTCGCCTGTTGGATTTTCCCTTCTTTAATACCCTCTTCCCTTCCTTCTTTCCGTCCTTCTTCCCGTCCTTTTTCCAGATTTTCCAAATCTCTCATCAATAAAGTCATATACT
>ERZ1090868.376-NODE-376-length-24687-cov-37.125568_pt1 | contig 24687 bp, 25 predicted proteins | sample MGYA00478475_ERZ1090868 | MGnify/ENA primary metagenome ERZ1090868 (study PRJEB33644, sample SAMEA5815747) | chicken gut metagenome | biome: Chicken; feature: Gastrointestinal Tract; material: Caecum | place: Ireland | collected 2019-01-01 | study: A study of the...
TTAATCTGCGGGATCATCAACCAAGAACTGGCTATCTAGTTTCGCAGTAACTCTATTTAAAGTTTTAACTTTAATAATGAAAACGTAGAGCTTAAAAACAATGATATAATTAAGACCATATTAGTTAAATGTGCTGAAATCCAGGACCTCTTGTCTGGATTTTTTATTAGGAATAATTATGGAAAAAATCAAAACAGCAATCTATTCAGAAGATTTTGTTCAATTAGTAAAGTATGTTCTAATTGGCGTATTAGGGCTAGTCGTTGATTTTGGAATTTATACAATTTTGACGCATTTCAAGATGAATGTTGAAATAGCTAACATTATTTCGTCTACCTGCGGGATCATCAATAACTTTTTATGGAATTCTTATACTAACTTTAAAGTTCATGATCGCATGATATTAAGATTTATTTCTTATTTTATCGTTGGCCAGATTACCACAGTGTTTACTACGATTTCCCTATTTGTTTTCGTTACCAAATTGGGTTATCCGCACTTAATGGTCAAGGTTATAGCTACTTTTATGGCTACTTTAATTCAATTTGTAATAAATAAAGTAGTTACTTTTAGAAAAGCTAAGAAAGAAGAAATCTAATGGAAAAATTATCAATTGTGGTTCCTTGTTTTAATGAACAAGAAACAATTCCACTTTTTTATCCAGCAGTGCAAAAAGTATTAGCTAAAATGCCCAAAGTGACGCCCGAATATTGGTTTGTAGATGATGGCTCCAATGATAACACACTGACCGAATTGAAAAAATTGCATGAGCAGGACAAACATGTTCACTATATTTCTTTTTCTCGTAACTTTGGTAAGGAATCCGCTATCTATGCGGGCCTATCAGCTGCAACGGGAGATTATATTGTCTTAATGGATGTAGATTTGCAAGATCCGCCTTCACTTTTACCAAAAATGTATAAAATTTTGCAGACTGGTGACTATGATGCAGTTGGCTGCAGACGAGTAGATCGTAAAGGGGAAGGTAAGTTTAAGTCTTTCTTGAGCAATCAATTTTATAAGGTGATTAATCGCATTTCTAAAGTGGAAATTGTTTCAGGCGTACGCGACTATCGCATGATGACCAGGCAGATGGTTAACGCAGTTTTATCAATGAAAGAATACAGCCGCTTTTCTAAAGGTATTTTTGCTTGGGTTGGTTTTAAGACTAAGTATCTTGAGTACCACAATGTCGAGCGCGTAGCTGGTGAAACTGATTGGACGACTCACAAATTATTCAAATATGCGTTGGGCGGGATTGCTGATTTTTCTCAAGCACCGCTTAACTTAGCTGTTTGGATTGGGACAACTTCATTCATTTTGTCAATTATTGGTCTCCTGGTTGTGATTGTTCGTAAACTAATAGTTCCTGGTTCTAGTATTTTGGGTTGGGCCAGCACAATTTCAATTATTTTATTGATTGGTGGCTTGCAGCTTTTGTGTATCGGAATTATTGGCCGTTATATTGGTAAAATCTATTTACAAGTTAAAGAACGACCAATTTATATTGTGAAGGAAAAGAAATGAGAAAGAGCCATAAATTGTTGAATGTCTGGGATATAATTCTCAGGCATTTTCTTTTTTTATTTTAATTTCTCACAAAAAAATCGTGCTTTTTTGCGTAATAAATAGTGGAGGATAATTTTGTCCTACTATTTATGAAAGAGGTGCGCGATGAAAAATACGCATACATCACGATTCATGAAAAGCAATACCAAAGTCATTTTGTATCATGGAAGCAATCAGGCTGTTTATCAGCCTCGTATAAATAAAAATGTTTTTACAACTGATTTTGGTAATGGCTTTTATGTGACTGCTAATCGTAGACAAGCAGAAAAATGAGCAAAGCGTAAGGCTAGATATTCAGGTCAACCGACATTAAATAGATATGTATTCGATGCTGATCAACCCGACTTGAAAATATTAGTTTACCAAGCAGATATTGATTGGATTAAGTTTGTCATTCAAAATAGAATGAATAATATAAAAGATAATTCTGATATCGTCATTGGCCCAACAGCAGATGGTAAACTTTTTTCTGTTGTTAATTGCTGGAAACATGGTAATCTAGATTTAGATGAGGCTCTGCTAAAATTAAAACCGAGTGTTTATTCGGAGCAGTATTGTTTCAAGACAGAAAGAGCTCTCAAAGATTTAACGCTCATAGATAAGGAGTTGGTTAGATGATTCCCAAAATTAGTGAAAAGCAATTTCATCAGCAACTAGCTGAAGCAATTAGTGACTTAATTGCTAAGAGATTAAACATTTATCCTAAGCAGGCTCTAAATTTATTTGAGAAGTCACGTGTTTATAAGGATTTAATGAATTCAGATGATGAATTTGATCAAATGATGCCAGCTGATTTTTTTGATTTGTGGCAAAATGAGCGTTTAGTCGGTGTACCAGTTAGTTCGGCCGATATTGCTAACGGATTATTGAAAGATAAGAAGTACAAATGATTATCTTATTGCTCGGAATGGAGTGATTATATCATGGACTACGAAGAGAAAATACTGGAGCGAGAACAAGACGCGCGTGAGGAAGGATTGGTAAAAGGGTGTGAAGAGGGGCTTAAACGAGGTGTCAAAATTTTAGTTTCTTCACTTAAAAGAGCTGGTAATACCAAGCAAGAGATCATGAATCTCCTTGAACAAAATTACGGTTCTGATTTTACCGATGAACAATTAGAAAACTTCCTAAAAGAAAGTTAAAATAGCTTGCCAACTACCTACTTGATATGGTTTAATTATGTACAAGTAAATAGGGAGTAATCGGCATAAATTGTATTTACGGCGTCAGAACGAAATTTATTTTCCGCTGTAAGTTTAAATGATGAGACTATTGACTAAACAGTGTTTTAGCCAGTAGTCTCTATTTTTTTGCTTAAATTACTCTTATGTTTAGGGAGGGCTTTACATGGAATACTATCGTCAGAAAAAAGACGAGATAGCTAAAGAGTTAAATACCGATTTAAAGCAGGGGCTGAGCGCTAAAGAGGCTCAAGAGAAATTAGCTCAAGTTGGTCCAAATGCTTTAGTTGAAGGAAAGAAGAAAAGTACTTTTCAGGTCTTTTTAGAACAATTTAAAGACTTAATGGTGATCATCCTAATTATCGCGGCAATAATTTCTGCTTTTACGGGCAGTCTGGAAAGTACGTTGGTAATTATTATTGTATTGATTCTAAATGCGATTTTGGGTACGGTACAACATGTTAAGGCGGAAAAGTCGCTAGAATCGCTAAAGTCATTATCTGCGCCAACGGCTAAAGTTTTGCGTAATGGCCAAAAAATGGAGATTGAGGCCAAGGACTTGGTACCTGGCGACATTCTTTTGTTAGAAGCAGGTGACTTAGTTACTGCAGATGGTCGAATTTTAGAAAATTATTCTCTGCAAGTCAACGAAAGTTCATTAACTGGTGAATCGACTAATGTTGACAAGTTGGACACTGATTTTGAAAAAGAAGTGCCGCTGGCTGATCGGGTTAACATGGTTTACTCCAGTTCCTTAGTAACTTATGGGCGTGCTACGGTTGTGGTAACGGCAACGGGGATGCAGACTGAAATTGGTAAGATTGCTTCCTTGATGAATGAAACTAAGGAACGTCGCACTCCGCTGCAAGTATCACTTGACCAGTTTTCATCACGATTGGCTACTGCTATTTTAATCTTGTGTGCTGTGATCTTTGGTATTCAAATGTGGCGTGGTCAACCGCTGCTTGATTCACTGCTATTTGCAGTAGCTTTAGCTGTTGCTGCAATTCCTGAAGCTTTGAGTTCTATCGTAACTATTGTGCAAGCAATGGGTACGCAAAAAATGGCTAAAGAAAATGCTATTATTAAAAACTTGGCAGCCGTAGAATCTTTAGGGTCTGTATCAGTAATTTGTTCAGATAAGACTGGTACGTTAACTCAAAATAAGATGACTGTTGAGGACATCTATATTGGTGGTAAAGTTTTAAAGCCAAATGAGCTGGATTTGAGTAATCAACTTCACCGCTACTTGCTTTATGATGTAGTGCTTAACAACGATGCAAGTTTGGCCAAAGATAAGGCAATTGGTGATCCGACTGAGTCAGCCTTGCTGGAAATGTATCGTCAAGTGCCCGGGATTGACTTAGGTAATGGTGTTTTAGGCTTATCAGAACAAGAATTACGCGAACATTCTAAGCGTCTGGAAGAAGTACCATTTGACTCAGATCGTAAGCTGATGAGTACTAAGCATTTGATTCATACTGTACCAACTATTTTTGTTAAAGGTGCAATTGATGTGCTCTTGAAACGCTGTGTCAATATTCGTTTCGGCGATGAAATTCGTCCAATGACTGAAGAAGATCGTAAAGAAATTTTGGCACAAAACAATTACTTTTCAGAAAATGGTTTGCGTGTTTTGGCCTTTGCTTATAAAGAAAGTAATGAAGAGCTTTCTACTGAAGCAGAAGATGGCTTAACTTTTATTGGCCTTGTTTCAGAAATGGATCCACCACGTGAAGAAAGTGTAGCTGCAGTTGCTCGTGCTAAGGAAGCCGGGATTAGGACTGTGATGATTACTGGTGACCATAAGGTGACTGCCGTTGCAATTGCCAAGAAAATTGGTATTTTCAATGAAGGTGACATGGCTTTAACTGGCCTTGAATTAGATGCTTTGAGCGATGAAGAACTTGATCAAAACATTGAGAAGATTTCGGTTTATGCTCGTGTATCGCCTGAAAACAAGATCAGAATTGTTAATGCATGGCAGAGAAAAGATCGTATCGTATCAATGACTGGTGACGGTGTTAACGATGCCCCAGCCTTGAAGAAGGCCGATGTTGGTGTCGCGATGGGGATTACTGGTACTGAAGTATCTAAAGATGCTGCCAGCATGATTTTGGCCGATGATAATTTTGCCACAATTATCAAAGCTGTTGCTAACGGTAGAACAGTTTATGAAAATATTAAAAACGCTATTGGCTACTTGTTATCAGGTAACCTTTCTGCGATTATCACTGTTTTATTTGCTTCACTTGCTGGCTTACCAGTGCCATTTGTAGCGGTTCAATTGCTTTTCATTAACTTAGTAACTGATTCACTTCCAGCTCTTGCAATTGGGATGGAGCCAGGTGATCCAGACATTTTGAAACGTAAGCCACGTGATCCTAAGGCAGGAATTTTGAATAAACCTTTTGTGAGTCAAATTACTATTCAAGGTTTGATCATTTCAATAAGTGTTATTGCAGCATTCTTGATTGGCTTAAAGGATAATCCTGCTGTGGCTACTACTATGGCCTTTTCAACTTTGACTTTTGCTAGATTGTTGCATGGTTTCAATTGTCGTTCACAACACAGCATCTTTAAGATTGGTTTTAAGAATAACTGGTACAGCTTAGCTGCCTTTGCTTTAGGTACCGCTTTGCTCGCCTTAATTTTATTCGTGCCAGGATTGCACAGCTTATTTGCTGTAACACCATTGACCGGTCAAGAAGTATTATGGATTGCTGGTTTAGCATTGATTCCAACTATTTTAATTCAAGCTGTTAAGATAGTTAGAAAATAATTTGATAAAATTTTAAGACGCTTATTGAGGCGTCTTTTTTGTTATGATACAATAAACACATGTTCGAACGACAGAAATAGAAAGTAGGAAATATGCGTAAGATATTAGGACGATTAGGTTCAGATGAACGCCATACTTTTCAGGCTGAATTTGGAAAATACGGTTATAAAAGATACTATGATAAAAGTCGTGGCGATTTGTATAGTCCAACTATGGTAGTAAGAAATGTGCGAATTGTTGATGATCCAGAGAATCCTAAGATGGTGACTGATCATCTTTGGTTAAATTTGACTAAAGGATTTGCAAACTTGGGCTTGCTTGAGACTGGCGATCTTATCCAATTTAATGGGCGCGTGTCACAATACAATAAAGGTTTTATCAATAAAGACAAGGTTGACTACGAATTAACCTATCCTAGTAAGGTCCAGTTATTGGTAGATAAAAAGACGCAGCCATTGCCTGAAGATCATAGAGCTCAAATAGGAATGATAATGAATCTTAACTATAAGTTTTACTTGAATAATCAACGTCCTCTTGTAGCATATTTTATGGATGGTTTTGCACAATGGCAAAAATCTCAAGATACTCCGCTACCAATTGAATGTCACAAAGGTACAGATTATGAAAACTTCAATAGTTATGACTCATTAGATTATAGTGCTGAAAAGGAGAAGCTTGAGAAGAATGAGGCTGAAAAGCAGAAAGATCTTGAGCAAAGAAGAGAATCAGGACTGAAAATTTTGAAAGAACATCCTGATTTAGTTAAAGACCTTGTTGCGTTGGGTAAAGAACTAGAGCAAAAATCTCAAGATGGCAAACAACATGCATCTGAAAAATATTGTTATATTTCTAATGGCAAGTTAAGAGTCGTGACTGTGAAATATCAGTTAGGCAAATCTGAAACAGATGATATTAGGCAGGCTTTAACTACTGATTGGTTCCATGAAAAATTTAATGGGAAGGAAGAAAAGCAGCTTTCTCCATTAGAGCAGCTTGCTGGCAAGTTTAATAGAGGATTGTAAAAAATGGATGTAGATGAATTAGGTAAGCAAATACGGGAAAGAAAAAGTACAAGTAAAAAGGATTTTTATCAGGACTTAATTGAAGATACCGAGAATGATATTGAGTATAGATCCAAAACAATAAAGCTAAACTGGATTACGATAATTTTGAATATAATTGCAATTGCATTGATTTTAGTCGTGTTTTTATTAAAACATCAAATAGAATGGGATGATATTGTAATTGTCATCATCATGATGGTTATTTCAATAAATTCTTTTATTACCATTCGTGAGTATAATCTGAAAAACAGTCTTGAGAGAAAAAAGCTTGATGATTATAATGAGAAATTGGCTGAGTTGAAGTGAAATATGAGTTGGTTGATACTGAAAAAAGGATCGAATTTATTCGGTCCTTTTTTGAGTAAATTATGAAAATTCAGATTTAAAAATTTTCACATTATCAGTACTTATATGTTCAATGACTGCAAAGCATACATTTTTTATAGAAGAGGGGGTTGACCAAGCTTGATGCCACATTTTTGCTACTTCATTTCCGTGAAAGCCAAAAGCTCCAGCACCCCATGCTCCTAAAATTAAATTATCTACATGATTTTCTTCAGCAATGTCTTTAACAAAGTACATTCTATTTTTAAGAGTATTACATGCTGTCTTATAAGAAATATCATAAAAGCTTGCACTATTATAGTTTGGAGCAGCACATGTGATAACATCGAATTTATTTACTAAGCTTCCATCTAAATTGGTAAATATGATGTCTGGACTATAAATAGCACGATTTTTATATAAATGATGATCAGCATGCTTTCGATTCCATTGATAGAATTCGTTAAAAGCAGTTAAAACTAAGTACAAATTTGATTCGTGACACAAAACTTCTTCTTGAGCAGCTGCACCATCTAAAAATAATCCACCGGGAATTAAATAGTCTGCAAAATTCAAAATTGCTGTTTTAGCATGTGGATGATTATTTTTTAATTCATTTGCCGCATGAGCGGAGTTGAGATTTTTGAAAGATAAGTTAGCAAAATGATCTGTATTTGTTTTTGGAAAGATGCTATTTGGACTATATATTTTGCTTTGTCTAATACTGAATTTTGTTTCTTTGGTGTATTTATCTTTCATTAATCTTATGTGTTCTTTTGCCATTTCAGCGCGTTTATCTATGATGTCCATATAAATCCTCCCGAAATGATGTTGCTGTTTATTATAGCAGCTTGCTTAATGTGTAGGGGAAATTGACTATTTTTTATATTTAATAGTACTCTGTAATTGATATAATATGTTTAATTAATAATTTAAAGGCTTGGGAGAATATAATTGATGCAAACTGATAATGAAAAATATAACAAAACTGTGCGTCCAAACACAGCTTTTTTAAATGAATTAAAAAATAAATTGCCTGAATTTTTTACAAAAGATGGCTCTTTCGATTTAGATAAATTTAAAACTCAATTGAAGGAAAAAAATATTAACGAGTTGAGTGAAGGCTACCAATTAAATTTTATTGGTAAGGATTATGCTCGTCGACAAGCTGGTGAAACGCCCAACACGGTCATTGTCCCTGATAAAAAGCAAAATGGGGGGGGGTGGAGCCCACTCTAAAAACCTTTTCTTTACAGGTGATAATTTAGAGGTTTTACGTCATCTTCAAACTGCTTATGCTAACAAGATTGATGTAATTTATATTGATCCACCGTATAATACTGGGCAAGATGATTTTGCTTATCCCGATAGTTTTGAATATACTGATGATCAGTTGGAAGACATGTTTGGACTGGATGATGATCAATTAGCACGATTAAAGAGTATTCAAGGAAAATCTAGTCATTCTGCATGGCTAACATTTATGTATCCAAGATTAGTTTTAGCTAAACGAGTCATGAAAGATGAAGGATTAATATTTATATCTATTGATGATAATGAATCGGATGATCTTCGTTTGTTGATGAACGAGATCTTTGGCGAATCTAACTTTTTGATGCAAGTTGCATGGAGAAGAACAGATAATCAGCCAAATCTAGGTGAATTAGCCAAAGTTAAAGAATATATACTTGCTTATTCAAAAAATCCCAATAAGAGAAAAATAGGTAAGGTACCTTTATCAGGTAAAGCCTTAAATGAATATAGATATGAGGATAAAAATGGAAAATTTCGACGGGGAATTTTATTGGATAAAACTCGTGGAAGATATAGATACACTGTTACTACTAAAAGTGGTAATAAAGTAAATGGACCATGGATGATATCTGAACAACAATTTAAAAAATTAGATAATGAAGGACTCATTTATTGGACTACGAGTGGTAAGGAACTTCCTTATAAAAAAACGTATTTGATTAATAATGATGGTGCAATAGTAAATGATTTTTGGGGAATTGAGGTTGGAACTAATCAAAGAGCAAGTTCTGAGTTTTTAAAGTTAATGGGTGCTAGATATTTTGCTTTTCCTAAGCCAACTAGTTTAATAAAGCGAATATTAAATTTATCTTCACCTACTGCTCTAGTAATGGATTTCTTTGCTGGTTCTTCCACCACCGCCGATGCGGTTATGCAATTAAATGCGAAGGATGGTGGTCATCGAAAGTTTATTATGGTTCAGCTACCTGAAAAAACTTATCACACTAATAAAGATGGCAAAGAGATACCAACTAAGGGTGGTAAGATAGCGTATGATGCTGGATTTAAGTCTATTGATGAAATATCACGTGAACGGATTCGGCGCGCAGCTAAGAAAATCAAAGAGGCTAACGAATTAACTTTACCAGAAGATTTTGATGGTAGTTTTAAACATTATCGGGTAGTTAAGCCAACCAAGCAAACTCTTGAAAATATAGATGACTTTGATCCAAACAATACTAATCTGTTTACTAATATGGTAGAAGGCTTCTCTAGCAAAAGCTTAAATATTCCCGGGGATGCTTCTGGAGAAGAGACAATTTTAACAACTTGGTTAGCTCAAGATGGTTACCCATTTGATATTAATATACAAGAAATTAAATTTGGTAATTATCATGCTCACATGGTAGATAATCATCTTTATCTTATCAATGAGGGATGGAGTAGTACACAAACAAAGGAATTATTAAATCAATTAGGTACTAATGAACTTGATCTTCAAACAGTGGTTTTATTTGGATACTCATTTAATATTCTCGATCTTCGCGAGCTTGAAAATGGTCTTAAACAGTTGGACAGTAAAGTAACTTTAATCAAGAGGTATTAAAATTATGAAGATTAAACTAGAAACTTTACAACACCAAACTGATGCTCTTGCAGCTATTGATAAAGCTTTTTATGGTATGGATCAGATGACCAAGGATCCAAATGCTAAATATATATATGCTAATCCACTTGTTAAGTATCGTTACAGCGATAAAGCTAATATAGATATAAAGATGGAAACTGGGACGGGTAAAACCTATGTTTATACCCGGATGATGTATGAACTACATCAAAAATATGGTTTATTTAAATTTGTTATAGCTGTACCTAGTCCAAGTATTAAGGAAGGGACTAGAAGCTTTATTACCAGTAATTATGCTAAGCAACACTTTAGTGAATTCTATGAAAATACCCGAATTCAATTAAATGTCATTAATGCAGGGGATTTTAGCGCACGCTCAGGTCGTCGTAACTTTCCAGCTCAATTATCTGAATTTGTTGAAGCTACTCGTCAAAATGTTAATCAAATTGAAGTATTGTTAGTTAACCAAGGGATGCTCCATTCTAAGTCAATGCATCGTGATGATTATGATCAAACGTTGTTAGGTGGAGAAACTTCACCAATTAAAGCCATTGCAGCAACACGGCCAGTAGTGATCATTGATGAACCACAGCGTTTTCCTCGTGGTAAGAAGTTTTATGAAGATATTGAAGAAATTAAACCACAATTAATTGTGCGCTTTGGTGCTACTTTCCCTGAAACAACCACTGGACGAGGTAAAAATAAAGTTACTAAGATTGATTATTATCGTGGGGAACCGCAGTTTAATCTTGATGCTGTTGCTAGCTTTAACCAGGGCTTAGTTAAAGGTATTGATATTGATTATCCAGACATGACAGAAAAACAAGTTGATAACTTATACAAAGTTAAATCAGTTAAAGCAAAGAAATTAGTCTTAACTCAACAAGGTAAGGACTATCCATTGAATGTGGGTGAAAACTTAGCCGATATTGATCCTAGCTTTGAAGGAAATATCACTTATGCAGGTGGAACCGATCATGAACTGTCAAATGGACTAGCTTTATCAAAGGATATGAAGTTAATTCCTGGTACTTTTGCGCAGAATTATCAAGACGAAATTATCTCCCAGGCACTTGATTGCCATTTTAAAGCTGAGCAAGAAAATTTTCTGCGATCAAATTCTGGTGATAACGCACCAAAGATCAAGACATTATCCCTGTTTTTCATTGATAGTATTACAAGTTTTCGTGGCGAAAATAATAGTAAAGGTTGGTTAGCTCAGCATTTTGAAGATATTTTAACTAAGAAATTAAAAAATTTGATTGAACACTATGAACTAGCGATAGACGATCGTGAAAAGGAATATCTTTCTTTTTTACAAACTACACTTCATAGTCTTCGCTCGGAACATCAAAATGTTTATGCTGGTTACTTTAGCGAGGATCGTGGAAGTTCAGATGCAGATATTCAAGCGGAAGTTGAGGATATTTTAAGTAATAAAGAAAAACTTCTGAGCTTTAAGGATAAAAATGGCAAATGGCTAACCCGCCGCTTTCTATTCTCCAAGTGGACGTTGCGAGAGGGCTGGGATAATCCTAATGTTTTTACAATTGCAAAACTACGAACTTCTGGATCAGAAATTAGTAAGATTCAAGAAGTAGGGCGTGGCTTACGACTACCAGTTGATGAAACAGGCCACCGCTTGAATCAGGATGAATGGCAGAGTCGGCTCTCTTTCTTAATTGGTTATGATGAAAAAGATTTTGCTCAAAAGCTAGTTGGTGAAATTAATGATGATTCATCAATTAAGTTAAATCAAGAAGAATTGACTGACGACATGATTAAATTAATTGTTAAAGTTAGACAAAATAGTGATCCGAAATTCGATGAAGATCAATTACTTAATGATCTTGATAAACGCAATGTTATTACACGGTCTAATAAGTTTAAAAATGATGTTCAATTGAATGGGAAAACTATGTCTGGGTATGAGGCATTGTGTCAACTTTATCCCGAGCTTGAACAACAAACAAGGGTCGCTAAAGATAGAATTCGTGATAAAAATTCTAAGGATAATATAACTGTTAAACTACGGAAACAAAACTGGCAACAATTAAAGAGTTTGTGGTTGCAGTTGGCTAAAAGGCAAATGATCAAGTTGGATCCATCAGTAAACAAAGATGCTGAGACGGTGGCACGCAATGTCTTTAATGACAGTGACAATACAATTTTTGTCTTACAGCGTCCACAAATTATTCATCAGGAAATTGATACTGCCAGTGGGGAAGCTATGGTAAGAGAAACGCCAGCTGATTATAGTGCTGAGTACCTAACCATGAATTACGGTAAATTTCTCAAAATCTTAGCTAAAGAAACGGATTTATCAGTAAACTTGCTAAACAATTTAATGATTAAGGCTATCAAACGTTTAAGGAATAATGCTAATTACATAAATGAGAAGACGTTAGGAAATTTAATTCAAACATTTAATAAGCAATTTAATGAACGTATCAAGACTTCTTACAGCTATGAATCACTAAATTTTTCCGCATCGACGTCAATTTATAATGCAAAGAAACAAGACTTTGTGAATTCAGTTCCAGCTAGTGTGATAGGTATTTATCAGTCTGATTCTACTTCTGATGAGAAATATTTGTATGATCGACCACCATTGCGATATGACAGTGCAGATCCGGAACTAAAAATTTTGCAACGATCTTATGGACCTAAAATTAGCGTCTTTGGGAAATTACCAAAGCAAGCAATTAAGATCCCTCGCTTTGATAATGGGACCACTACGCCAGACTTTATTTTTAAGATTGATAATGGAAATAAACCAATCTATTTGGTGATTGAAACAAAGGCAGAGAATATGAGGTTGGGTGATGAAGAAATCCGAATTATTCAACAAAAATATTTTAATCAGTTAAAAGAATCTGGTGTTTACTATCGTATGGCTACAAGTGAGCAAGAAGTGCATGATTTGATTAACAAATTGGAAAATGGTGAATTAAACTAAGATATTGTTGCTAATTGAATTAGCTAAAGGAGAAAAATTAAAAACTGCTAAACAAGGGGCAAAAGTTATTACATTGATTGAAGGTGAGCAGCAAAGTATATGTTAACCCTATAACTACTTATGTACTTGAAAATTTCTTTGAAGAAAAAGATTAAAAAGATAAAATATGTCAGAGTTATTTTTGCTCTGGCATATTTTGTTTCATTTAATTTCCCTACGGATCTTCAGGACGTGCATTCTCACTTTGCTGATTTTGATAAAGACTACGATAGGCAGCGGGAGTCATATGCTTAGCCTTAATGAAATTTTGAATAAACGTTGAGCTTTCACGATAACCCAGCTCACTACTGATTTCATTAATACTCATATTTGTTAAACGCAAATGTTCACTGGCTAAATTCATTCTTATATTGAGCCTTAAATGAATAAAATCAAGATCGAATAACTTTTTACATAATCTTGACAGATAATTTTTTTGATAGCCAAAATGATCAGCCATTTGTTGTAGAGTGACGTTGCCATTATTTACCGCTAAATAGGTCATAATCGCACCGGACTGTGAATCACGACTGGCATATTTGACATCATTTGAAGGAAAGCGAGAAACACTTTTTCCAATCTTTTCTCTATGTTTGTGCAATAATTCTGTGAACAGTAATCCCGTAATGCTTTGGGCTTGAAAAACAAAATACTGATCATGATCTGGCTGCTTAATAATTAGTTCTAATGAATTTAAATAGCTATGACAAATTTGATTATCAAGATTACGAAAGACCACATAATTAACTTCTTGATTTTTGATGTTCATTAGGTCGTGGATTAGTGCATTATCTGCAACCAAATATTGATTTAATGGAGCTGGATACTTTAATTCAACTGCGTACCAGCGGATAACTGGATTAGTTTGCCCAATAACCTTAACATTCTGAAAATGCTTTGAAATAACAATATCATATTGATCCAAAATAAATTCCGTGTTACCAGCCAATATTTTACATGGATTTAGGGCTTCAATAAATTCTATGTGAAAGTTTTTGCTTTTGTTCTGTTGTAAATTAAGTGTTTTTAAAACACTGTTAGAATCATAATAAATAACCTGCATGTTTTTGTCGTCTCTTTAAAAGATATATAAACAATATTTATTAGTTAACTTTTACTCTACAACTGTAACTCTTTTTACTTTATCATGTAATCGCTAACAAAAAATAACCAGATTACAGAGGAGATAAATAAAATGAACAAGGAATATACAGTAGATGTAGCAGGTACAGGTGGAACTGGATTAGCAGCAGCTGATGCGGCAGTTTCCAATGGTTTAAGCGTAATTGCAATCGAAAAATTAGATCAAATTGGTGGAAATACGAGAATCTCTAGTGGTTTCTTTGCCATCGATACCAAAGAGCAAAGAGAAGCTGGTCTGCATTTAAGTTGGTCGTTATCAAAGGAATTTGGTACATCATCAAGCTTTAAGCTAACGATAAGAAAAATTTTTAGTCGAATACTAATTTATTAGCGCTATCTTTTCTAGATAGCGTTTTTTCTTTGCTTCAACAAATATTAAGAATTTCTAAAGCAACTAATCGCAAAAAAATAACCTTACTTTTTTGCGTAATAAGTAGTGAAGACAATAATATTAGACAGAAATTATATCATTTGTGGTATATATCATAAATGATATAATTAAGAAAGAGATACAGATGTATAAAATCGTTTTTTACCAAGATAAAAATGGTAGACGAGAAGTTGAAGAATATTTGAAGAGAATTTCTTCAAGTAAGCAGTTAAATGATAAACGGGTTGCTGGAAAGTTACGCTATCAACTTGAATTATTAGAACTACTAGGGCCTCAAATAGAATATCCACAAGCAAGGTTTTTGAGAGGCTTAAAGTATCCAATTTGGGAGTTAAGACCCTTACCGGAACGAGTATTTTTTATAGCGTGGCAGAAAGATAACTTTGTACTTTTGTCACATTACACAAAAGATCAGAACAAAACAGATATTAAACAATTAAATCATGCGATTCGATTAGCTGATGATTGGTTTGAAAGGTTTGGTAAATAATGCGAACATGGGAAGATTTTAAAAATGATCCTTCAACATTTACTAATATGAGTAAAGAAGAGGAAACTTTAATTGATACTTTAGCATTTTTACATGCTACAAGAATTAAGATGAAGATTTCACAAGTAGAGCTTGGTCGAAAAATTGGATTAACGCAACCTCAAATTGCACGCCTTGAGAATTTAGATGTAATCCCAACATTTACCACACTAGGTAAGTATGCTGCAGGACTAGGCTTTAATTTGAAGTTAACAGTGGTGCCAGCATAATTAGATATAAGAAAAGGCAGGCGACAATTTGGCAAGACAAAGATTTAGATTGAAGGAATTATTTCAAAAAGAACCGCAATACTATCATGCAACATTTGACCATATCACGCATAAAATTAACGCACAGAAAAAGAAAATTCCAGTTGTGTTGCTTACTGATGTGTACTTGGTTAATGACTTAGACAAGAAAATAAGACTTGTTAATAGTAACGATTTTAAGGATAAAAAAGGCAGACATATTGTGGCGGATCATCTATGGGTGAAATTGACGAAGCCATGGTTCAGCTTGCCTACGCAACTGGTTCCAGGTGATGAGATATTTTTTCAAGCATCAGTTGAGCAATATCGCATAGTGCGTTCAGACTTACTGAAAAAACGCGATGATATTTGGCAGCAAGCGGTAAAAGAAAGGGATCAAGTCTATAAGAGATGGGCTAAATACACTGAAACTCATAAACGGAAAAATTTTCAACTGTCATTAGATAAAATGAAAGCAAAACAAGCTGCAATATTAAAGCAAGCTAAGCAGGAACAGTCCCAGATTGAATTAGTGGATTATAGTTTAAACAAGCTTAGCAAAATTAAAATAGCTAAGTTGGTTAATGTTCCGCAGGATTTTGAACGAGGCAACTACAATTACAATTGGTATAAGCGCCAGGGATATAAATATAGCGCTTGGCTTGCGGCGCATTCGATGGAATTGTTGAAAAAATAAATGGCATTGCTTAAGAGAGAGGGAAGTAATGTAACTTTATTATTTATTTCAAGATGAATAGTCTTGTTAATCACAACTCAAATATGAACAGATCCCTAACCCTTTTTTCTGAAGAAAGTTCATGCTATAATCATAACCAAAGCAAGAATCAAGAGGGGTCGACTTTATTAACAGAGAAAAGCCAGACAGCTGAGAGGCCGAAGGTTGACTAGTAGCTTGATTAGCTGATTAATTGAAAATAAAAAGTAGGTTAATCCGGTGCGCACCGTTATCGCTATTGAGAGAAGCATAATTTTGCTTAACCATAGGTGGTACCGCGGTTTAACTGATCGTCCTAGACAATATGTCTAGGACTTTTTTATTGGAGGAATTTTAATGACAGATTTAGCACCTAAATACAACCCAAATGAGGTTGAAAAAGGTAGATATCAAACTTGGCTTGATGAAGATTTGTTCAAGCCTTCTGGTGACAAGAAAGCTCACCCTTATTCAATTGTTATTCCACCACCAAATGTAACTGGTAAGTTGCACTTGGGTCACGCTTGGGATACTGCAATTCAAGATACTTTAATTCGTTTTAAGCGGATGCAAGGCTATGATACTCTTTACCTTCCAGGGATGGACCATGCTGGTATTGCTACCCAAGCTAAGGTCGAAGCAAAATTGCGTAAACAAGGCAAAGACCGTCACCAAATGGGACGTGAAGCTTTTGTTAAGCAAGTTTGGGACTGGAAAGATGAATACGCAGCTATTATCAAGGGCCAATGGGCTAAGATGGGACTTTCACTTGACTACTCAAGAGAAAGATTTACTTTAGATAAAGGCTTATCTAAGGCTGTTAAGAAGGTCTTTGTTCAACTTTATAATGAGGGCTTAATTTATCGTGGTGAATACATCATCAACTGGGATCCAGCACTTCAAACCGCTTTAAGTGATATCGAAGTTATTCACAAAGATGATAAGGGTGCCTTTTACCATATTAAGTATCCATTTGCAGATGGTTCAGGTTATGTAGAAATTGCTACTACTCGTCCTGAAACGATGTTTGGTGATACTGCCGTTGCGGTAGCACCTGGTGATAAGCGCTACAAGGATATTGTTGGCAAAGAATTGATCTTGCCACTTGTTGGTCGTCACATTCCAATTATCGAAGACCAACACGTTGATCCAGAATTCGGAACTGGTTTAGTTAAAATTACTCCAGCTCACGACCCTAACGACTTCCAAGTCGGTAACCGTCATAATCTTGAAAGAATCAATGTTATGAACGATGATGGTACGATGAACGAAGAAGCTGGCAAGTATGCTGGTATGGATCGTTTCGACTGTCGTGAAGCCTTAGTTAAAGATCTTAAAGAAGAAGGCTACTTGATTAAGATTGAACCAATCGTTCACTCAGTAGGTCACTCAGAACGTTCAGGTGTTCAAGTTGAACCACGCCTTTCTAAGCAATGGTTCGTTAAGATGAAGCCACTTGCTGACAAGGTTTTGGAAAATCAAAAGACTGATGGCAAAGTAAACTTTGTTCCAGAACGATTTGAACAAACTCTTGATCACTGGATGGAAGATGTTCACGACTGGTGTATTTCACGTCAATTGTGGTGGGGGCACCGAATTCCAGCTTGGTACAATAAGAAAACTGGTGAAACTTATGTAGGTGAAGAAGCACCTAAGGACATTGAAAACTGGGAACAAGATCCAGACGTACTTGACACTTGGTTCTCAAGTGCATTATGGCCATTTTCAACTTTAGGTTGGCCTGATACAAATGCAGAAGACTTCAAGCGCTACTTTCCAACTAATGCCTTGGTAACTGGTTACGATATTATCTTCTTCTGGGTATCAAGAATGATGTTCCAAAGTTTACATTTCACCGGCAAGCGTCCATTTAATGATGTTGTTTTACACGGTTTAATGCGTGATGAACAAGGTCGCAAGATGAGTAAATCACTTGGTAACGGTGTTGATCCAATGGACGTAGTTGATAAATACGGTGCCGACGCCCTTCGTTGGTTCTTGCTTAATGGTACTGCTCCTGGTCAAGATACTCGTTATGATCCTAAGAAATTGTCAGCTGCTTGGAACTTTATCAACAAGATTTGGAATGCAAGTCGTTTCGTAATTATGAACTTGCCAAAAGATGCTAAGCCAGCTCATATGCCAGATGCTTCTAAATTTGATTTATCAGATCGTTGGATCTTTGACCGCTTGAATCATACTGTTAGTGAAGTAACTCGCTTGTTTGATGAATATCAATTTGGTGAAGCTGGTCGTGAAGCTTACAACTTTATCTGGAATGACTTCTGTGACTGGTACATCGAAATTTCTAAGGTTGCTTTGAATGGTGACGATGAAGAATTAAAGGCAAGAAAGCAAGAAAACTTAATTTGGATTCTTGACCAAATCTTGCGTTTGCTTCACCCAATTATGCCATTTGTAACTGAAAAATTATGGCTTTCAATGCCACATGAAGGTAAGTCAATTATGGTTGCTGAATATCCAACTACTCACAAGGAATTTGAAAACAAGCAAGCAGATCAAGACATGGCCTTCTTAATTGAAACTATTAAAGCAGTACGTAACATCCGCATGGAAGTTAATGCACCAATGTCAAGTCAAATCGACATCATGATTCAATTAGACGATGAAGCTAACAAGCGCGTTTTGGACGAAAATGCTGATTATGTTGAAAACTTCTTGCATCCAAAGGAATTGACTGTAGCTAGTGAAGTTGAAGCACCAAAATTAGCTAAGACCGCTGTAATTCCAGGCGCACAAATTTTTGTTCCATTAACTGAACTTGTTAATGTTGACGATGAGCTAGAAAAGATGGAAAAAGAAGAAAAGCGTCTTGAAGACGAAGTTGCTCGTTGTGAAAAGAAGCTGGCTAACAAAGGCTTTGTTGATCACGCTCCAGAAGCTGTTGTCAACAAGGAAAAGGAAAAGAAGGCTGACTACGAAAGTCAATTAGCCGGTGTTCGTGAAAGAATTCAAGATTTGAAAGAGAGTAAATAATTGAAATTTACTAAAGCTCAAGAAGTAATCGATTACTTATATGCTTTGCCTCATTTACATCCTAAAAATAATTTGTCTTTTATTAAGCGGTTATTGTTGGAATTAGGCAATCCTCAAGATCTAGTTAAAACGATTCACATTACGGGCACTAATGGTAAAGGTTCAACTTCATACTATTTATCAAACCTACTAAAAAAGGCTGGTCAAAAGACTGGCCTTTTTGTCTCACCGTATGTCTATGAATTTAATGAGAGAATACAGTTAAATAATCAAAATATTAGTGATCAGGATTTAGTTAAAACAGCTAATATTGTGCAGGGTACTTATGAGAAATTGCAGCAGCAGGACTCAACTTTTTCGTTAGTAACCTTTGAATATGAAGTCGCACTGGCTTTCGTCTATTTTGCTCAAAAAAAGTGTGATTATGCTGTTATCGAGGTAGGAATTGGTGGAGAACATGACAAGACTAATGTAATTATGCCAGAAGTAAGTGTTATTACTACAATTGGTCTCGATCATGAAAAAATTATTGGACCTACAATTCAGGATATTGCACGTGAGAAAAGCGGCATTATTAAGGCAAAAAGACCAGTAGTTTTAGGTAACGTGCCAGAAGTTGTTTGGCCAATTTTGAAAAGTAAAGCAGAAGAAGAACATGCGATAGTTTATCAATTGGGACGAGACTTTAGTGTTTTGCTTGATAATCAAATTGTTTATCAAGATCACAAAAGAAAGCTAGTTTTTGCTTTACGACCACAAGTTGAAGCCTATGATATTGCCGTTGCCTGCCAGGCGTTCTTTTTGTTGAAACTGCCTTTATCAAATGAAGAAGTTGAAACAGCGATTAATCAAACGATTATTCCAGGGCGCTATCAAATTTTACGAGAAAATCCGCTAATCATTTTAGATGGAGCACATAATATTCAGGCAATGAGTAATTTGCTGGCAGTCGTTCATCGTATGACCCAGCAAAAGCATGGCAAGCTTTATGCTTTAGTGACTATGATGAAAGATAAGGATCTTGAGCAGGTGTTTAGCTTGTTTGATGATAAAGATGAAGTTTTACTGACAACTTTATCTTATCCGCGAGTAGCTAAAAAAGATGATTTTCCAATTGATGTACAAAAAAGATATAATTATGAAAAAGATTATCGAGCTGCTTTTACCCAGCTGCGAGATCACTTGGGAGCTAATGATATTTTAATTGTTAGTGGATCCTTTTATTTGGTTAGTGCTATTTTAAATTGGAAAGGAAAACGTGATGCGCGTACAAGGGCTAGATGATGATATTCAAGGCATTATCTTTGATATGGACGGTTTGCTAGTTAATTCAGAGAAGCTGTATTGGGATGCTAATATTCAGGCGGCAGAAGAAGAGAATTTGGGTACGCCGCGGGATGCTTATCTCAAGTTAACTGGTGCTACAGTTAAAGAGATGCAGGATTTTTATCATAAATATTTTAAAACTGAAGCAGACCGTGATCGTTTTATTAAGCGAACTGATGACTTGGTGTGGCAATGGACTGATGAGGGAAAGTTAAAGTTGCAACCTGGTGTTCAAGAAGCATTAGACGAATTTGAAAAGCGTGGCTTGAAGATGGCGATTGCTTCAAGTAATTATGAAAATGTAGTTCAGCATGCTATGTGGGCGACTGGAATCAGAAATTATTTTGATTTTCATCTTAGTTATCTTGATGTACAAAGAGGTCACATTAAGGCTAAGCCGGCACCAGATATTTATCTAGAAGCAGCTAAGAAAATGAATTTACCTAAAGAAAATATTTTAGTTTTTGAAGATTCATCAACCGGTGTTCAAGCAGCTGCTAATGCAGGGTTAAAATGTGTGATGGTACCAGATTTGAAAGCACCATCTGTTAAAGATAAGCAGAATGCAACGATGATTTGTCAAAACTTTTTTGAATTTCTGAAAAAAATTTAGCTCTTTTTTGCGTAATAAGTAATGAGGGGGATTTTATGTTAAAAAGAAAACCAAATCATTACTTTGTCAAAACAGATTTAGAGCTATTGACACAATTATTTGAACAACTAGAAAATAAAGGAATTCATACGTTGCAGGACTTAAATGTTTTTCTGAAAAACTCAGGGTTAAATTCGTTTAATGATCTATTAAAGTTTATTACCAGTTCAGAATGTTCGGATGAACTTGCTATTACGGCTGAGGCAGTACTAGATCGTTTGCGCTGCGCTTCACCTAAGAGAAAGACAATTTTGACATCTAGCATTGAAGTAGGTACGTATTTAGCTGATAAGCTGATAGGGCACAAGCAGGAAGAATTGTGGGCATTGTATATTGACAATAGCAACCACATTATTGCTGAGAAGAAACTATTTCAAGGGACTTTGAATAGATCAATTGCTCATCCGCGGGAAATTTTTCGGTGGGCAGTTATTTATGGCTGCTCTGGAATTTTTATTGCTCATAATCATCCTAGTGGTAAATTAACGCCATCTGCAAGTGACTTGGAATTAACTGAAAGTTTACGTCAAGCTGCAAAAATGATGAAAATTGATTTCTTAGACCATTTTATCGTGGGAGAAGGTCAATATTTAAGTTTGCGTGAGAAAAATTGTTTTAAAGTTCTTTAAAATTTGTGTGAAAGGCGCCTTTAAAGTTATAGTATGCTATAATTAGTCAAGATTTAGAGACCGCAACAGTTAAGGAGAGATTTTTGTGTTTGGATTAGGTACAAAGAATATTGGTATCGATTTAGGTACAGCCAATACACTTGTTTATATGGAAGGTAAGGGCATTGTTCTTAGAGAACCTTCAGTAGTAGCAAAGAATACACAAACAGGCGAAGTAATCGCCGTTGGTTCAGAAGCAAAAGAAATGATTGGTAGAACACCAGGCAGCATTGTAGCTATTCGTCCAATGAAGGACGGCGTAATCGCTGATTACGATACTACTGCAGCAATGCTTAAATATTTTATGGAAAAGACTGTTGGTAACTCCAAGCCTTCAGTAATGGTATGTGTTCCTTCAGGTGTTACTGAAGTTGAAAAGCGTGCCGTAATTGATGCAGCTAGAGTTGCAGGTGCTCGTGAAGCATTTGTAATTGAGGAACCATTTGCAGCTGCAATCGGTGCTGGTCTTCCAGTTATGGACCCTACTGGTTCAATGGTTGTTGATATCGGTGGTGGTACTACTGATGTTGCTACAATTTCATTAGGTGGAATCGTTTCATCAACTTCAATTCGTCAAGCCGGTGATAAGTTTAATAATGCGATTGTTAACTATGTTCACTCAAACTTTAACTTATTAATCGGTGAAAGAACTGCAGAAGACATTAAAATTCAAATTGGTTCAGCTTCAGTTGAAAAGGCTAAAGAAATTGAATCAATGAATATTCGTGGTCGTGATTTAGTAACTGGTTTACCAAAATCTGTTGATATTGAAGCAGTTGATGTTGCCAAGGCTATTCAAGATGTAGTTCAAGACATTATCGTAGCTATTAAGGAGACTTTGGAACAAACTTCACCAGAAATTGCTGCCGATGTTATTGATCATGGTATTGTTTTAACCGGTGGTGGTGCACTCTTGAAGAATTTGCCAGAAGTTATTTCTGAAGCAACTAAGGTTCCTGTGTTTATTGCTCAAGATCCACTTGATTGTGTAGCAATTGGTACTGGTGAATCACTCAAGAATATTGAAGTAATGCGTAGAAGTCGCAAATAATAAAAAAGCCGGCTGTTGCCGGTTTTTCTATAGGATCAATTCTTAATGAAAAAATTTCTGCAAAATAAAAAGTTATTATCAGCATTTATTATAGTAGTTGTTATTTTAGCCGTTTTGGGTGGGAGTGTTAGCTTGCGCAATAGGCGCAATACACCTTTACTGATTCAAAGCTTGGGTAACGATGTCGTTGCTTTAGGTACTAGAATTGTTGATGTACCAGTAGGGCTCGTGTCAGGCGGATTAAATAGTGTTCATGATATTTTAAATACGCAAGAAGAAAACAATCATCTAAAGCGAGAAGTTACTAATTTAGGCCAGACGAAGGCTCGCAATTCAGCTCTTGAAAAAGAAAATAGGCAATTGAAGTCTGCATTGAAATTAAAAGATACGTTAAGTGGCTATACCATGGTCAACGCCTCTGTTATTTCTCGGTCGCCTGATACATGGTCAGATTTATTAGTGATTAATAAAGGAAGTTCAGCTGGAATTAAAAAGAATATGGCTGTCATGTGCGATGGCGGTGTTATTGGTCGAATTGTAGAAGCAAATGCTGCTTCTTCCAAGGTGGAATTACTTACTACTACTGATGAGTCGGCTAATCGCTTCTCTGTTCAAGCGGATGCTGCGAATGGAAAAACAGTACATGGTATTATTACAGTTACTTCCAATAATTATCTTGCCTTTACACAGGTGGTTGATGGTCGCAAACTGAAGGCCGGCACGAGAGTTTATACTAGTGGTATGGGCGGTAACTCACCAAAAGGCTTGTTAATTGGGACAGTTACTACGACAACTCGTGATTCATTTGGTCTATCTGATCAGATTAGAATTAAACCAGCAGGTGATATTAGTGATCCATCTGTTGTAACTGTAATTGAAAGACAGGTGGCTAATTAATGTCTACGTTTCGAAAATGGGTTTTGGCAATTGGCTTATTTATTGCATTGGTAGTAGACGGTGTATGTGCACTTTACTTACATCAGTTTATGACTTATGACAACTTTGCAGCGTCAAGCGTCATTTTGCCAATCAGTGTAATGTTGATTGGTCTGTTTGATGATACTAATGATAATGAAATTTGGTTAGCATTAGGTGCAGGAATTGTTGCTGATATCTATTTTTATGGCATTATCGGTGTTTATACAGTTTTCCTACCTGCAAGTTGCTGGATCTGTCAAAAAACAGCTCGTTTTTTACCGGAAATGTTATGGGCTAGATTAATTGTCGTTTTATTAGGAACTGCAGTTTTTGTTGCGTATAGTTGGCTCATTTTTAATATGGTGGGTATTAGTGCTGCATCAGCACACGTATTATTAATGAGCATTTTAGTCAGTTTAGGTTGGGCAGTTGTCTTCTTTTTTCTCTTGTATTGGATTTGGGGCAATTTAGCTCAGGATTATCCATTCTTAATTGATTTAAACGCTTATCGAGTTTAAAAAAGACGCGGAAGATTTTTTCTTTCGCGTCTTTTTAATCCTTAAAAACTTTGAAGTGAGATAGCAGCTTGAGCAATAACAGCTGCTAAAGTAATAATTGCCATGATCCAAGCCATTGCAATAGTTAATTTTTGAAAACCTGATTTCTTTTTCTTTTTTCGTGCCATAAACAGCCCTCCTATTTGAACAATATTTTATGCTTATTAACAGTTTTTTTCAAATCAATTATAGTTTAGAATAAAAAGAATGGAGGAATGCTTATGCTTTATATTTTCCTAATTCCAATTATTGGCTTAGTAGTTGCTTTTTTTATCAATAAAATTTTCCCTAAAGCACAGTTTAGAGGGTACGATGTTATGCCATTTTTCTTTCTTTCAGCTTGTGGATTAATTACTTTACATATGAATAAACCTTCTTTTTTACCTTATGGTTTTTTATGCTATTTTGTATTAGTGATTGTTGTGTCGCTGAACGATGCAATTAGAAATAAAAATATTTCTTTAGGAAAAACAGTTAGAAAATTATGGGATTATTTGACTGCCTGTACTGTTTTCTGGTATATCGGACTTTTATTGATGCTAGTGTTATAAAATAAAATTACTTGTATATGCTTAAGTCGCAAAATTTCAATATTTTGTGACTTTTTTTTATTTTGAAAAATCACAATAAAAAAGAAATTCGAAAATTGCAATTTCAAATTGAACACTTTTGAAAATTAAATTCTGTATATTG
>ERZ1090868.378-NODE-378-length-24634-cov-10.134505_pt1 | contig 24634 bp, 22 predicted proteins | sample MGYA00478475_ERZ1090868 | MGnify/ENA primary metagenome ERZ1090868 (study PRJEB33644, sample SAMEA5815747) | chicken gut metagenome | biome: Chicken; feature: Gastrointestinal Tract; material: Caecum | place: Ireland | collected 2019-01-01 | study: A study of the...
ATGGCCGTCATTTGCTGCCGCGGTATCCGGCCATTAAAAATTGCCTGGCGACAGGCTGTTTTTTTCACAAAACTCTTGCGAAATGGCCGCGGCAACATTATACTGAATCAGAGAGTCATATTTATGTAACAGTGCAGTTATCTGAACTTTTACGAAAATTATACTTAAGCGGAGGAACGATTATGAAGAAACTGGTAGTAACCGACAAAACAGCCTGCAAGGCATGCCTTCAGTGCGAGGTAGCCTGCTCCACAGCCTTTTACAAGGTCTTCGACCCGGACAAGTCCTGCATCCGTATCGTAGAGAAAAACGGAGCAGTAAAGACAAACGTATGTATCCAGTGCGGAAAATGTGCCCGCGTCTGTCCGGAAGGCGCGATCTCCCAGAACGCAAAGGGAACCTATATCATTAACAAAAAACTCTGTGTCGGCTGCGGAAAATGCGTGGAGGCCTGCCCGATGGGCGTTATGGTAAAAGCGCCGGAATCTCCTGTCGCTTCCAAATGTATTGCCTGCGGAATCTGCGCAAAAGCCTGTCCGATGGGCATCCTTGAGATCCAGGAGAAATAATAATACATAAAAGAACGTTCGGAAATGGTCTGCTCCATCTCCGAACGTTTTTCATTTTTTCTGCGCAGTCTTTCCGGTACTGCGTTTTCATTCCCTTCGCGATGTGCCGGACTCCCTATTTTACCGCTTTCTCGGCGAACTCCGTCATCACAAGATCCTCGTAGGGCGCCCGCTCTTTCAGTTCTCCCGCACTGTCAAGAATGTTCTGCAGCAGATCAAAGCTGTCCTCCTCAAAGATCAGGTTACTCTTCCAGGTATCCTGCTCATAATAGCGGTTCACGATCGTCGTGATGGTCTGCAGTTCCGTCTCCTCGAACTGAGGCGCAATTACCTGGGCGATCTCTTCCGGCGTATGCGTCTGCACATAATCCATCCCCTTCTGAAGCGCGTTGGTGAACTTCTGGATGATCTCCGGATTTTCTTCGATATAGCTTTCTTTCGCGCTGTAAGAGGTGTAAGGAACATATCCCGACTCAGTTCCAACAGAAGCCACCACATATCCCGCGCCTTCCTCTTCCAGCGCCGTTGCGGAAGGCTCAAATTCTATCGTATAGTCTCCCTGTCCTCCGGAAAACGCGGCGGCTGTGGAACCGAAATCAATGCTCTGATTGATCTCCAGATCTGTCGCCGGATCGATGCCTTTCTGCTTCAGCACATATTCGAAGACCATCTCCGGCATCCCGCCTTTTCTTCCTCCAAGTACGTACTTGCCCTTGAGATCCTCCCACTGAAAATCCGCGTCCGGCTCCCTTGCCACGACAAAATTTCCCGCCCGCTGGGTCAGCTGCGCAAAGTTCACGACCGGATTAGCAGTTCCTTCCAAATAGGCATAGACAGAAGCTTCCGCTCCCATAAATCCGATATCCGCCTCCCCGGAGATCACCGCGGTCATGACCTTATCGGCTCCAAAGCCATTGACCAGCGTCAGGTCAATACCTTCCTCCTCGAAATACCCTTCCTCGATGGCTACGTACTGCGGCGCATAAAAAATAGAGTGCGCCACCTCGTTCAGCGTCACAGGAATCAGTTCCTGCTCTTCGGCCTGCTCTTTCTGTTCACTCGCTGTCTGCACGGATTCCTCCTGTACCTCCGACGCGGACACGGCGTCTTCCTCTGTCCTGCCGCCACAGCCGGCAAGCATCAGACAGAACACCGCCGGAATCATCAGATATACCGCTTTCTTTTTCATTTAAGATCCTCCCCGAAATCTTTCTGCATCATTACTCTTATAGGATATGCAGCGGAAAAAGAATGCGGCACAAAATTCAGTCTTTCTTCGATTCCAGACGATACAGGATCTTTCGTTCCCGCATAGTCAGCCCAAGAGACAGAACCAGCGCGAACGCGTCACTGATCGGCTGCGCCCAGAAGATTCCGTTCATTCCCAGGAATAGCGGAAGAATATAGATAAACGGGATCAGAAAAATGATCTGACGAAATGCAGTGATGACGATCGACGGCATAGGTTTTCCAATGGATTGGAAAAATGTTGTGGCAAGCATGACGAATCCGAGGATCGGCGTGATGATAAAGTTGATCCGGAGACCGGACACACCGATCGCCATCATCTCCTCGCTTCCGCCAAAGACAAGGATCAGTTCCCTCGCAAACACCAGAACAGCGATCCAGATGACGCAGGTAATCCCCACGGAAAGGGCGGACGCTTTTCCGAGTGTCTCCATGACTCTGTGGTATTTTCCTGCGCCATAATTATTTCCGAGGATCGGCTGAATCCCTTGGCTGATACCGCTGGCAGGCATGATCACAAAAGTCATGACGCTGGAGACAACCGCATAGACACTGATCGCCGTGTCTCCTCCGTATTTACCAAGCTGCCCGTTATAGACAAGGCTGATCAGCCCCATCGCAACCTGAGCGATAAAGAAAGAGAAACCGCAGGAGATGATCCTTCCCGCCAGACCGGTACGGATCCGGAAAATATCGGCGGACACTTTCACCAGCGTTTTCCCCGAAAAAACCTGTACAGAGCCAAAAGCCGCGGAACAGAACTGCCCGATCACGGTCGCCACAGCCGCGCCCTGAACTCCCATATCAAAAACAACGACAAACAGAAAATCCAGAATAATATTAGTCACGGCTCCAATTCCCGTGACACACATACCGAGCACAGGCTTTCCCGACACCCGGACAAAGTCGCAGCATACCTGGGAGATCCCCTGAAAAATACAGCCCAATGCGACGATCCTGTAATACTCCAGTGCATAAGAATAACAGGTCTCCGTCACTCCAAACAGATGAAGAATCGGATCGGCGAACAACAGCAGCAGCGCGGAAAGGATCAGTTCAAAAACCACGACCATCAGATAAGAATTTCCAAAACTGCGGCTCATGTCCTCCGTCTGTCCGCTCCCATGAAACAGGCTGAACAACGACGCTCCTCCCGCGGAACATGTCAGCGCCACCGCCATCATGAGAAAAGAAAGCGGAAAACAGACCGAAAGTCCCGCCAACGCGCTGGTTCCGCAGAAATTTCCCACAAAAATGCGGTCGACAATATTGTAAATCGCCGTGATCAGCAGTGAGATCGCCGCCGGTACGGAATAGCGCACGATCATAGGAAAAAGTTTCCCGGTACTGAATTCTTCTGTTTGATTCATTTTTATAATCTCCTTTTTATTGCTTTTAATAATTACTTATGATAAATATTTGAGTAAAAAACAGACACTATCAGATTCTGGCGGGACAGATCTCACGGAAAGACCTTCTCTTTTCTGATGGACTGATAAGCGCTCTGGATTGTCCGGACCGTGGTCAGCAGTTCTTCGCAAGAGATTCCTTCCAAACGTTTTCCCAGTTCCTGATAATACTCCCGCACATAATGTTGATAATATTTCTCTCCCAGGGAAGTCAGTTTCAGCAATACATTTCTCCCATCCTCCGGATCCGGAGATTTCTCAAGGACGCCTTTTTCCTCCAGTTCGCTGACCAGCCGGGTCACACTCGGCATCGTCACATTCAAATGTCTGCTTACATCTGAAACCAGAACCTTTTCTTTTTTCTGTCTGGTCAGGACTATGGCGTCGATCACGTGAATATGGCGGGGTTTGATCCCTTTCGGAAGTTCCGGCATCGTCTCAACAATCCTTCTCGCCACTCCGCAGGCGTCAATAAAACGTTTCAGCTCTTCCTCCGTATGCTCCATGAATCTGTCTCCTTTTACTGTCTGCAGTTATGTCGGCACAGCCGCATATACTTACCATTAGTAATTACTCAAAATAAGTATATACGGCATACCCCTGTCTGTCAATCTTTTTTCGTTACTTTTTACGCCACATGATGCGCCGGATCTCCTTCAGCGCGTCTCCGTACTTTTCCGACATCATGCCCGGGTTTCTCCGAAGCTGACGGGCCGCATGGCGGTATTTCTGATTCGTGCGGGATCCAATCTCCTGAAGTTCTCTCAGCAGTGTCTCCTGAAGGGCAGAAAGGTCTTCCGCTTTCTGTTTTCCGGATTCCACTGTCTGGGAAAGTTTCTGCCCGAGTTCTCTCAGTTTCTGCTGCTGTCCCTGGCGATACTCCTCCAGATTCCGCAGGAACTCCTTTCTTCCCGCCAGTTTCTCGCGGAATTTCTGCTGATATTCTTCGTAATCCTGCTCTGCAAAAGCTGACGCTACCTCCAGCCGTTTCTGCAGCCGCCGGATATGTTCGCTGCTCTCGCTGAGCCTGATCAGCGTCTCTTTCAGATCGACCGCCTCGTGAACAGACTGGGTACAGTCACAGGCAAGCACAACGCTGAGGATCACCGTGACGACCTCCGCCGCTGTCGTGTGGATTCTCAAAACAACCGTCTCGATCGGCGGATGGATCCCGTAGATCAGAAGGACAGAGAAGGCGCCCCATGCCAGCGACGAGGTCAGGCAGATATGCCCGTTCAGATTCAGCTTCTGATTGCTGTAATCCCAGTAACGCACATGGAACAGCCGTTCCATGCAGGCTCCGGTAACATATTCGAGAACCGTCGCGCCCGCCATTCCCAGTACAAAAACCATCGGCGGACTGTCCTGGACTCCCATCGTGCTGATCAGAATGGTGACCGCTCCAAACCCATAGATCGGGAGGAACGGACCATACAGAAACCCCCGATTGACCCAGTGTCCTTTTTTCACCGACACATAACAGGATTCCCACACCCATCCGACAAAGCTGTACAGATAAAAAAACAGCAGCCATTGGATAAAATCATAGGAATACATAATCCTATCCTCTCCTTTTTTTCATTTTCTTTTTGTAACAATTCAGCCAACGGAACTGTTATTTCTTTTTATCTCTTCGTTTTTTCTCAGAAACTGCCGTCTTCATAAATGCTCCTGCCCGCTTTGATGGTGCGCACCACCCGGATCTTCCGGATCTGTTCCGGATCCACCCGGCAGGGATCCCCGTCAAGGATCACAAAGTCGGCGGATTTTCCAGGTGTGATACTTCCTTTTTCCCGGTCCTCCCCGTACTGCCATGCCGCATGAATCGTCACGGCCTTCAGCGCTTCCTCCACGGGGATCCGCTCCTGTGCTCCGAGCACGCGCCCCTGTTCCGTCTCCCTGTTTACAGCGCACCAGACGGTTTCCAGCATGTCCGGAGCGATCACCGGCGAATCCTGATGGAAAGTAAAGCGGATCCCCTGTTTCAGCGCACTCCTGCAGGGGCTGATCCGCTCTGCGCGGCGTTCCCCAAAATTTTTCCGGTGCACTTCTCCCCAGTGGTATACATGGGCTACAAAAAACGATGGGATCATTCGCAATTTTTTCACCCGTTCCAGCTGATCCGGACTGAGCAGCTGCGCATGTACGATCACCGGGTGGATCTCCCGGCCCGGAAACTCCCGTTTTACTTCTTCGTAACAGCGGATATACTGTTCACAGGCAGCGTCACCGTTGCAGTGGGCCAGAAGCTGCATCTGATCCTGAAACGCCTGGCGGAACGCATCTTTCACTTCCTCATCACGCATCGTGCCATACCCGCAGTATCCGTCGTCCGCTCCCTCATAGGGAGCTCTCAGCCATGCGGTCCTGCTCTGAGGTGACCCGTCCAGAAAGATCTTATAGCCTCCCAGACGGATATGATCCCGGTATCCCGACCGGCAGGCATCCAGTTCTCTGGTCAGCTGCTCTTTCTGACGCAGATCTGCATACAGGACAACATCCAGATACAGCAGATCCTGCTCCGCCAGCGCCCGGTAAAACGGCAGAAGTTCCTGTACCATCATCCCCTCCTGCACCGTCGTGATCCCATGAGCGGCATAACACTGCTGCGCCTCCCGGAATGCATGCAGGAACTCCTCCATAGAAGCCATCGGAACCTTTTTCATATAATCCACAAAAGCATTTTCCTCCATATAACCCGTCGGCGTTCCGTCCTTTTTCCCGATCTTTCCGCCCTCCGGCGAAGGGGTATCCCCCGTCACTCCAAGCCATTCCAGCGCAAGGGTGTTGAAAACACCCACATGTCCGGACTGATGGGTGATCATGACAGGGTTGGAGGGAAGCGCTTCATCCAAAACGGCGCGGTCAGGGTGCGTCCGTTCCTTGAGCCGGTTATGGTCATAGCCTTTCCCCCGGATCCACTGCCCGTCCGGAATGTTGTGATCCTGCCTGTATGCCTGAAGGATCTCACGGATCTCCTGAAAGCTTTCCGCCCGTCCGAGATCCGCCTGCATCATGTCGCTGGCACAGCCGCTGAAATGGCTGTGGGCGTCAATGAACGCCGGCAGCATTGTCCGTCCTTCCAGAAAAAATTTTTCCGGTTCCGATTCCCCGGCCTGACAGCGAAGATCCGCTTCCCGTTCCATTTCCCCGAGGGTACCCACGGCTGCGATCCTTCCCCCAGAGACCAGAACCGCCTCCGCCTGTTCTCTCTCATCCATGGTCCGAATGGTACCGCCGTAATAAATCGTCTGTCTTGCTCCGTCTCCTTTTACCTGAATCTCCTTCATTGAAACTCCTTTCCGCCGCGGGATCTGCTACATGCTTTTCCATCTGCTCCGTGGATATTTTCCGTTTCTCCATTTCCGGAAAGCCTCTCTCCCGCTCAAACCGTTATCTGATTTTCCTATTATACCATGAGACAAGCGGAAAAGGTTATAAATTTCACGACTGCATGAAAATTTATGAGCATACGACTCATCGCGAAACGATGATAGTCTCCGGGAGCTTTCTATCGCAGTATTGTATCTTTTTCCCGCAGTTTTGTTCTGGTATCTCTCTATGGAAAGCAGTATACTGTGATCATCAAATTTTTATACAACACGGAGGAACACTTATGGAACGTAAATGGTGGCATGACAAAGTTTTCTACCAGATCTACCCGAAAAGTTTTTATGACTCCAACGGGGACGGAATCGGCGATCTCCGGGGAATCATCCGGAAACTGGATTATCTGAAAGAACTGGGCGTGGACGTACTCTGGCTCTCCCCGATCTACCAATCACCGCTGGCTGATCAGGGCTATGATATTTCAAACTATTATGCGATCGATCCGCGGTTCGGAACGATGGAGGACATGGACGAATTGATCGCCGAAGCGAAAAAGCGCGGAATGTATTTGTTAATGGATCTTGTCGTCAATCACTGCTCCGATGAGCATCCATGGTTTGAGGCTGCAAAAAAAGATCCTGACGGTCCTTACGGAAAGTTTTTCTACCTGGCGGACCAGAAAGACGGGCGCCCCTGTAACTGGCGTTCCTGCTTTGGCGGCTCTGTATGGGATCCGCTTCCCGGGACAGACAAACAGTACCTTCACATATTCCACAAAAAACAGCCGGATCTGAACTGGGAGAATCCCCAGGTTCGCCAGGAGATCTATAAAAATATCAACTGGTGGCTGGATAAAGGATTGGGAGGCTTCCGCATCGACGCGATCATCAATATCAAAAAGCCCCTGCCCTTCCGCGACTATGAACCGGACCGCAGCGACGGACTCTGCTCCATCGCGGAGATGCTGAAACACGCCGAGGGCATCGGCGAATTTCTTGAGGAGATGAAACGGGAAACTTTCGCAAAATACGACGCGTTTACCGTCGGAGAAGTCTTCAACATGAAGGAAGACGAAATGCGGGACTTTATCGGACCCGACGGACATTTTTCCAGTATGTTCGACTTCAACGAGACCATCTTCGGAGAGAGTCCCAACGGCTGGTACGATATGCAGAAGATCACCGCGGAGGATTACAAAAACTGCTGTTTTGAAGCACAAGAACGGGCGGAAGGCATCGGCTTTCTGTCCAATATCATCGAAAATCACGACGAACCCCGGGGTGTCTCCCGTTATCTCCCGGAGGGAGAGCACAGTGTGCAGGCGAAAAAGATGCTCGGAGGGCTGAACTTTTTCCTGAAAGGTCTTCCGTTCATTTATCAGGGGCAGGAAATCGGCATGGAGAATACCGTGGTTTCCTCCATGGACGAAGTGGATGATATCTCCACACTGGATCAATACCAGGTAGCGCTGGATGCGGGACTTTCGCCGGAAGAAGCGCTGAGAGCGGTTTCCGCTTACAGCCGCGACAATGCCAGAACTCCGGTACAGTGGGATGACGGACCCCAGGCAGGTTTTACCGCCGGCACTCCATGGCTGAAAGTAAATCCCAATTACCGCGAGATCAATGTGGCGGCGCAGGAACCGGACGAAGATTCCGTGCTGAATTTCTATAAGAAAATGATCGCTCTGCGCAAGCACCCGGATTATAAGGACACCTTCGTATACGGCAGCCTGATCCCCTTCCGCAGAGAGCAGAAAAATCTGATGGCATATTACCGGAAGGATGCGCAGAATACGCTGCTGGTAATCGGTAATTACCAGAATGCGCCTCAGGATCTGATCCTTGACCGTGAGCCCCGCAGCGTTCTGTTGAATAACTGTAAAACTCTCTCGCTCAGCAAAGAGACTCTGCATCTGGAACCGTATCAGTTTCTTGTACTGGCAATGTAACCGTCCGGCTGATCGGAAATCGCTTATTCCCCTTTTCATTGATGCGGACCGGAGAAATATGTTATAATAAGCGTAAGAACTGCAGGTGTCTGTTTTGGAATGGAGACAGCCGGTTCAGGAGACGGAACCGGCTGCTGAGAGGGGGATTTTTATGAATAAACACAAACGGATCCCGGTTACTGCGATCGCAGTCGGATGCTGCGCGGCGCTCTGGCTCGTTTTGCTTCTGTGGTATGAACGCGGACTGGACCCGACGGACGTTATGGGGTACGGGATCCTTACCTTTTTTCTTCTCTGGCCGGCGGCGGCTCTGCTGGCGTCCCTGGCGGTTTCCGCATCCGGCTTCCGCTGGCGGTGGGTGTTTCCGGTCGGCTTCGGCGCAGCGGAACTGCTTCTGAGCCTGGTGATCTCCGGGATCGTCCAGGGAATTCTGCTTTTTCTGCTTCCGGCAGCGGCTTCTCTCGTCGGGACGGGCCTCGGAGCGCTGATCCGTACAGGGATGCGCCGGAAGGAAAAGCATTCTGCCCGTATGGAGTCCTCCGCGGCAGACTCTTTTGACCGTTTGGCGCTTGAACCTGCGCTTCGCTGCAGTATATGCACCGGAGAACAGGTCGCCGGATTTTTGGACCGGAAAACCGGCAAATTTCAGGAGGTATCTGTGATCGCTTCCCGGGAGGACCTGGACAGATTTCTGAAAACCTGGAAGATATCGGAACAGGAGCTAAAAAAAATTTACTGATCGCCATTTCAAAAACGGCATCCACAGTCTGAGCAGCTTTTCTGCTTTCTGTGGGTGCCGTTTTGTTTATATGCCTTCCTCGGCGGTGAGCATCGCAAGGATCTCTTCCATAGATTTCCCGGACTGAAGGGCGGCCTGATACAGGGCTTCCTTTTTCTGTCCGGCAATCTGTTCCTCGATCTCTTCCTTTTTCATCCGCAGCTCTGCCGTCTGCTGTTCCAGTTCTGCGAGTTCTTCTTCTGTTCTGGCCAGTTGTTCTTCCAGCGTAAGATTCTGCTTTCTGCGTCCTCTTCCTGCCATTGGCGGAATCCTCCTTTTTTCCGTTTTCTCCAGTATAACACAAGGATTCCGGGATGCATCCGCCTTGTTCCGTTTTTTTTAAAAACATACCGCAGATTCCGCCGGTCTTCGACATTTTCAGACGCGCTCTATGACTGTAAATTTCTTTTCAGATCCTCCACCACTTCGGCCATGGTGATCGACGCCAACTCCCGTTCCATTGCCTGCTGAACCCGGTACAGTTTATCATCCAGAATATTGTGGATATTTTTTCCGACCGGACAGTTGACGTTCGGATTCTCATGAAAATGGAACAGCGTATGATCCTCAATACACTCTACCGCCTGATAGACATCCAGAAACGTGATGTTCTCCAGCGGTTTTGCGATCGTGGCTCCTCCCGTTCCCCGTTTTACCTCGATCAGACCCGCCTCCTTCAGCTGGGAAAGGATCCTGCGTATCACCACAGGATTTACCTGAATGCTGGATGCGAGAAAATCACTTGTCACTTTATATTCTTCTTTGAACGTTTCCATACAGGTCAGCATATGTATGGCAATCGTAAATCGACTGGAAATCTGCATAATTGTTCTCTCCTTGTAACCGTTTTGCCGGGTTGACGCACCGGTACACCGTCACCTCTGTTTTCCGGTTTCATTTTAGCTTTGATCCGATGTAATGTCAAGGATTACAATCGCCGCATCCAGCCGAAGTTTTTGTCGCCGCCAGCAGGAGCATCATCGGGCGGCGCATCTCATCCTTCATTCCCGGAAGATCCATCATATCCTCCGGAGGTTGCGGCTCCACCAGCGCATCCAGCACAAATCCCCGGGTCAGAAGCGTCTGCACATAGGTCGTCATCGTCCTGTGATACTTCACCACATGCTCTCCCAGAAAAACAGCGTCTCTCTTCCCTTCGTAATAGTAATGATCCACCGGGAAATAAAGGATCTTTCCATCCTTGTCGTAAATCCATTCCTGGCTACCCTCAGCGGTGAACACCGGATGCTCCACCGAAAATACAAACTTTCCGCCCGGCGTCAGCCACCGGCCGATCTTCTCCACAAGGCTCCCGAAATCCGCCACATAATGAAACGCCAGAGAACTGAACACCACATCAAAACACTCCGGCTCATACTCCAGATCCTCCATCGCGCACTGTATGAAATGCACCTGCTCCATCCGGCACTTCTCCGCGGCAACTGCGAGCATTTTATGGGAGATATCCGTTCCCTCCACCAGCCTCGCTCCGTGCTCTGCCGCATAAATACAATGCCACCCGTATCCACAGCCCAGATCCAGGACCCGTTTCCCGCGGAAATCCGGCAGCAGCTTCTCCAGTTCCCGCCACTCCCCGGCTCCCGACAGTCCCTGAACCGAACGGCTCATCCGGCTGTACTTATCAAAAAACACATCGTCGTCATACCTGTTTTCCTTCATTCTCTGCCTCCAAATTCCACACATAATAGCAGGACGCAACGCCATCCTCGACAAACCGCTCCTCCAGCCGGAACCCGTTCTTCTCCATCACCCGGATCGAACCGGCATTGTCGGCAAACGTAAAACCTCCGACCGTTTTCACCTGAAACTTCTCTACCATCTGTTTCAGAAACAATCTCAATGCTTCCGCCGCCACTCCCTGTCCCCAGAGAGATTTCTCGAAAACACAGTAACTGATCATCGCATCCGGTTCCTCTCCATAAAGGCCATAGCACCAGATGTCCCCGGCATACACTCCGTCCACATAAATCGTCTGCCCAAAACTGTCCGCGTCCGGCTTCAGAGATTTCTTATAATCCGCCACCGCTTCCTCCACAGTCCTGCACTTCTGCGGCAGCATCCTTCTTATCTGATCGTCTCTCGTTTTTTCAAAATAAATTCTGGCATTCTCCTCTGTTCGTTCTCTCAATTCTATCCGCATCCCAATGTCTCCTTTACTATTCTTCCTCTTTTTTTCACAGACGAAACCGTCCCGGAACAGTGCGCGTCTGCGTGGCCGTCGAAACGCAGCCCACGGAGGAGCATGTGCGTGGCGGGCATCTGTAAAGAGGCGAGAAAATCTTAACGCTCAGAAGCCCCTCCGGATGAGACAGGCGCAGGGCTTCGTGCCCGGAGCCTGAGGAGCGCTGAGTCGGGAATTTATCAAAAATTCACGACGAATCGCTCCGGTGCCCATCCGGAAGGGCTTCTGAACGTTTAGACTTTTCCGCCTTTTTACAGCCGCCCGCCACGCACATGCTCCTCCGCGGGCTGCGTTTCGACGGCCACGCAGGCGCGCACTGTTCCGGGACGGTTTCATCGTCAGTCTCCGCCTATGTCAGATTTCCTGATCCAGGCTGTAGGTCTGTCCGGCTTTTTTCTGGTTTTTCAGCATTGTAAGGATCGTCGGCACCGCGCCTACCGGCAGGAAGATGTACAGCAGAACCACATTTCCCCAGTAAGAACTCTCATCGATGATCTGCTCTTCGAGGAGCGCCGGAATGATCTGAAAGGCAGTCACAAAATCCGTTTCCAGCTCACGTGCCACCACGATCGCCCAGTCCACACGGTCTCCGACGAACGCCATGATCAACATCAGAACAATCGAGAGAAAGATTCCTTTTTTGGAAAGTCGTCCGCCCAGAAGCTCATATCCTTTCAGCGTGCAGACCGCCATGACAATGCCGGAAAATGCAGCCACATATCCGAGCTGGCTTAAAAGGATGATACACGCCACGCCAACCAGCGTTCCCAGCAGCGCACCGACGATACCACCGATCACATTTTCGCTTTTCTGTTTCTTCTGGGCCTGCACCAGCGTCCTGTTCTGCTGAAGCTGCGCGTAGCAGTCCTGACACATCAGTGCATAGCTGCCGGACACGTAGCGGGGAGCGATCCTGACATTCCTGCCGCAGGTCTGACAGCCGCTCCGGTAACCATGCAGGCGTAGGAAAACTGTCAGCGCATTCAGACCGTTCACCAGATTTTCCTGTACAACGTTCTGATCTTTCGCTCCCTTCAGAGACATGGTGATCACATACCCATTCTGTCCCAGACCTGTCACCGGCGCATTGTCCTTTTTAAACTGTTTTGTCTCCTCACCGGTAAGCGGACCGGAATCACGCACTGCCGAGATAGTCACCGTCAGAATGTACGGATAGGAAGGATTCGCCGGGTAAACCAGTACACTGTACTCCTCTCTTTTTCCGTACAGCGCACCGCCGGTCTCATCGAGACGCAGGCCGGTCCTCTGAGCCAATTTTTCATAGTTCTGTTTCACTTTTTTCTTCATGTTGCCATCCCCCTCACTGGAACATATTTTTGATGATATCCGTAACGGTTCAACAGGCTGGACTGTTACGGATAGTCAGATACCCCGCAGTATACTGCGGGGTATCTGACTGAAAAAAGTATATCATAAACGGTAACAAGAATCTACATTTTTCGTGCGCAAACGATCACTGTCGATAGCCATTCCCCTGACCAAGCGGTCACTGCTGCCGGATTCCGTCAAATTTCTCAAAGACTTTCTTCATCTTTCCGGTCTGGCGGATAGTTCCTTTCGCGCTGACCGTCACAGTCTCATAATGTTCCGGATTCTCGTAGTCTTTGCTGTTTCCGTCGTCGTCATACAATTCGTAAGACGCTTTGTCCGTCACATAGCCTAACAGGCTCAGATGTTCAAAATCCATATCCGCCACACTCTTCGCGCTCTTTGCCATCGGGATTACATGGTTTCTGCGGACGAAGAAGATCAGTTCGTCCATCGCCACCGGCACGTAGTGGTGACCTTTTTCCACCGCCTGTACCGTATAATCCTCCGGACTTCTCATGGATACCAGCATCATATCTTCCGGCAGATACACATATCTTCCTGTCGTATTCTGCTCATGGACAGGAGCGATCATAACGCTGTCGCCCACCATCAGCTGATCCTCGATCTGATCGGCGTACGGATCATCCGGATAGTCGAATGCCAGCGGGCGGAACATCATTTCATCTCTCAGGGCAGCTTTCATATACTCGCTGTAGAGATATGGAAGGAGACTGTAACGGATCTTCACCATTCTTCCGCAGGCCTCGCTGTTGGAGAACTGATACAGTTCCTGTTCCCGGGTTCCCAGCGCCGCATGGTTTCTCATCAGTGGGGTGAACGCGCCGAACTGCATCCAGCGCAGCGCCAGATCCTCTGTCGTGTCCGCGCCGAACCCGCACAGGTCCGCGCCGGTATACAGGAATCCGCACATGTTCAGAGACGGCATCATCTTGATGTTCAGCAGCAGATGAGACCACCAGGACAGATTGTCTCCCTGCCAGATTCCGCCGTAGCGGTGCATTCCAATATAGGAAGAACGGGAGAACATCAGGATCCTCTTATCCGGCTCCAGTTCCTCGAAAGCGTCTCCCGCCGCGCGGGTCATGTTGTAGCCGTACAGATTGTGGACTTTGTCGTGGCGGACCGGAGTTCCCTTTCCGTTGAAATTATGATAAAAACTGCGGTAATCCTCCGGATTGTTGGCAAGCGTCATCACCAGACCTTTGAAGCGAAAATGCGTCATCAGATCCTGATTCTTTCCACGGAAACTCTCCAGTTCGTCAAATACTTTTTCCAGCCGTTTCTCCGAATAGAAGATCGACGGCTCGTTCATATCATTCCAGAATCCATCGATCCCCTGATCCAGCAGGAACTTATAATTCAGGCCAAACCAGCGGCGCGCCTCCGGATTCAGCATATCCGGGAAATGTACCCGTCCCGGCCATACGGCTGCGACGAAATCATTTCCTTCTTCATCCTTGCAGAAATAACCTTTCTCCACGCCCTCCTCATAAACCGGGTAACCTTCCTCAATCTTGACGCCGGCGTCGATGATCGGCACAAGATGAATGTGTTTCTCCTGCATTTCCTTTACGAATTCCGGGAAATCCGGGAAGGTTTCATTGTTCAGCGTAAAGTCCTTGAAGCGTTCCATATAATCGATATCCAGATAGATGCTGTCCAGCGGGATCCCAAGTTCCCGGTATCTGCGCTCTACCTCGCGCACATCGTCCTCGCTCTTATATCCCCAGCGGCTCTGTCCGTAACCGAACGCCCACTTCGGCGGAATGTAGCTGCGGCCGATCATCTGGCGGAACTGATGCACGATATCCTTCAGATCTTTTCCGTCAATGTAGTACACGTCCATATCCCAGTCTTTCATGGTGATCACCGCAGTGTCCTGCTGGGTATAGCCGAGATCAAACGTCACCTCTCCCGGATTGTCCAGAAACAAAGCGAAGGGCTCTTTCTCAGCAAACACCAGAAAATTATGGGCTGCATACAGAGAGTGTGTGTCCTCTCTGTGGTTGGGGTCGTCGGTACAGTTGCTGGTATAGATCCAGCCTCTCTTGTTGATGCCCCGCACCTGCTCCCCGAGACCGTAGACCGGCGTATTCTTTGTCATTGTAAAGGAAATGCTCTCTCCTTCCTTCACTTCCACGGAGGGAATCGTTCCTTTCTCGACAGGACATTCCTTCACGACCGCTTCTGTGTTCAGCGGATTTCCGAAACGATATTTGCGAATCATTCTTTTTCTCCTTTCTTTGACACTTCACGATGTCCTATGATATTATTGTAACGGCAGCAGCTCCGATTTTCTTGCATATTTCCAACTTTTTATAACACAATTCTGCTGTCGGAGGAGAAATTTCTATGAATCAGAATCTGAATCTTCTGGAGCCTGTGCAGCACGGCTCCGTTATGTTTCCTCTGGAATATTATCACTGCGTCTTTCCGCTGGGCGTCGGCAATCTCCCGGTGCACTGGCATGAAGAGTTTGAGATCACGCTGGTACAGAAAGGTTCCTGCACCTACCAGGTCGATCTGAAGCCTTACCAGATCGCGGAAGGGGACGTCCTTCTCCTTCCCCCGGAAATGCTCCATGGAACCGGCGAACGCCCGGACGCAGAGTTTATCACCGACAGCTTCGTCTTCCGCCTGGACATGCTGGAAAGCCAGCTGCCGGATTCCTGCACGGCACAGTTTCTCGCACCGCTTGCCAGCGGCACCGTGCGTTTTCCGGTATATCTCCCGGCCTCGGATCCGGCGGCGCCGCTCATCCGGAACTCCTTTGAGACCGTCAAAAATACGTTTCTGGAGAAACCGTTCGGCTATGAGCTGGAGATCAAAGCGCAGCTTCTGCATCTGTTTTTTCTGCTGTACCGCAATGTACCCTACCGGAAAAATAATCCTGCGCACACGGAGATCACCGACAAGCTGAAGCTGGTACTGCAGTTTATCCAGGAGCATTACCAGAATCCCGTGACCATACAGGAACTGGCAGAACTCTGTCATTTCAGTGAATACCACTTCATGCGCTTTTTCAAGCGTCATATGAATATGACATGTATTGAATACCTGAACCAGTACCGTCTGGAAATGGCTTCCCGACAGCTGGCAGGGACGGAGCTTCCGATCACCAGCATCGCCCTTGAATCCGGCTTCAATAACATCTCGTACTTTAACCGGGTCTTCAAGAAAAAATTCGGTATCACGCCAAAAGAATATCGTTCTTGCAGCGGTGGTACCCATACGCTATAATAGGAGGGAATCTTTATGGAACTTACAACGCCAATGTACGAGCTTTTCCGCGACAGCAGGTCCGGAAACAGAATTTTCATAAAAAGAGACGATCTTCTGCCCTTCTCTCTGGGCGGAAATAAAGTTCGGATCGCGCAGGCCTTTTTTGACGACATGCGCAAAAAGAATTGTGATGTAATGATCGGATACGGCAATGTCCGGTCGAATCTTTGCCGCGTGCTCGCCAACCGGTGTTTCCAGGAGCACATTCCCTGTTACATCATTTGCTCCCATGGAGAGCAGGAGGACGCGGAAACTCAGACCGGCAACAGCCGCCTGATGGAACTGCTCGGAGCCGTTCTGGTCCCCTGCAGCAGGGACCGGATCGCCGAAAAAGTGGACGAGGTCATGGAGGGCCTTGCCGGACAAGGACATAGGCCTTATTATATTTACGGAAATCGTCTCGGCCGCGGAAACGAAGGGGTGGCGGCGGGAGCCTATGCGGCGGCTTACCGGGAGATCCTTTCACAGTCAGAGGAACTGAACGTCGCTTTCGATTCTATCTTCCTGCCCTCCGGCACCGGTGCGACCCAGAGCGGACTGATCTGCGGTCACCTTCTGAACGGTGATTCCACGAAGATCATCGGCATCTCCGTCTCCAGAGACAGGGAGCGGGGAACAGAGATCCTGCGGGAAGGCGTGCAGAGTTATTTTTCTCTCCACGGACTCGCTCTCCCTGCAGACGCAGATTCCCAGATCTGTCTGGAGGACGGTTACCGCAAAGGCGGTTACGGATGCTTCGACGACGAAATCCTTTCCTGCATCCGCCGGGTATTTCAGCAATACGGAATCCCGCTGGATCCCACCTACACCGGAAAAGGATTTCTCGGAATGATGCAGTATCTGGAAGAGCATCAGATCACCGGAGAAAATATTCTGTTTCTCCATACCGGCGGCGCCCCTCTGTTTTACGACATGTTGAATGCCGGCCTGCTGCGTCCGTCTGTATGACAGAGACGTCCGCAGTATCATGTTGCTGTCCGCAGCTGCGCGCAGTAACCGATTTTATTAAGAAAAAAGCACCGGTTCCGTCGGCTGAACCGGTACGCATAAGGAGTTTCCAATGTTAGTTTCTATAGTAATTCCCTGTTATAATTCGGAAGCCACCATCGAGAAGGTTGTCGAGATGGTCATGGCAGAATTTGAAAAATGGCCGGACTATTCCTGCGAATTTGTCCTGGTCAACGACAATTCCCGGGACGGAACCTTTGAGCGGATCCGCGCCCTCTGCCGGAAATATCCGACGGTCCAGGGGATCAATCTGATGAGAAATTTCGGGCAGCACAATGCCCTGATGGCCGCCCTCCATTTTGCCCACGGAGACTACGTTCTCGGAATGGACGACGACATGCAGACACATCCCTCCCAGATCTATAAGCTTCTGGACAAAATGTCCGAAGGGTATGACCTCGTCTACGGAGTTTACGGGAAACGGAAAAATTCCCTGCTGAAAAATTTTTCCAGCAAACTGAACGAAGTCTCCTCCCGGATCCTACTGGGCCGCCCAAAGGAGATCCAGTCCAGCAACTTCTGGATAATCACAAGAGCTGTGGCCAATGAAGTGCGAAAGTACACCAGCTACAATCCATACATCGACGGAATATTCTACCGCACGACCCACAACATCGGCAATGTTCTGGTGGAACACCACAAGCGAGAAGTCGGCTCGTCCAATTATACCTTCCGCAAGCTGATGCGTCTGTGGCTCGCCTACTGGAATTACTCAGTCATTCCTCTGCGGATCTCTTCCGTCCTCGGCGGGATCAGCGCCTGTGCGGGATTTCTCGCGGTTCTGATCACCGTCGTCCGAAAACTGTTCTTCGACCCCAAGATGCCGCTCGGATGGCCGTCGCTGATCTGTACGATGCTGATCTTCTTCGGCCTGATCCTTCTGGTCCTCGGGATCATCGGAGAATATCTGGGGAAAATGCTGCTGACGCTGAACAATACACCCCAGTATATCATCCGCGAGACCCTGAACACTGATGCGCCGCCGCAGGGCAATGCAGCTGCAAAGTCCGGCGCTCCGACTCCGGAAGACAGAAAAAGCAGCTAGCTCTTCTGCGCTGAATCCGTTATCTGTTCAGCGAAAATGATCTTTTAAGGAGATACTGTTATGAAGAAACTCATGATTCTGGGCGCGGGTATCTACCAGGTGCCCCTGATCCGGAAAGCAAAGGAAATGGGGCTGTATACCGTCGTCGTAAGCATCCCCGGAGACTATCCCGGCTTTGCCCTGGCGGACCGGATCTATCCTCTGGACACCAGAGACAGGGGAGGGATCCTGCAAGCGGCGCGGGAAGAAAACATTTCCGGAATCTGTACCGCCGGAACGGATGTGGCGGTAGCCGCCGTCGGCTATGTCTGCGACCAGCTGGGCCTTTCGGGGATCTCCGCCGGAGCCGCGGAAACCGTGACCGACAAATGGAAAATGAAAGAGGCTTTCCAGCGAGGTTCCGTGTCCACCGCGGCCTTCCGCCGGGTATTCTCCCTGGAGGACGCCAAAGACGCCGCTTCCCGGTTCGGGTATCCGGTCTGCCTGAAAGCAGTGGATAAATCCGGCAGCCGGGGGATCCAGAAAGTCTCCTCTCCGGAAGAAATGGAACGTGCGTGGCAGGTGTCCCGCAGCGTGACAGACCGGGACTACCTTCTGGTGGAGGAATTCATCGACGCCCATGAGATCGGCGTCGACGGATTTATAAAAGACGGCCGCCCGGTACTCCTGGTACCCCACGACAAATTTGTGTACCGCGCCGGAAACGTGACGATCCCCGGCGGACACCGGTTCCCTTACGACGCTTCCCCCACGCTGCTGGAAGAACTCAGCCGTCAGATCACAAACGCAGTCCGCGCAGTCAAAATGGACAACTGCCCGTTCAACGCCGACGTCTTTGTCCGGGACGGCAAAGTATGGCTCATCGAGATCGGCGGCCGCAGCGGAGCCACCTGCATTCCGGAACTGATGTCCATTTACTGCGGTTTTTCCTATTACGAAAGAATGATCCGGGCTGCACTGGGGGAGCCGGTAGATTTTCCGATCAGAGACAAGAGACCCTGCATGGCAAAACTTCTGTTTTCCGAGAGAGAAGGCATCCTGAAAGCGATCGACAGCAAAGTACTGGAATCGCTGAACACAGACAAAATCAGCTGGCACCTGGACCTCTCCCCGGGAGACAGAATTCCGAAAGTCCACAACGGAACCGACCGCATCGGCCATCTCATCATGGAAGGTTCCGATGAAAATCTCCTGGACCGGAAACTGGAAACACTGCGAAATGCACTTGTGATCGAAAAATCCTGAACGGTTACAGAAGATCCGGCTCCGGCAGCATGCATGTGCAGCCGGAGCCGGATCTGTTTTTGTCCGCCTTACCCTCACTCACCGACAGCCTTCACTGCGATCACATCGACACCTGTTCCCGCCACATTTTTCAGTACGGTCTCTCCTGCCCGGACAGGCGCCTGCACTGTGACGTTTTTCAGTTCACGGATGCACTGGAAGATCTTGTCTTTCGGGATATCTTCTTTCGTCTTTACGGGAACCACCGGCGCGGCGCCCCGGGCGACGCGGACAGTGGTCGTCACGATCCTGGTCGGATGGGTGACCTCCTTTTCTCCATAGATCTTTCCCCGTTTGCAGGTGTAGCCGGAAATAGACGTTACCGTCTCCCCGTCCAGTTCCACCGTCAGTTCGCATCCCATCGGACAGCCGATGCAGGTCAGTATTCGTTTTTCCATCTCCTACACCTCCTCGATTCGAACCGTAAGATTCTCTGCCGGCAGCACATCGGCCAGAGCCTCCCGCCGGATCACAGCCTCTTCCATCTCGCCCGGCGCCAGGATCTGTTTCTTCCTGCGCAGCAGCTGGTGATCTCCCGCGGAGACAGTGACGTAACAGTTTTTATATACATTTCTGACGCGGAAACGGATCTTCAGCGTCTCCTCCATCCGTGCCATATGAAGCGCCGACGGCACTGTGTATCTGACGCCCTCGCCCGGAAGGATCTCCAGCACAGAAGATTTGGCAGAATCCGTTTCTTCCTGCTTCCCTGAACATCCCCCGCTGTTCGTTTCGCGCTTCCTGCGGATATATTCCACCGCATGACGGCCGGCATTGGACGCCTCCTCAGAGACGAAATCCACCAGATCATGAACATGCAGCACGTTTCCACAGGCAAAAATCCCCTCCGTACTGGTCTGGAAGGACTCGTCGACCATCGGGCCGGAAGTCAGGGGACTCAGAGAGACTCCGGCGCTCTTCGACAGTTCGTTTTCCGGGATCAGTCCCACAGACAAAAGAAGGGTGTCGCAGGAGTATTCCTCCTCTGTCCCCGGAATCGGGCGGCCGCTGCCGTCCACCTGGGCCAGAGTGACTCCTGTCAAACGTTCTTTTCCGTGGATGTCCACAACTGTGTGACTGAGCTTCAGCGGAATTCCGTAGTCCTCGAGGCACTGAACAATGTTCCGCTTCAGCCCTCCGGAGTAAGGCATTAGTTCCGCCACCACTTTTACCTTCGCGCCCTCAAGCGTCATTCTCCGCGCCATGATCAGGCCGATGTCCCCGGAGCCGAGGATCACGACTTCACGGCCGGGCATCCGGCCCTCCACATTGACCAGACGCTGGGCGGTTCCTGCCGTGAAGATTCCCGCAGGGCGATACCCCGGCAGATTCAGCGCGCCGCGGGGCCGCTCCCGGCAGCCCATCGCCAGGATCACTGCCCCTGCCTGAATCTGAAACAGACCCTCCGCCGGGCTGACGGCCGTCACCACTTTCTCCGGCGAGATATCCAGCACCATCGTGTCTGTGAGACAGGGAATCCCCAGTTCCCTTGCCTTCTCTATGTATCTCGCGGCATATTCCGGTCCGGTCAGTTCTTCCTGGAAGGTGTGAAGTCCGAACCCGTTATGGATACACTGATTCAGGATTCCTCCCAGTTCTCTGTCCCGCTCCAGGATCAGGAGATCCTTCTCTCCGTGTTCCGCCGCAGAGATAGCCGCCGCCAGACCGGCAGGGCCGCCTCCGATGATTACGATCGCATGCTGTCTCATTCTTTCCTCCTTCTGACGCACTTGCTGCGTCAATACCGGAATCTGTCGATTCTTCGATCCCGTCCTTATTCTTTCCGCAGATCAGCCAGGAATCTTTGCCTGTCTTGGTCAGCTGTTCCCAGCCGATCCCGCACTCCCGCACCAGAAGTTCCATCACCTTCGGAGAACAGAACCCCGCCTGGCATCTGCCCATTCCGGCACGGGTTCTCCGCTTGATGCCGTCCAACGATTTTGCACCCAGCGGGCGACGGATCGCATCCAGGATCTCACCCTCAGAGATACCCTCGCAGCGGCAGATGATCCGTCCATAAGCCGGCTCCTCCCGGATCAGTTCCATTCTCTGAGCAAAATCCATCTCCGACAGCTTTTGGATCCCTTTCCGCTCCGGGTGAAATTCCGTGTTCTCCGGCAGGTTCAGATATCCTGCCGCCTGCTCCGCCAGATAACGTCCGATCGCCGGAGCGCTGGTCAGTCCCGGTGATTCGATGCCGGCACAGTCGAAGAATCCCGCGGCGTCCGCCGGCTGACCAAGTACAAAATCATCCCTGTCCTCATGGGCCCGCAGTCCTGCAAAGGAAGTGATCACCTGGCGGAGAGGAACGTTTTTCACCGTCTCCGCAGACTTTGCCGCTACGGTGTCCAGTCCCTCTCTCGTCGTATTGGTGCCTTCTTTGTCCTCAATGTCCGCCGCCGTCGGTCCCACCAGAAGGTTTCCGTGGACCGTCGGAGTGACGAGAACGCCTTTTCCGTATTTTCCCGGAAGGGCGAACACTGTACAGTGTACGTGCCCGCCTGCCGTCTTGTCCAACAGCTGGTATTCGCCCTTCCGCGGTGTGATATGTATCTTCTCTTCACTTACCATATTGTGAAAGACATCCGCGTAAACGCCGGCCGCATTGACGACAGTCCGAGTCTCCATCGTTCCCCCGGAGGTCGTCAGGCGGAACCCCTCTTCCAGCTTTTCCACCCGCTGCACTTCCGTGCAGAACCGGAATTCGACGCCGTTGCTGCACGCGTTCTCCGCCAGCGCGATTGTCAGCTCGAAGGGACACACGATTCCGCCCGTCGGCGCATACAGCCCTGCGATCACCTGATCGGACAGGTTCGGCTCCATTTTCATCAGTTCTTCTCTCTCCAGGATCTGAAGTCCCTGCACGCCGTTTTTCTGTCCGCGCTCCAGCAGTTCTTCCAGGCCGCCTCTCTGTTCTTCGGACGTACAGACGACCAGAGAACCGTTCTGCTCAAACGGAATATCCAGTTCTTCCGACAGTTCTTTCATTTTCCGGCTGCCTTCCAGATTCATTTTTGCTTTCATGGAGCCTGGCTCCGCGTCAAAACCTGCGTGGACGATCCCGCTGTTTGCCTTGGAGGTGCCGCAGCAGACGTCCTCCTCCCGCTCCAGCACACAGAACTTCCCCTGATACCGGGAAAGTTCTCGGGCGACCGCGCAGCCGCTCACCCCGGCCCCGATTATGATCACATCATACATAAAAAATCCCCCATTATCTCTATCCCGCACTCGTCCGTCCTGCTTCAGCAGCAGCGGACCTTCGGCTGTTTTACATTATATCACAGGATCCGGCATCCCTTTCATTAGATCCTGTATAAAACATTTTAAAATCCCCGTAAAATCCGCAACAATTCCGTCCGTTGAGCGGTTACGGAACTTCTGCCGTTCACGGTTTCGCCCAGCCGCAGGCGTATTTCACCGCTTTTTTCCAGCCGGCGATTTTTTCCTTCCGTTCTTCCTCCGTGATCTGAGGCTCAAACACCCGGCCGATCATCCAGTTCTTTTTCAGCGTCTCTTTGTCCGGCCAGTAACCCACCGCCAGGCCTGCGAGATAGGCGGCTCCCGTCGCGGTGCTCTCCACACAGAGCGGGCGTTTTACCGGCGTCCCGTTGATATCCGCCTGGGTCTGCATCAGGAAATTGTTTGCGCAGGCGCCGCCGTCCACTTTCAGGTCCGTCAGCTTCATGCCGGAGTCCGCCTCCATGGCACGGATCACGTCGTCCACCTGATAAGCGATGGATTCCAGCGTCGCCCGGATGATATGATACTTGTTCACTCCCCTGGTCAAGCCAAGGATCGTTCCCCTGGCATACTGATCCCAGTAGGGCGCTCCCAGTCCCGTAAATGCCGGAACTACATAACAGCCGTTGGTGTCCCTGACTTTCTGAGCCATGTATTCCGAGTCCGCCGCGGACTCGATCATCTTCAGCTCGTCCCTCAGCCACTGAACCGCCGCTCCTCCCACAAAGATGGAACCCTCTAGCGCATAGTTGACTTTTCCATCGATCCCCCAGGCGATGGTAGTGACAAGACCGTTGGTGGAAAATACCGGCGTCTCCCCGGTGTTCATCAGCAGGAAACAGCCTGTCCCGTAAGTGTTCTTCGCCTCCCCGGGAGAAAAACAGGTCTGCCCGAACAACGCCGCGTGCTGGTCACCAGCCGCTCCGCCGATGGGGATCGATCCGCCGAAAAACCCCGGATCTGTCTCCCCGTACACACAGCTGGAAGGCCTTACCTCCGGAAGCATGGATCCCGGAATATCCAGTTCCCGCAGGATCTCTTCATCCCATTCCAGCGTCCGGATATTGAACAGCATGGTCCTTGATGCGTTCGTGTAATCGGTCACATGCACCCGTCCCTTGGTCATCTTCCAGATCAGCCAAGTCTCCACGGTTCCAAACAGAAGTTCCCCCTGTTCCGCCTTTTCTCTCGCCCCTTCCACATGGTCCAGGATCCATTTCAGCTTCGTTCCGGAAAAATAGGCGTCGATGACGAGGCCTGTCTTTTCCCGGAAAAAGTCTACCATTCCTTTTTCTTTCAGATGGTCACAGTATTCCGCGGTTCTGCGGCACTGCCAGACGATCGCCCTGCAGACCGGTTCGCCGGTCTCCCTGTCCCAGACGATGGTTGTCTCCCGCTGGTTGGTGATGCCGATCGCCGCGATGTCCGAAGCCTGCGCGCCGGCTTTCTGGATGGCCTCCACGGCTACGCCGAGCATCGTGGACCAGATTTCGTTGGCGTCGTGCTCCACCCAGCCGGGTTTCGGGAAATACTGGGTGAATTCTTTCTGCGCCATACTGACGATGACCCCCTTTTCATCGAACAGTATGCACCGGTTGCTGGTGGTCCCCGCGTCCAATGCCATTACATATTTTGCCATGATTTTGTCCTCCTGAAGTCTTTGTACCCCCTGCTTTGCAGAGATCTGGCCCGCAGAGAAAAAAAGAGCACAGCGTCAGCCGCAGTATGCTGCAGGCTTTCGCTGTGCTCTTTGGGCGGCGGGCCTTATTGGATTTATCGTAGCATATATGCCCGGCAATTTCAAGGTTTTTTGAAGATGCGAAGGGGGACGAAACGAGAGCCGTGGGGGGGGGGGGGCCGCGGGGGGGGGGGGGGGGCGGGGGGGGGGGGGGTTTTGGGTGTGGTGGGGGGGGGGGGGGGGGGGGGGGGGGGGG
>ERZ1090868.386-NODE-386-length-24493-cov-8.702349_pt1 | contig 24493 bp, 22 predicted proteins | sample MGYA00478475_ERZ1090868 | MGnify/ENA primary metagenome ERZ1090868 (study PRJEB33644, sample SAMEA5815747) | chicken gut metagenome | biome: Chicken; feature: Gastrointestinal Tract; material: Caecum | place: Ireland | collected 2019-01-01 | study: A study of the...
GATTCAAATTTTACTCTTGACTAATTTATTGGTTTATGGTATAATTGAATAAAAAAATTTAGGAGAATATCGGGTAAGATGAACATACTTGATATATTGTACGCTGTGGACGGAATTTCGTCCGTAGGTGTATGCGAATTTAACACACTTAAACATTACATGAACGAGTCAGCAATAGCAAAAGCTTATAATTATTGCGAAAATGCTCACAGTGTATATGTTGCATTATTTCCATATTTTAATAAACCTCAAAACGGTAATTTATCTATCTATGCAAGAGGAAAAGATTATCACAGTGTTATTTGCGATATCTTAACGCCTATTTCCGACCAAATAGAGAGGAAAACAAACGCAAAATCTGTTGTATTAGTAGATAATTCCCCATTAAATGAAGTACAAGCAGCCAGACTTTCTGGTGTTGGTAAAATAGGCGAAAATGGTTTAATCTTTGATAAAATATATGGCAGCTTTGTATTCATAGGCACTATTTTAACATCTATACCTTTCAAACAAATGCCTGCTATTTTATCTGATAACACGCACATTATACCACCTGACAAAGACAGTAAAATTATAGATTGTTTGCATTGTGGACTGTGCAAAAAGCACTGTTTAGGTCATGCAATAGGTGAAAATGGCAAGATAAACTGTGAAAATTGCCTTTCTGAATTAACACAAACAAAAAAAGATTTAACAGATGAACAAGAAAATTTACTTTTAAAGCATAATTTAATTTGGGGTTGCGACACTTGTCAGCTTGTTTGCCCACAAAATAAAAACGTGCCTTTTACCAAAAATAAAAGTTTTACCGAAAATCTGATAAACTCTTTATCTCTAGAAGATATAGAAAATCTAACCCGAAAACAATTTAATGAAAAATATAAGGATAGAGCATTCACTTGGCGTGGAACAAAACCACTTATCAGAAATTTAACCCTGAAAGGATAGAAAATATGAATACCCCATTATACAATTCTCTTTCCGAGCTAATAAACAAAAATACTCTTAGAATGCATATGCCAGGGCATAAAGGCAAATCTCATTTTAAGCTTTTTGATAATATTTTCCCATATGATTTTACTGAAACTGCTGAGACTGGCAATTTATATGAAGAAGATGGAGCAATAAGAGAGTCTGAGATTTTAGCGGCTAAACTATACAAAGCTTATGATTGCCACTTTTTAACAGGAGGTTCAACCGAAGGTATACATGCTATGCTTGGTGCTATTTGCTCTGATGGCGGTTCGGTTTTACTTGATAGAAACTGTCATAAAAGTGTGACTTCCGCTTGTGCTTTATTTGATTTAAACCCTTATTTTGTCTATCCAGAAATACTTGAGCCTTATGGCTTTGGTGGCAAGCTATCACTTGAACAAACCGAAAATCAGTTAAAAACACACAAAGATATCAAAGCTATGCTTATTGTATCACCTAATTATTATGGCATAATACAGGATATTAAAGCTTTAGCCGATTTATGCCATAGTTATAATGTAAAACTGCTTGTTGATGCAGCTCATGGTGCACACTTCCCTGCTATAAATTTACCATCACCAATAGAGCTTGGTGCAGATGCTGCGGTTTTAAGTGCTCATAAAACCTTGCCTGCTCTCGGTCAAGCTGCTTATTTAATCACTGCTGATACAGTAGACAGTAAAGCCATTCGCCAAACAGAAAGCATGGTTTGCACTTCTAGCCCATCATATCCAATTATGGTTTCTTTAGACCTTGCTCGTGACTGGCTACAAAACACAAATGATTATAGAATTTGTGCAGAACGTGTAAATGATATTCGTCAGTTTATAAATGATAATACTGCTTTTACAGCTTTAACTCCAAATGATAATTTTGATTTAGATAAAACAAGGCTTACAGTTTGTACAGCAAAAACAGGTGTATCTGGTCATCAAATTCTAAAAAAACTGGATAGTGAATTTAATATTATCTGTGAAATGGCAGATGATAGAAACGTTGTATGTATACTCACAGGCATTGACTCAAAATATGATTTTGAACAGCTTAAAAATGCGTTTTTAGTCTGCTCTAGCGGTTTGTCTGATGATATAACCCCCGATATCATTCCCGCTTTACCCGAGCCAAAACAAGCCATATCTGTAAGAAAAGCATGGTTTTCTAAAAACAAATCAGTTAGTATAAAAGATGCTGAGGGCAAAATATGTGCCAGACCTATAACTCCTTATCCTCCTGGGATACCTGTTGTGTTCTCTGGAGAGGAAATCACAGCAAAACACGTTGAATTTTTAACTAAACGATGCTATAATACTGTAAGCGAAGTGCTTATTTGCACAGAATTTTAAACTAAAAGGAGATTTTTTATGCTCAGCTTTGACAGCTTTTCAGACAATAAAGAAGTTATACAAAGCCTTAAAGCTGCACTTAATCATCGTTTTCCGCAAACAGTGCTTTTAACAGGCAGTGAAGGTAGTGGCAAATGGTCACTTGCTAAAACTTTAGCCGCTGGACTTCTTTGCACATCAAATACAAATAAGCCTTGTGGTATATGTGAGTCTTGTCAAAAACTGAAACATAATTCTCACCCTGACTTAGAATGTATAGATTATGATGATGGGGAAATATCTGTTGCTGTGGCAAGAGATTTAAGAAAGAAAATCTATATACTTCCAAATGATTCTGATAGACGAGTTATTTTAATTCGTCATGCTCATAAGCTTAATATATCCGCTCAAAATGCTCTGCTTAAAGTGCTTGAAGAACCGCCAAAATATGCGTTTTTTATTTTAACCAGTGAGCAAGCGGGCGGTATTTTGGAAACCATTCGCTCTAGATGCAGTAAATATCATTTAGCACCTAAAAATGATGATTTTGATTTATCTTTAATTGATAATGTAAGCGGTTTTATAAAAGCCTTATCAAGTGCTGATGAATATAAAATGCTTGTAAATGCTATGAGTTTTGAAAAATTATCAAAATCAAAGCTAAAAAATGCTTTAGGGCTTATCGGTGCTGCACTGCATGACTGTATATTTATTGCAAACAATCTTTCAGGAACTGTGTTACCCGAAATAGGACAAAAAGAGCTTGCAAGCAAAGTTTCATACGAAAGACTTATAAAATTATATGATTTTATAGAAGCTCTGCGACTTAGAGTACAAGGCAATGCCGCACCTAGTATAGTTTGTGCATCGCTTTGTGCTGAAGCTTATCAAATATGTTTTATGTAAAAACATTACAGGAGGACTTTAAAATTGACAACAATAGTTGGTATCCGCTTTAAAAAAGTGGGTAAAGTATATCATTTTGACCCAAATGGTCTTGATATTCAGGTAGGCGACCATGTTATAGTTGAAACCGCAAGAGGTATTGAATGTGGCGAATGTGCTCAGGCAAATAAAACAATAGATGATGATAATGTCATTAAGCCACTTAAAAAGGTTATAAGAATTGCAACTGAAACCGACCTTCAAGTTGCAAGAGGCAATGAACAACAAGCAAAGGAAGCTTTTGATATCTGCCGTAAAAAAATTGCAGAACATGAGCTTGATATGAACCTTGTATCTGTTGAATGTACTTTTGACCTTAATAAAATCTTATTTTATTTCACCGCAGAAGGCAGAGTTGACTTTAGAGGTCTTGTCAAGGATTTGGCATCTATTTTCCGTACACGAATCGAGCTTAGGCAAATAGGTGTGCGTGATGAGGCTAAAATGATTGGCGGTCTTGGTATTTGTGGCAGAGAGCTTTGCTGTGCAAGCTATCTTGAGGATTTTCAGCCTGTATCCATAAATATGGCAAAAGACCAAAATCTATCTCTTAATCCAACTAAAATTTCTGGTACTTGTGGTAGGCTTATGTGTTGTTTAAAATATGAATATGACGGCTACCATGAGATGCAAAAAATAACCCCTCGTATTGATAGCCTTGTTCAAACTCCAGAAGGTAAAGGCACTGTTGTTTCTACCGAGGTTATATGTGGAACATGTAAGGTTCAGCTTGAAGGCAGTACAGAAGCACCAAAAACCTTTGCTTGTACCGATTGTTGCGTGCTAAAAGCAGGTAAAAAGAAATGTGATAACAAAAATTATGATACTGATGAGCTTGATATTCTGGAAGAAAACACAAAGCTTATTGCATCAGAAGAACCAGAAGATGACAAGCCTCGTCGTAAGAAAAGCAAACCAAATCAAAAAAAGCGTAAAAAATCAGATGATACTGAAGATTAAAAATAGAAAACCCGTTCACAGACTAAACTGCGAACGGGTTAATTTTTTTATGTTTCTGAAGTTAAAAGCTTTTGAACTGTGCTGTTTCTAAAATTGGTGTAAACCTCACCAGCTTTCATTTCAACACCCTTAATTCTTGCAAGCTCCTCAACTGTTACAAATGCATAGCCTTTTTGTGATAAAATATCAATAGCTGCTAATGCACCCTCAAGAGTACAATCTCTAAGGTCATGCATAAGAACAATGTCACCGTCTTTGGCATTTTGAACGATTACATTTTTAATTCTCTCTGCATCACGATATTTCCAGTCCTCAGTATCAACACTCCAGTTGATAATTGGAAGACCGCAAGCGGCAGCTGCTTTTTTAACATCATCATTTACAGCACCGCCAACTGGACGGAATACTGTTGGAACTTGACCACAATAAGAGTTAATTAAATCACTATTTGACTGTATCTGGTCTAAAATAACATCATAAGTTTTTTTGGTCAATAATCCTGGGTGGTCCATAGTATGATTACCTAGCTCATGACCCTCGGCTAAATATCTATCCATATGTGTGTGGAAGTCTTTTATTCTGTAACCGCACATAAAGAAAGTTGCATGTGCGTTACGCTCTTTAAGACCGTTTAAAAGTCTTGCGGTTAAGCCCTCAGAGCCACCTGTTGGACCATCGTCAAATGTCAAAGCTACATATGCATCAGCCTTAGGTATAGGTGGTGCTTGGTCTGGTAACTGCTCACCCATTGCTGTAAGTGCAGCAACCTGTGCATCAGCATTACCATATGAAAGCTCACCCATCATAAATATATCACCTTTGCCTGCGGTGGTATATTTCATAATTTCTGCAACTTCTTTTGCAGAAACATAAGTTACATCATCTTTATCAGTGGTATTTTTAGCATCTTTAACGCTATCTCCAAGCAATGCTTTCAAAGCATCTAATGGCAGATAATAGTTATCTCCATCTACCATTGGTGCATATGTCATACCTTCACTGTCTTCAAGTGTTACTTGTTCGCCATTTTTAAGGACTTTATCTGAACCAGCTCTAAAAATCAAACTGCTTTTTAACAGCATATCTTTTGGTATACCGATTTGCTCGGTTGCCTTATCGCAAAGTTTTGACATTGTTTTATCATCGGTTTCCTTATCTGATAAAACAGCAAAATATCCATTTTCTGAAACCTTATAAGTCCAGCCCATAGCCTCAGCAAAACTTTTAGCAGACATAAATACAGATGCATTAGCATCATTAGTCTGTGGATATACAACTGCAACATCAAGAGTTTTATCATCTTTAGTGAGCGTTGCATTAGGTGCTGAGCCGTCCCAATTAAGCTGCATGCCCATAGCCTGAGCTGTACCTGAAATTGGGAGCATTATTTCTCCGCTTTCATCTGTGTAAACTGCATTTTGTACGTCCTCACCAAGTGAAACCTTTTCACCTGATAACATAGCATTATTGTTTCCTACCTCGACAACAAACTGATTAGCTGATGAAAAAATACTGGTTAAATCACCTGCACCAACACCACTTACAACAGTAGGTACTATTGCCAAGCAAAAAACAATGAACATCAGTACCGCACCGATTTTCCATTTCATAATGATTTTATCCTCCCACAACTAAATTTTGTGCTTTGCCTTATTATACAATATATATAACCAAAAGTCGTAACAAAACGACAAAATTTTTGTATCATTTTAGAATCATTTTTACTCAGGCAAAATTTGAAGTCCAATTCCTAAAAGGTTTGGCCCTACATAAGAGGCTAATGTACAATCAATTTCACTTTCAAAGACAAATTGTGGCTCACACAGTGACCCTAATATTCTATCTTTTAAAGTGTTCATTTCCTCTACACAACCGCCATTTGCCACTGCTATATTATATGCACCATTTCCAGAATATAACTTCTCTATTTTCTGTGCCATTTTTTCGAGTGCTAATTTTCTTCCACGCACTTTTTCTGCACTTGTCAGCTGTCCATCAGGAGCAAATGTTAAAATAGGTTTAATCTGCAAGAGAGTACCTGCCATTGCAGAAATTTTGCCTATTCTACCTCCTTTTTGTAAAAACTCAAGAGTATCTACACAAAAAAATACTGTTGTGTTTTGTATGAGCTTTGGTGTAATCTCTACTAACTTTTCATAAGTATAACCCTTTTCGATATATTTTGCAAGCTGAAGCACAATAAGACCTATACCAAGTGAACCACTTATAGAATCAAAAACAGATATTTCTAGACCTTCATAATCAGCTGCAAGCAATCTTACAAGGTTAAATGTGCCACTTATTCCACCAGATAAATGCACAGCAATAACTTTTTCATAGCCATTATTTTTAATTTTATCAAATGTATCCTCAATCCATGCACCATCAGGCAAAGAAGTTTTTGGAAGCTCGGTTTTCTGACGCTCATAAACCTCATCTGGTGTTATAGTAACGCCATCTAAATATTCTTCATCACCAAAACGAATTTTAAGCGGCACAACATAAATATCATATTTTTCCTTTAAATCCTGTGGTATATCCGCACATGAATCGGTTAATAATGCAATTTTGTTCATCTAATCACCTGTTCTTCAAAAAATTTTTTAACTTTATTTTCTAGGTCGGTTAAATCCCCGTCATTCTCTATTGTATAATCATAATCATAATTTTCTACTTCGTCATCTGCTCGATTGCCATATATTTTGCCATCTGTTATGCTATGACGACGCACTAAAATTGTGTTACAATTTATTTTCTTTTTAAATCGCTCAATTTCCTTAGGTTCTCTTATATGTACAAACATAATCTGCTCATCAGACTTTAAAAATTCATTTGCCTCACTAACACAATAATTTAATGATAAATCATTATATTCAGTGAAAACCTCTTTTAGTCTTGCAAGCAGTCTTCTAGCCTCATCTGTTTTTTCGCCATTCCAGCCTGCAAATTTAGCAATCTCTACTATTGGTGTTATAGAGGATATATTTCTCACTTTATAGTATTTAGCAGCTATTTCACAAACAGTATCTTTGCCTGTGCCACCACTGCCATTTATAACATAGATTTTCATATAATAAAACCTCCTGTTGCTGCTATTACCTGACCTGTAACAAAAGATGTATCTTCACTGCAAAGTGAACGAATAAGTCTTGCAATTTCTTCTGGCTTACCTATTCTGCCAAGTGCCGACTCATTTGCAAGTTCGTTTAGTGTTTGCTCATCATGCATACTATTCATATCTGTATCAATAACACCCGCTGCAACGCTGTTTACTCTAATACCCGAAAGTCCAAGCTCTAATGCAAGCGATTTTGTAAGCCCTATAAGTGCAGCTTTACTTGCTGCATAATGGCTTTCACAAGAAGCACCTGTTATGCCCCATACTGATGAAACAGTTACAATACTTCCCTGTTTTTTATGCACCATATCGGGCAGCACTGTTTGTATAGTATAAAATGCACTATTTAAGTTTACATTAAACATTTTATTCCAATCATTATCTGTTATATCACAAAACATTTTTTGCTGTGCAATGCCAGCGTTTACAACAAGTGTGTCAATAGCCCCAAATTTATTTTTAATTTGTTTATAAGAGTTTTCAACTTGCATTCTATTTGCCATATCACCCTTAATAGCTATAACTGGATAGTTTGCAAGCTCATTACAAAGCATATTTGCTTTGTCTTCTGATTTTTGATAGGTAAATGCAACATTATAGCCACATTTTGCAAACTCCCTAACAGTAGCTGCACCTATACCTCTTGAACCGCCAGTTATCCAGACGGTTTTATTCATTTCTTTTCCTCCTTCAATTAAAAAGGCTGGCATATAGCCAGCCTTTTTTACTGCTAATAAATCAATTTTAAATTGCAACTGTTTGTTGTGCTTCAAATAGACACTGGTTAAGGTCTTTCTTCTTTGATAAACCTTCCTCAATATCAATATCAACAATTTGGTTGTCCTCAAGAGCAATAACTCTGTTTGTCTTACCTTCAATTAGAGCCTTAACAGCCGCATAACCCATACGAGTAGCCATAACTCTATCTTGAGATGTAGGAGCACCACCACGCTGAATATGACCAAGAATTGTAACTCTTGTGTCTACGCCTGTGCTCTCATGTATACGGTCTGCAACTTCTTGAGCTGAACCATAACCCTCAGCAACAATAATAATATGGTGGTTTCTGCCCTTAATTCTGCCCACACGCATTTTTTCGATTACATCGGTTTCGAAATCAATTTCACGTTCTGGAAGAAGTGTAGCAGTTGCACCAACTGCACAACCAACATTAAGAGCTAAATGACCTGCATGACGTCCCATAACTTCAACTACTGAGCAACGTTCATGTGATTGCATGGTATCACGCAGTTTATCTATACATTCGATTGCGGTATTACAAGCGGTGTCAAAACCGATAGTATAATCTGAACAGCTAATGTCATTATCAATAGTGCCTGGAACACCGATACAAGGCACACCCTTACGGCTAAGAGCCTGAGCACCTCTGAAAGTACCGTCACCGCCGCAGCAGATAAGACCATCAATACCTAAATACTTGCAGCTATCAGCAGCCTTTTGCAGACCTTCTTCTGTGAGCATTTCAAGGCAACGAGCAGTATAAAGCATAGTACCACCCTTACGGATAATACCATCAACACTTCTTGCTGCCATTTCCATGATATCGCCGTTCATAAGTCCGCTATAACCTCTGCGGATACCTAAAACAGAAATATCATATGCAGATGCAGTACGAACAACCGCACGAATAAGTGCGTTCATTCCTGGAGCATCACCACCACTTGTCAGTACACCAATACGTCGAATTGTTTTGTTTTCCATTTTACTTTGACCTCCGTTTTTGACTGTTTATTTTTATTTATGTTTAACAGTCAATATGTGCAGTTCTACTTCATTATAACACTATCTTGCCCAAGAATAAACCTTAACTTTTCAAGTATTGATAAATCTTTATTTATCCACATTGCACGAGATGAAAGCAGCTTTTTTTTGGTGTTTTCCTCATAAAATACAACTGGAATATTACCTCTAGTGCTATTTTTCAAAATTTCTGTTGCAGCTTTTGCATCATCAGAGTTTATACTGGAAACTTTTACATACAATTTCTCTGTGCTTTGGTTTGCAGCTTGTTTTTGTGTAAGCTGTGAACCGTTTTTATTGTTTTTAAGGCTGCATATTTGCTGCTCAGTAAGCGGATATATATTAGATACTATTATCTTTGGTGTATCTTCTTCTCTGGCATCTATTTTACCTTCGATTAATACAGCTGTATCCTCTTTTATATAGCTTGATGACTGATTAAGCACACTTGGAAATACTACAAGCTCTAAACCGCCTGTCATATCCTCTACATTTACATATGCCATAAGCTGACCATTTTTAGTGCTTCGGCTTCGAGATTTTGTTATTACACATGCAAGCCTTACCTGCATACCATCTCTAAAATATGGATTTTGCACTTCACCTTTTAAATCATCTATAACATGACGAATTGTGCTTGCATTTGCAAGTGCTGCAAGCTCTTTGTATTCGTCCATAGGGTGACCAGAAAGATAAAGACCAGTGGTTTCTTTTTCCATAGAAAGCATTTCAGATTTTTTCAGTTCTGGTATATTAGGAAATGTGATTTCTGTGCTTTCTATCTCCTCACCCATGCCGAACAAATCAAGCTGACCTTCTAAATTTTTTCTTTTACTTGATGTAACCGAATCTATAACGCTTTCAAAAACCTTTAAAAGCTGACTGCGTTTTACATGCATAGAGTCGAATGCACCCGCTTTAATAAGACCTTCAACCGCTCTTTTATTAAGCTCTTTGTTATACATTCTATCTATAAAATCAGAAAAAGATTTAAATTTTCCGTTTTGTTCTCGTTCGGTTACAAGCTGTTTCATAAATCCTCTGCCTACATTTTTTATAGCAGCTAAACCAAAATGAATATTGCCGTCAGAGGCAGAAAAACCATCATCAGACTGGTTTACATCAGGAGGTAAAACCTTTATTCCCATATCACGAGCAGCTAATATATATTCTGCAATTTTATCTGATGAATCAAGCACAGAAGTCAAAAGTGCTGCCATATATTCGCATGGATAATGGCATTTAAGATAAGCTGTTCTGTAAGATACAACCGCATAACATACTGCATGTGCTTTATTAAATGCATAGTTTGCAAAGTCCAGTATTTCATCAAATATAGATGCAGCTACGCTTTCTGGTACTCCACGCTTTACAGCACCATCAATGCCCATTTCTTCATTACCATGAATAAAGTTTACACGTTCTTTTTCAAGCTCTTTAAACTTCTTTTTACTCATAGCACGTCGAACCATATCCGCTTTACCAAGTGAATAACCAGCAAGGCTTTGGAACACCTGCATAACCTGTTCTTGATAAACCATACAGCCATATGTTACTGATAAAATAGGCTCTAATAATGGGTGTTTATATTTAACTCTTGATGAGTCATGTTTACAAGCAATATATTGCGGTATAGACTGCATAGGCCCTGGGCGATAAAGTGCTACGACCGCTGTAATATCTTCTATTGAATGTGGTTTTAAACCTGTAACAACATTTGTAATACCTGCTGATTCAAGCTGAAATACGCCCATGGTTTTGCCTTGTGCAAGCATTGCATAGGTTTCTTCATCATCAGTTGACACATTTTCAATAGAAAAATCTGGTGTATGCTTGCGGATTAACTTTTCAGCCTCAGCAATAACTGTTAAGTTTCTAAGCCCTAAAAAGTCCATTTTTAATAGACCTAATTCTTCAAGCGTGACCATAGTAAACTGTGTTACCATCTGCTCATCATTTCGAGCTAGTGGAACATAAGTATCCACTGGTTCTTTTGTAATAACAACACCCGCTGCATGGGTTGAGGCATGGCGTGGCATACCTTCAAGTTTTCTTGCAGTTTCAATAAGATTTTTGACAACTTCATTGTTATCATACATAGTTTTCAGCTCTGGATTTATTTTTAGAGCCTTATCTATTGTAATATGCAGTTCATTAGGAATTTGTTTTGCAACAACATCGGTTTCCTGATATGTTATGCTGAGTGCTCTGCCTACATCTCTTATTGCACCTCTTGCCGCCATTGTACCAAAAGTTACAATCTGAGCCACATGGTCTTTGCCATATTTTTCTGTTACATATTCAATAACCTCTGGTCTGCGAATATAACAAAAATCTATATCTATGTCAGGCATAGATACACGTTCTGGATTTAAAAATCTTTCAAAATAAAGTGAATATGCAATAGGGTCTAAATCGGTTATACCAAGACAATATGAAACAATAGAGCCAGCCGCCGAGCCACGCCCAGGGCCTACTGGTATATCATTATTTTTAGCATAAGCTATAAAATCAGACACAATTAAGAAGTAATCAACAAAGCCCATTTTAGAAATCATATCAATTTCATATTGTAAACGCTCTTTGATACTTCCGTCATCGTTAGGATAACGCTTTTTAAATCCGTCATCACAGAGCTTAACAAGATATTCTTTAGCAGTATACCCTTCGGGAACATCAAACATAGGTAAGTGATATTTACCAAACTCAAAATCAACCTTACAACGCTCGGCGATTTTCACGCTATTATCAAGAGCCTCTGGGTGATTTGGGAAAAGCTCTTCCATCTCCTCACGGCTTTTTATATAAAACTCATCTGTTTCAAATTTCATTCGAGTTGGGTCATCGACTGTTTTACCCATTTGAATTGCCATAAGCACATCTTGAATTTTAGCATCTTCTCTTGTAAGATAATGTGCATCATTTGTGGCAACAAGTGGTATACCAGTTTCCTCAGATATATGGAAAATAGCTCTGTTTACATCTCTTTGTTTAGATATACCATGGTCTTGAACCTCTAAAAAGAAATTGCCTTTGCCGAAAATGCGTTCAAACTCCAGTGCAGCTTCTTTTGCTCCGTCATAATCACCATTTGAAATTTTAGTTGGTATATCACCTGCAAGACAAGCAGAAAGACAAATAAGTCCATCATGGTATTTTTGGAGCAGCTCCATATCAACACGAGGTTTAATATAAAAGCCCTCAGAAAATGATAAACTAACCATGTGTATAAGGTTTTTATATCCTTGCATATTTTCACAAAGCAAAATTAAATGTCTGTGCCACTCACCATTTGTATAATTTTTATCAAATCGTGATTTAGGTGCAACATAAACTTCACAGCCTATAACAGGGTGAATACCCTTTGCTTTAGCTGCACGATAAAAGTCTATTGCACCATACATAACGCCATGGTCTGTTATAGCAACCGCTGATTGACCAAGCTCCTTAACTCTGTCCATCAGCTCATTTATTCTACAAGCACCATCTAAAAGGCTGTATTCACTATGAACATGAAGATGTGCAAATGAACTCATTATTACTCCTTTCCCTTTTGCTCAAGACGTTGTGATATCTGCATAATTTTTCTTAGTCTATGGCTTAGACCTGATTTAGTCATAGGCTTATCAAACATAAGTGCAAGTTCAGATAAACTTGATGCTGGATTTGCAACTCTTAAATCAACTGTTTCTCTTAGATTTTCTGGAAAAATCTCTATTCCGCCTATTAAAAGAGCTTTTTCAATGGCTGCTATTTGTTTAGCTGATGCGTCAGTAGTTTTAACAAGATTTGAGGTTTCACAGTTTACTTGACGGTTTATATTATTTCTGAGATTTTTTTCAACTTTTGCCTCCATAATCTCCATTGCACAAAGACAAGCTCCCATACGAGTTAAAAAATCCTCTATTGCAGCTGTGCCTTTAAGGTAAATAACACCTGATGTCTGTCTTGTAAGCATTTTAGGTTCAATCCCTAAATCAAGCATAAGGCTTATAACCTGTCTGCAAAGTGCTATATGACTGCATTTAATCTCAAGATGACTTTTTTTATCAGGAGAGGCAACCGAACCACTTATCAAAAAAACTCCACGCAAAAAAGCTGCTGCACAACAATCTTGTTCAACCATATTGCGATTTAATGGATAACTAATATATGGCTTTGTATCATATCCAAACTCGGTCATAATCTTTTCTAGTAATTTATCATCATTTATTTCTATTACTAATCGCTGACCTATATTTTTTATCTCGATATGAACATTAAATACCTTTTCTATTAGCATTGTAATTCGTTTTGCAACGCTTGTAAGCTCGGTTTTTATGCGTATTTGCTTTAAATCAAATGTGTTTGCATAAAGAAATATACCATAAAGCTCTGCTACTGCACAGCAATTTTTATTTATTGGCACTCGGCATAGTTCTTCCTTTGCTTTTACCGAAAAAGAGATATTTTGTTTATCCACGTTTGTAATCCCTATGCACAACGCTTACATTTCCGCCTTTTTTGCCTATATAGTCTGCTAAAGCTTCGGTTATTGCAACCGAGCGGTGTTTACCACCTGTACAGCCTATACATATAACAAGTGCAGCCTTTCCTTCCTTGATATATTTAGGCAGTAAAAAGTCCATAAGAGCTGTAAGGTGGCTCATAAGTTTATCTGCTGTGCCATCTTGGAAAACATAATCTCTAACACAGCTTTCTGTACCGTTATGCTCTCTTAAACTGATTTCATAATATGGGTTTGGCAAAAATCTAACATCAAATACTAAATCAGCATCGGTTGGTATACCATATTTAAAGCCAAAAGACTCAACTGTAACCTGCATAAGGCTATTTTGTTCATTTTGTGAAAAGATTTGTATTAAACGCTCACGAAGGTCAGTTGCAGAAAAACGAGTTGTGTCTACAACATAATCTGCACGACTTCTAATAGATTTTAAAAGCTGACGTTCTTTTTCTATTGCTTCAGTCATGCTTACATCACGTTTCATAAGAGGGTGTTTTCTTCTAGTTTCTTTGTAACGTCTGATAAGTGTATTTGTATCAGTGTCTAAGAATAAAATTCTGCAATCACACCCCATATTTTTTATGCTGTCAAGTGATGCAAAAAGCTGGTCAAAGTCCACACCTGCTCTAACATCTGTTACAAGTGCCACACGTTCATAACGCTCAGTAGCAGCATAACAAACCTCTGCAAACTGCGGAATAAGTGCTATTGGCAGATTATCCACACAATAATAACCTAAATCCTCAAGTGCCGCAACTGCACGGCTTTTACCTGCACCACTCATACCTGAAACAATTAAAAAATGCACTTTTTTACCTCCTTTTTAATCACCTAACATTCTAACTTCACATTCTAAATCAACATTAAATTGACTTTTAACTGTCTGCTGAATATGTCCTATAAGTCCTGTTACATCTTGACAGGTTGCATTACCTGTATTTATAACAAAGCCTGCATGTTTTTCAGAAACCATAGCTCCGCCTAATTTAGCACCTTTTAAGCCTGCATCTTCTATTAGTTTGCCTGCAAAATATCCTGTTGGACGTTTAAAAGTGCTGCCTGCACTTGGATAATTAAGCGGCTGTTTATCTCTGCGTCTTTGGGCAAAATCGTCCATTTTAGCTTTGATATCCTCTTTATTCGCTGGCTTTAAGACAAATTCAGTCTGAATTATAACCCAATCTGGGTGATGTTTAAAAATGCTGTTTCTATAATCAAATTCATGTTCTTTATTTGTAATTATTCGACTGTTTCCTTCTGCGTCCATAAAAACAGAGTTAACAACTAAGTCAGAAAGCTGACCATCATAAGCACCTGCATTCATAAACACACCTCCGCCAACTGTTCCAGGGATACCTGCTGAAAATTCTGCACCAGTAAGCCCTGCATTATAAGCAGCTCTTGCAAGCTGTGCCATAGTTGCACCCGCTTCGGCAATAATTCGGCTGCCTTCTACTTTTATTCCACTCATTCCACAAGTACAAAGAACTAAACCTTTAATACCATTATCTGAAACAAGTAAATTTGAACCTCTGCCAATAACTGTAAGCGGTAAATCACATTCTTTTGCAGCCACTAAAACCTTCATAAAAGCACCTATATTTCGTGGTTTTGCGAAAATTTCCGCATTGCCACCAACTTGGAAGGTTGTATGTTTACACATAGGTTCATTTTCTATTATTCCTGCCAGTTCATAGACAGATTTTATTTTCTCAAAAAAAAGTGGATACTTCATTTTCTCACCATTAAAAATATAATTTTTCAGTTTATAGTATAGCATATCTAAATAGATTTAACAAACACAAAAAATGAGGTCTTAAATAAAGACCTCATTTTTAAACTTACTTAGTAATCCAAACTTCTTCACTTTCGTGAGTTTTAGCTCTGCCCATTAGCTTTCCGATAGCATCTCTTGCATTGCCACCTTCATAAAGCACATGATACATAGCTTCTACAATAGGCATTTCAACGCCCATTTTTTTGGCAAGCTGATAGCCTGCTTCGGTTGCATAGTAACCTTCTACTACTGCACCTACTTCGTCCATAGCTTCCTTTGCACTTTTACCCTGACCGATAAGAATACCAGCTCGACGGTTTCTAGAGTGCATTGAGCAGCAAGTAACAATTAAATCGCCAACACCAGATAAACCTGCAAATGTATCCTGTCTTGCACCAAGTTTCACACCAAGACGAGCAATTTCTGTAAGACCTCTGGTCATAAATGCAGCCTTAGAGTTATCGCCCAAACCTAAACCGTCAGAGATACCCGCACCAAGTGCAATAATATTTTTAAATGCACCGCCAAGCTCTGCACCGACAATATCAGGAGATGTATAAACTCTAAATGTATCATTCATAAATACATCTTGTGTAAGCTCTGCGGCGTTTCTGCTTTCAGATGCTGCAACAATAGCAGTTGGAATACCTCTTGATACTTCTTCTGCATGAGTTGGACCTGTCAGTGCAACAACTGGATTTTTATTATTCATTGCCTTTTTGATTGTCTCAGAAAAACGGCAATAACCATGTTTTGCATCAAGACCTTTGCCAACATTTATAACAGGAATACCTTCTGGTAACACCTTTGCTAAATTTTCGGCTGTTGTAGCAACTGCAAAGCTAGGCACAGCAAGCACTACAAGCTCTGCACTTTTTGCTGCGTCCATAGAGGTTGTAATCTCGATGTCATCAGGAATAACAACTCCTGGAAGTAATTTTTCATTTTTACGCTCGGTTTGCAGCTTTTTACATTCTTCCTCAAAGAATGTCCACATGGTAACATTATGACCATTTTTATGCAGGTTAATTGCTAGAGCCATACCCCAGCCACCACTGCCAAGAACAAAGATTTTCATATGTTAAACCTCATTTCTTTTTAATCTGTGGTTTTGATGTAAACGAAAATTTATTTTCTGTGCCTTTTACTATTCTCACTATATTCGAGCGATGCATAAATATTACAGCAAGTGACATACACGCTGCAACAATAGTTGTTTTAGTATCGTGGTAAAAACACCACATAGAAATAGGAAAACTAATTGCACCAATAATAGAGCCAAGTGAAACCCATTTTGTAATAGCAACTGCAACTACAAAAAGTGCAAAAGCTACAAGAAAAATTCTCCAATCTAGAAATAAAAGCATTGTTGCACCAACAAGTACACCTTTGCCGCCACGAAAACCAAAATAAACTGGAAATACATGACCAACAATTACAAATATACCTGCTATGAGCTTGCCCATAGTGCCTTCAAGCATGCCACCGATTGCAAGAGCGATTGCAGCTTTACCTATATCACCCACAAGTACAAGTAGTGTTTTTTTAGCACCCATTGTACGATATGAATTAGTAAGACCTGCATTTCCGCTGCCATATGTGCGAATATCCTGACCAAGAGTTAATTTACATATTATAATTGCAAAGCTCAGCGAGCCGAGCAAATATGAGATTGCGGCGATAATTAAATAATTTGCTACCCCCATTATTACACTCCTTTACATTTCTTTATCTCCACGCTGACGCACAACTATGCGTACAGGCGTACCAGTGAGAGAAAATACCTCTCGTATCTGGTTTTCAAGATAACGTTGGTAAGAGAAATGGAATAATTTTGCATCATTACAGAAGAAAATAAATGTAGGTGGAGTAACACCTGCTTGGGTTACATAATAAATTTTAAGTCTGCGACCCTTGTCTGTTGGAGGCTGAACTCTGGAAGTAGCCTCTGCTAAGATAGAGTTAAGCTGACCTGTTGGTATACGCTTATGATTTTGCTCATAAACCTCAGCAATTAAAGAATAAAGCTTGTCTACACGCTGACCTGTTTTTGCAGAAATAAATAACACTGGTGCATATGGCATATAAGCCAAACCTTCACGCACTCTTAATGTGTATTCCTTCATAGTGCTGCCGTCTTTTTCAACAGTATCCCATTTATTCACTACAATAATACAAGCTTTACCTGCATTATGAGCTTCACCTGCTACCTTTGTATCCTGTTCGGTTACGCCCTCTTGTGCATCAATCATTATAACGCACACATCTGCACGTTCGACCGCCATAAGTGAACGCATTACCGAGAATTTCTCAATTTTTTCCTCAATTTTGGACTTTTTACGGATACCAGCAGTATCAATAAATGTGAATTTACCATGTTCGTTTTCAACGTCAGCATCAACACTATCACGAGTTGTTCCTGCTACATTGGAAACAATAACACGTTCTTCACCAAGCACTCTATTTAATAGGCTTGACTTACCAACATTAGGCTTGCCTATAAGAGCAATTCTAATGCGGTCATCATCTTCATCATTTTCGCTTTCCTCTGGAAAATGCTCATACACAGCATCAAGCATATCGCCTGTGCCATAACCATGAAGTGCAGAAATGCCATAAGGCTCGCCAAGACCTAAATTATAAAATTCAAAAATATTAGGGTCAGGTGCACCTGGTTTATCACACTTATTTACAGCTAAAACAATAGGTTTACCTGAACGCTGAAGCATAGATGCAACTTCTTCATCAGATGCAGTTACACCTGTTCTTAAATCGGTGATAAAAATAATAACATCTGCATGATGGATAGCAGCCTCAGCTTGATAACGCATAAATTTTAGAATTTCATTATCATTTCTAGGTTCGATACCGCCTGTATCAATCACAGAAAAGTTTCTGCCTCGCCACTCGCTATCTGCATATAGGCGGTCACGAGTAACACCTGGGGTATCTTCAACAATAGACAGGCGTTTGCCTGCTAATCGGTTAAATAATTGCGATTTGCCTACATTTGGTCTGCCTACAATCGCAACGATAGGTTTAGACATATAGTTTTACCTCCTTTTTACATCGGGGGATTTTCAAAAATTTTTGCAAGTAGGTCTGCACCATCAATTTCAACTGGTACAATTTGAACACCTAACTCATCACTAAGCTGCTGAGGTGTCATATCATCTAAAAATACATCTCCGCCATCACGCAGCATATTTGCAGAAATAAGCACACGCTCACCGAGATTTTTTCCCTTTAACTGTCCGAGTAAATCCTGCCCTGTTATAAGACCTGCAACTGAAACTCCATGCCCAAAGAAATCATTTCTAATTTCCACAACTTGACTATTTAAATTATGACATACGGTTTTAAGTTCGTCAATTAATTTTGAAATAGTTGGATAAGCGGCTGAACCAGTTGCAATAGTAAAAGGTCTTGCAGTTTGTCCTTTATAATCTGGCAGTGCAAGCTCAAATTCTTCACAAAACAGCGGGAGCATACCTATACCATTTTCAAACTGTGTGTAATCTTCATAATAATCAGCATCTGGAAGTTTTCTGCCCGCTTTTAGGTATAATTCATCGCCGCACCAAGCAAGTCTAGTTCCAAATTCATCCAGACAGCCATCAGCAAACCTTTCCACAATATCAATAATATTGCCTGCACCCTCTTTAGATGTAGGCTTTAAAGGATAAAGTCCTTCTCTGTGACGAGTCATACCAAAAGGCACAACTGAAATACTGTTAACTGATGGATAAAGTGCCTTTAAATCATTTAAAGAACGCTCAAGCTCTTTACCGTCATTTAAGCCTTCACAAACTACAAGCTGACAATTCATAGTTATTCTAGCCTCGGCAAATCTATCAAGCAGTTTAAGTGCCTCGCCTGCCTTTGGATTTTGCAGCATTTTAACTCTAAGCTCTGGGTTTGTTGTCTGAACAGATATATTTATCGGAGAAATATGCATTTTAATTATTCTCTCAACATCTGCCTCAGATAAATTTGTCATAGAAATATAGTTACCTATTAAAAATGATAATCTTGCATCATCATCTTTAACATAAAGAGTATCTCTCATACCCTTTGGTAATTGGTCGATAAAACAGAAAACACAGCGATTGGAGCAGCGTTTCATTTTATCCATCAGATAGTGTTCAAAATTTAAACCTAATGGCTCACCTTCGGCTTTTCGAATAATGACCTGTCTTTTATCACCCTCAGAATTTTCTATGCAAAGGGTTAATCTGCTATCATAACTATAAAATTTCAAATCAAGCACATCACGAATTATAGAGCCATCTATTGAAATAAGAGTTTCGCCCGAGATAATACCCGCTCTATCGCATGGTGAACCTTTATCGACTGAAACTATTTTTGATGCCATAAAGCTTCTCCTTTCGCAAATTTACATTTTTTTGCATATGAAAATAGGGAAAGCCTAAGCCTCCCCTATAATTCATTTTGAGTTAATTACGCCTCAGTGTGAACGATTTCACGACCATTGTAATGACCGCAAGCCTTACACATTCTGTGGGACAGCTTGAACTCTCCGCAGTTTGGACATTTAACCATTCCAGGGAGTGAAAGCTTCCAGTGGGAATTACGTCTCTTATCACGTCTAGCCTTAGACGTTTTTCTCTTAGGTACTGCCATGTGGTAACACCTCCTACCTCTATGTTGTTATTATTTGCAACCTAGTCATGACCCTGCTTGTCACCCAAAAGGGCAGCAAGTGCGGCAAAGCGTGGGTCAATTTGCCTGCTTTCGCAATTACAAGGGTTTGTATTGCGATTAGTACCGCAAATAGGACAAAGTCCCTTGCAGTCCTCCTTGCAGAGATAGGTCATTTGCACCTGAAGTAACAGCTCTGGAACTAAGATATCTTCAACTTCCACACTATCCTGAGTGATTTGGAAAACATCTTCTTCATCAGATTCATCTCTTGAAAGCACAGCATCAACATGTGCAGAGATAGTTTCTTCGAGCGGTTTTAAACAGCGTGCACAGTGTGTATTTAGAACTGCGGATATATCGCCAGACAGTCTTAGCACGCCTAGATGATTAACGATTTCGCCATGATATTTCACGGGAGTCTGGAAAGGTTTCTCTCCAAAAACGTCTTCAGAAGATAAATCAACCTCATTTTCAAAGGTGATTTTACTGCCATAAATACCGTTTAATTTTTTTAAATCAATTTTCATACCTACCTCACATGGTACATCTGATAGTATACTACAACGAGCGGAGATTTGTCAACGTTTTTTCGTTTAAAAAAGCATATTTTCTTTTTTCCTGCGATAGGTTATACTATTGTAATAAGTATAAAAAGCAGGAGGTTTTTTTACCTTGAAAGAATATATAATTTCCAAAAACGACAGCGGTCAACGTATAAACAAATTTTTAGAAAAAGCTGTTCCGCTACTTCCTCCATCTATGATGCATAAATATTTCAGATTAAAACGCATAAAGGTAAACGGCAAACGAAGCGAGCCAGCTTACCGACTAAATGAAGGAGACCTTGTACAATTATACATCAATGATGAGTTTTTTGAAACCCCTTCCGAGCAAGAAGCTTATAAAAAAATTAAAAAGCCTAATCTTACCATTGTGTATGAAGATGAAAATATACTTCTTGCTGATAAACCAGTTGGAATGGTCGTGCATGAAGATGAAAAGGGCGATACGAATACACTTATTGCAAATATTCAGGCATATTTATTTCAGTCTGGTCAGTGGAGTCCAGAAAAAGAAAATTCTTTTACCCCTGCCCTTTGCAATCGCATTGATAGAAACACAGGAGGAATAGTTATCGCCGCAAAAACTTCCGAAGCTCTTAGAATACTCAATGATAAAATCAAACACCATGAGCTTATTAAACGTTATTTATGTGTTGTGCATGGCACACCAAACCCAAGAAAGGGTTTAATTGAAAGCTATTTAAGACGTGATGAAAAACGTAAACAGGTTTTTGAGTTTAACAAACCGGTGGCGGGTGCAAAAATCGCCAAAACGATTTACCGCACATTAAGCACACGAAATAGATTATCACTTGTTGAATGTACACTTTTAACTGGTCGAACACATCAAATAAGAGTGCATATGTCTGGTATTGGCTGCCCACTGCTTGGCGATGGTAAATACGGAAAAAATGAGCAAAATAAACCTTTCAAAGAAAATGGACAACTTTTATATTCATATCAGCTAACTTTTTGGTTCAATTCTGATGCAGGTGCTTTACAGTATTTAAACGGCAAAACATTTTCTGTAAAGAAGATACCGTTTGTGGATAAATATTTTTCTGGCTTCCCTATTCCTAAAGATTCCCCTGCAATGCCTGTATAAAACACAAACAGCTCGCTTTTAATTAAGCGAGCTGTTTTTTTAATTAAAGAACTTTTTCTTCGTCCTTAACGTCCTTCATAGATAGGTTAATTCTGCCCTTGTCGTCGATTTCGGTAATCTTAACCCAAACCATATCGCCAACATTTACAGCGTCCTCTACCTTTTCAATTCTATGGTCAGCCATCTTGGAGATGTGAACCATACCGTCCTTATTAGGCATGATATTTACAAATGCACCAAAGTTCATCAGACGAACTACTTTACCGTAGTAAATCTCGCCTACTTCTGGCTCTTTAACAATCGCCTCAATCATCTGTTTAGCAACGTTTGCATCACTAGCCTTAACCGCAGCAATAGTAATAACGCCCTCATCGCTGATATCAATTTGAGCACCAGACTCAGCAACAATCTTCTGGATTACGCTGCCGCCCTTACCGATAACCTCACGGATTTTATCTGGGTCAATCTGCATTGTGGTCATCTTTGGAGCCCAATCGGACACATCTGCACGAGGCTTGTCAATAGCCTTTAGCATTACCTCGTCAAGAATTTCATAACGAGCAACCTTACACTTTCTAAATGCTTCCTTGATGATATTTGGAGTTAAACCATCAACTTTAATGTCAACCTGAATAGCAGTGATACCCTTCTTAGTACCAGCTACCTTAAAGTCCATATCGCCATAGAAGTCCTCTACACCCTGAATATCTGTGAAAGTGGTTTCTTGACCGCCATCTGTGATAAGACCGCAAGAGATACCAGCAACAGGTGCTTTAATTGGCACGCCAGCGTCCATAAGGGCAAGTGTAGAACCACAAACAGAACCCTGAGAAGTAGAACCATTAGAAGAAATAACCTCAGATACTAAACGCATAGCATATGGGAATTCCTCTGCACTTGGAATTACAGGCAGAAGTGCACGCTCAGCGAGTGCACCGTGACCAATTTCACGACGTCCTGGGCCACGAGATGGACGGGTTTCACCAACAGAGAAAGATGGGAAGTTATAATGGTGAATATAACGCTTTTCTTTTTCCTCAAAGATAGTGTCAAGCTCTTGAGCATCGCCCATAGTACCAAGAGTACAGATGGTTAATACCTGAGTTTGACCACGGGTGAACATACCAGAACCATGAGCACGAGAAAGCACACCAACTTCAGATGCAAGTGGGCGGATTTCCTCCATGCCACGACCGTCAACACGCTTACCATTTGCAAGCCAACGACGAACAATCTTCTTTTGTAGCTTGTCTACACATTCAGGTAGATTTGCACCATGTTCCTCCAGATATTCTTCGGAAAGAGTAGCTTCAAAAGCATCTACGATTTCACGAACGCCTGCATCACGAACAGTCTTATCATCTGTATCCATAGCAGCTTCAAACTTGTCATTGCATTCAGCCTCTAGCTTGTCAAACAGGTCATGGTCAATGTCATGCTGTTCATACTCAAACTTTGGCTTGCCGATTTGAGCCTTAATATCAGCAATAAATGCAACAACCTTTTTAATTTCCTCGTGTGCTTCCATTAAGCTGTTAAACATCTGCTCTTCTGGAACTTCGTTAGCACCAGCCTCAATCATAACGATTTTATCAGCAGTAGCACACAGAGTAACGTCCATTTCGCTTACTTTACGTTGCTCAACAGTTGGGTTGATTACGGTTTTACCGTCAACGATACCAACCTGACAGCCGCCTACAACATAATCAAATGGAATGTCAGAGATAGAAACAGCGATAGATGCACCTAAAAGAGCAACAACTTCTGGGGAGTTATCATAGTCTGTCTGCATAACAGTACAAACGATAGATACATCATTTCTTAAATCCTTAGGGAAAAGTGGACGCATAGGGCGGTCAATCTGACGAGAAGACAAAATAGCCTTTTCGGAAGGACGACCTTCACGACGCATAAAAGAACCTGGAATTCTGCCAACAGCATATAAACGCTCCTCAAAGTCAACACTTAGAGGGAAGAAATCAATGCCATCACGAGGTTTAGCAGATGCGGTAGCTGTTACTAAAACAGCGGTTTCGCCATAAGTTACCAAACAAGAACCGTTTGCAAGCTGAGCCATTTTACCAGTTTCAACAACCAGTGGACGACCTGCAAAGGTGGTTTCAAATTTACGATAGTTTTTAAACTCGAAATGTTTTACATTACTCATAAATATCCTCCTTTGTGTTTGCAAACAAGTTATTAGCACTTGAAGCACTTGCCGTACTTAATAAACAGCCTGTCCTTCAACTGCTAAGCACTATATCTGCATAACACTTTATTTTTTAATTACAATGTGCAAAAGGGGGGCATAGTTCGCCCCCCTTATAGACTAAATTACTTACGGATACCCAGCTTCTTGATAAGCTCACGGTAACGGTTAACGTCCTTCTTCTGAAGATAAGCAAGCATGCTACGACGCTTACCAACCATCTTTAAAAGACCACGACGAGAATGGTTATCCTTCTTATGAACCTTTAAATGCTCAGTTAGCTCCTGAATACGAGCAGTCAGGATAGCAATCTGTACTTCTGGAGAACCAGTATCAGTTTCATGTGTTCTGTTTGCCTCAATAACAGAGGTCTTAACTTCCTTACGAATCATTTGATTCACCTCATAAAAAATATTTTTGTAGTCCCCTACATGCTGCGTAAAGGGTTGGTGAAGTGGTGTGCTAAACACATCTTGTATCCCGAAACGAAACATGGGGCAAAACTAAAATTAGTTTAACATATTATAAAAATATTGTAAAGGGTTTTATCACAAAGTTTTAAAGAAAAAAATTATATTACTACCAT
>ERZ1090868.389-NODE-389-length-24406-cov-13.584699_pt1 | contig 24406 bp, 16 predicted proteins | sample MGYA00478475_ERZ1090868 | MGnify/ENA primary metagenome ERZ1090868 (study PRJEB33644, sample SAMEA5815747) | chicken gut metagenome | biome: Chicken; feature: Gastrointestinal Tract; material: Caecum | place: Ireland | collected 2019-01-01 | study: A study of the...
GGCTTCGCGTTGGGCGGGAGGCCCACCGCCACTATTTTTACATACGGTCTGTGCAGTGAATGCACAGACCCGGCTGAACTGTAACCATTTCAAACGAATTTATCATCCAGAGACTTTACAAACGGTTTTGAATGTGTTAGCATGAGTGCATAAGACGACAAACACAAGGACGGAGAGAGTACATACAGCGGATGCTTTACAGAGAATTCCCATATGCGGTTCCGGAAATGAGACGGACGGCAGGCTGAGAGGGATGAGCGAAGCTTTATGGAAGATGGCTCCTGAGAGGCGCACCGAACCGGAGACGGCAAGACTGCGACAGGTTCCGCCTGTTACAGCGGAAGGGTATAAGAAAGCAGACAAAACGCTTTTTGTACCTGCTGAGGTTTTCGCCGCGAGGCGGAGATGAAAAGAAGTGGTAACACGGGTTTCACCTGTCTTCTCATAACAGAGAAGGCAGTTTTTTTATTTCCGCGAGCAACGAGCCAAGCGGACATGCTTGCATGTCCATTTGGCGGTGCCGAAAAAATTTGTGTTACAGTTCCGCTGGCTGAACTGTAACAAGTTTGTCGAAGGATCTGAAAAGATAGATTGCAGACAGGAAAGGAAACAGAGAAAATGGAAAAGATCAGACCAAAGTATTACATTACGACGGCGATTGCCTACACTTCCGGCAAGCCGCACATTGGAAATACCTATGAGGCGGTTCTGGCGGACAGCATTGCGCGGTTTAAACGTCAGCAGGGATACGATGTGTTCTTCCAGACCGGAACGGACGAGCATGGACAGAAGATCGAGCTGAAAGCGGAGGAAGCCGGAGTGACTCCGAAGGAATTCGTAGATCAGGTTTCCGGAGAGATCCGCAGAATCTGGGATCTGATGAATACTTCTTATGATAAATTTATCCGGACCACAGATGATTATCACGAAAAGCAGGTGCAGAAAATCTTCAAGAAGCTGTACGACCAGGGAGATATTTATAAAGGATACTATGAAGGTCTCTACTGCACACCGTGCGAGTCGTTCTTCACGGAATCCCAGCTGGTGGACGGAAAGTGTCCGGACTGCGGCCGCCCGGTAACTCCGGCAAAAGAAGAGGCATATTTCTTCAGGATGAGTAAATATGCACAGCGGCTGATCGATTATATCAACAGCCATCCGGAGTTTATCCAGCCGGTGTCCAGAAAAAATGAGATGATGAACAATTTCCTGCTGCCGGGTCTGCAGGATCTGTGTGTGTCCAGGACCTCCTTTAAATGGGGAATCCCGGTGAGCTTCGACCCGAAGCATGTCACCTATGTGTGGCTGGACGCCCTGACCAACTATATTACCGGCATCGGATACGACTGTGACGGGGAGAGTACGGAGCAGTTTAAGAAAATGTGGCCGGCGGATCTCCATCTGATCGGAAAAGATATTATCCGCTTCCATACGATTTACTGGCCGATCTTCCTGATGGCGCTGGATCTGCCGCTGCCGAAGCAGGTATTTGGCCATCCGTGGCTGCTGCAGGGCGACGGAAAGATGAGTAAATCGAAGGGCAACGTGATCTATGCGGATGACCTGGTATCCCTGTTCGGTGTGGACGCGGTTCGATATTTTGTGCTTCATGAGATGCCGTTTGAAAATGACGGGGTGATCACTTGGGAACTGATGGTAGAGCGCATGAACTCAGATCTGGCGAACACGCTGGGCAATCTTGTGAACCGAACCATCTCCATGAGCAACAAATATTTCGGCGGAGTTGTCACCAACACGGGCGTCGAGGAAGAGGTAGACGCAGACCTGAAGGCTGTCGTGACGGGAACCGTCGGAAAAGTGGCGGCCAAGATGGAGGAACTCCGCGTCGCGGACGCGATCACAGAGATCTTCAATCTGTTCAAGCGCTGCAACAAATATATCGATGAGACAATGCCCTGGGCTTTGGCGAAGGATGAATCTAAGAAGGACCGGCTTGCGGCTGTTCTCTACAATCTGGTGGAGAGTATTTCCATTGGCGCATGTCTGCTGGAGTCCTTTATGCCGGAGACCACAGACAGGATCCTGACGCAGCTGAACAGCGCGAAGCGTTCCTATGAGGATCTGGGAACCTTCGGTCTGTATCCTTCCGGAAACAAAGTGACGGATGCGCCGGAAATCCTGTTCCAGAGACTTGACGTGAAAGAGGTTATGGAAAAAGTTGAGGTGATCCAGGCGGCACAGAAAGCGGCTGTGGAGAAAGATGCAGGCGCTGACGGACAGGAGAACAGCAAGGAAGAGGAGCAGGTGATTGACCTGGAGCCGAAGGCGGAGATCACTTTCGATGATTTTGAGAAGCTCCAGTTCCAGGTGGGAGAGATCATTGCCTGTGAGGAAGTTAAAAAATCCAAAAAGCTGCTGTGTTCCCAGGTGAAGATCGGGAACCAGGTAAAACAGATCGTTTCCGGCATCAAAGCCCATTATACGGCGGAAGAGATGGTCGGCAAGAAGGTGATGGTGCTTGTGAATCTGAAACCTGCGAAGCTGGCCGGCGTCCTGTCGGAAGGTATGCTCCTCTGTGCGGAGGATGCGGACGGGAACTTAAGCTTGATGGTTCCGGAGAAAAAAATGCCGTCGGGAGCAGAGATCTGCTGATCTTCAATGCCCGATATCCGGCGAACAGCGCTGCGTGCCAGCGGTACGCGTTCCGCACGGGCAGAAGCTAAGATCTGTCCGTGCAGGCACGGCAGCCGCTTGCGGGGGTCTTGCGGATCCGTTTACGGCAGCAGTTGTCCCGGAGTGTGTCTGAGAGTCATTTTTGCAACGGGGATGCCCTGATTTGCGGAGCAGATTTTCCGCAAAGTGTGACGCGCATCCTGCAGAAAAATGATCTCAGACATGCTCCGGGACATTTTTTATGCGCCGGTATACGGCGGATCTATGTGGCGGGCGGCTTAAGGTCATAAACTTCCTGCCTGCATGAAACACGGAGCAATCCGCAGAGTCCCCGGGTTCAAACCGCTTACGAAATCAGTTGAATGCATAAAAGAATAAAAAATTCTGCATATTGTACATAAAACAGAAAAAATAATTGTTTAAAACACGAAAGAAAGGAATATTTACAATTCGAGGCGGCGGTGATATAATGAGATATCATTTGGAACAGGGGGGATACCGCTATGATAACTTTTATTATTGGACTCGTAATTCTTGTGGTTGGCGCAATGCTTTACGGCAGATTCTGTGAGCATGTGTTTAAGCCGGATGACCGGAAAACGCCGGCTTACACGAAACAGGACGGCGTGGATTACGTGCCAATGAGGGAATGGAAGAACAGTCTGATCAATCTTCTGAATATTGCCGGAACCGGGCCGATCCTCGGGCCGATCCAGGGAATTCTGTTCGGGCCGATCGCTTTTATTACGATTCCCATCGGAAACATTATCGGCGGAGCAATGCATGACTATTTTTCCGGAATGATCTGTCTGCGCGACGGCGGTACGCAGATGCCGGATATGATCCGCAAATACAGCAACAAAGGAATTTATACGTTTTATCAGATTTTCTGCAGCCTTCTGCTTCTTCTGGTAGGCGCAGTGTTTATTTATACACCGGGCGATATTGCTGCGACGCAGGTGTTCGGTTTTGACGGAAAAGCGACCTCGGTTTCGACCTGGGTCATTTATGGAATCATTTTCGTCTACTATCTGATCGCGACTGTTTTCCCGATCGATAAGATCATCGGAAGGATCTATCCGATCTTTGGAGCGATCCTGCTGTTCTCGGCAGTGGGCGTTTTTGTCGGACTGTTTGTTCACGGATATCCGTTGATCGAGGTATGGCAGAATTGGAACGGCGCGCTGGTGTCTTATGGAGACTATTTCCAGGCGAATCATTTTATACCGGTATTCTTCATTACCGTGGCCTGCGGAATTCTTTCTGGTTTCCACTCCACGCAGACGGCGATCATCTCCAGAACCATGAAGAGTGAACGTCAGGGACGTATGACATTCTATAACATGATGGTTGTGGAAGGATTCATCGCAATGGTCTGGGCAGCAGGAGCCATGGGCGTTTACAACCTGGGACTGCAGTCTGCAGACGCTTCTCTGGCGACAGCGACGATCGGTATTGTCTGTAAGAATATCCTGGGACCGGTCGGCGGGATCATCGCCCTGCTGGGTGTTATCGTACTTCCGATCACTTCGGGGGATACGGCGCTGCGTTCTCTGCGTCTGGCGATCGCGGATGCGTTCCATATCGATCAGACCTCTACCCGTAAGAGACTGACGCTGGCCGCCGGAATTTTTGTTCTGGTCGCTGTGATCCTTGTATTTGCAAAGATGAACTCCAACGGATTCAATATCCTGTGGCGGTACTTTGCATGGTCCAATCAGACCTTGTCTCTGTTTGCATTCCTGGCGATCTCAGTGTGGATGTTTGAAAATGGAAGAGCCAAATTTGTATGGATGCCTCTGATCCCGGGAGCATGGTATACGTTTATCACGATTACATATATTATGAATGCAAAGATCGGATTTAATATTCCGTGGACCGGCGCTTATGTGATCGGTCTGTGCGCGGCGGTGGCTTATACGGGAGCGATCCGCTGGTATGGGAAGAAACGCGCTGCGAAGAAACAGAAGAAATAATGAAACAGAAAGATAATATGTAAAGGAAAAACCGGAACGGCTGCCGGCACTGCGAAATGTTTCGCGGTTGCCGGCAGTCGCTCCGGTTTTTGCGTATCGGTATATTTATAGCATTCCAAGGAACGTGTTGGCAGGAACACTCCCTGAACTATGATTACGGTGTGGCCTCCGCTTCGAGAAATTTTTCTATAAAGCTGCGGGATTCCGCGGCTGTGTACAGATATTTTTCGTCTATATTCTGCAGATAATCCATAAATGCAGTCAGAAGACCGGGTTCTGTGAACATCAGATAAATGGACTCTTTTTTTCGGTTTGTGAACATCAGATAACCGTTGGAGGCGCTCACCCACAGGTGGAAATTCTGGGGGAGATTCTCCAGCGGGCCGCGCAGGATCCGGTACCGCTCAGGGATAAACTGGCTGAGCCGGTATAACAGGAGTTTCCGGTCTTCCGGCGGAAACGGAAGGTACAGTTCCTCCGGGATTTCATAGACCCTTCCGGTCTCCATAAATCTCCGGATCCCGTTACGTGTGTGAAAAATATGATAGTTCCCATCGGAAATCGTAAACTGCCGTTGCTTGAGAAATTCATTCAACAGAGGAATCAGTTTTTCCCGTTCCGGGAGATCGGAGATGACCAGCCTGTTTACCAGATCCGGTGTAAGAAACGGGATCAGGCAGGGTTCCGGCTGCAGGGAATAATACTCGTCGCTGCCGGAGAAAAACTTTATGCTCATCTTGCAGGTATCCTGTATGGAATGTACCGGAGAAAAGAAAGGGGAACATTTCTCCCGGCAGGTATTGAAGTGCTCCCGGAGCATCTGCACGATCTCCGGCTTTCCGTAAAGGATGCCCGTCTGAAAATCGGAGGTGCAGGTGATCGCGCAGTCGCTGGTAAGAAGCATACAGGAAAATCCGTTCAGATTGGAAAAATGCGATTCCACAGCGTCATAGTAATAATACACGTTATAATCCAGCGCAGAGACATACAGCGGCAGGATCTTCTGGAGATATACCAGATTGTGGTCACAGAAATCTCTGTCCTTCTGCCGGGAATTTCCCAGGCACAGAATGTGCTCGACCGCAAGCTTCTGTCCGTATTCTCCAAGACTGGAAAGAAGATGCAAAAGATAATCGTAATCTGGCTGGAGCATCAGGCAGAGATGGCCTTTTTCCTTTTGGCTTTCCTCTAGGATCACCTGGTTGACGACATGGTTCAGCGCTGTCTGCGTCGGGAGCGCGCGGCAGTCAGGATACCGGGCGGCCGTTCCGGATAAGGCGGCCGCGCCGTCGGCAGACATGTCTGTACGGTGCATCTCCGCAGGGATATCACCTGTGCCGTCTGCTGTTTTCTCCGGATAGTTTCCATCAGAGACCTCAGACAGTTTTGAAACGTCCGGAAAGTTCAGGAGAAATTCTTCCACATTCCTGCGGTTGCTCCATTCTTTCCATCCGACTTTTTCGATCTGCCAGGCAGTTATCAATTCCTCGCATTCGGCCGGAGAAAGGCGCATGAAATCCGCCATTCGTTCCACAACTGCCTGATCGGCCGGATGATCCTTTCCGTTGAGATATTTATACAAAAGCGTGCGTTCAATACCGCAGTATTGCGACATCGGGTATACGGAGATGTCCTTTTGATGGACAAGCGAATTTAGGAGACCCGAAAAAGTGTTCATCGTCTGTTTTCTCCTCTCTGGAGTCGTTTGACAGCGGCAGAAAGTCCATTCCTGCAGCTGTTATGGGGCCTAGCACCGTTCAGTCAATGGAACAGTTGCCGGATCAGTACTTACATTCTGAAAAATAATTGATTTTTTACCAGATTCTGCATCTGTTCGCAGGAATACAGATATTTTACATCAATGTGATTCAGGTAGTCAAGGAATAATGCCAGAAAGCTTTGTTCCTCGAACAGAAGGTACACCGTCTGGTTCAGCCGGTTGGTGAAGAGCAGGTACCCGCCGGATGGTGAGACATAAAGATGAAAGTTATGAGGCAGAAACTGCAGGGGTCCACGCAGAAGCTGGTAATTCTTTGCCGGATTTTCAAGCATCCGGGAAACCAGAAGTCTCCGGTCTTCCGGCGAAAAAGGATGATAAAGTCCTTCCGGGATTTCGTGGAGCTTTCCGGTGTCCAGGAAAGAGCGGATTCCTTCCAGCGTGTGATAAACATGGAAACGCTGGGAAAGGATCCCCTGTTTTTGGTATGCCAGAAAGTCGATCAGGAGCGAGACCAGTTCGTCGTGATCCGGAAGATCCTGACGCACATATTTTTTTACCAGGTCCGGTGTGAGAAAAGGTACCAGACACGGCTCCGGCTGGATCGCATAGTTGATCTCTGAGCTTTTACCGAGGGCACGCAGCATGTTCAATTCGTCCACGATCGAGCTGACCGGATGGAACAGAAGAGAACATTTTTCTTTGTATCCGCGAAACAACTTCCACAGAAGCTGTACCGTTTCGGATTGGGAATAAAAAATACCTGTACGGTAGTCAGAGGTACAGGCGACTGCAGCCTCGCTGGTCAGGATCAGACAGGGCAGACCGTTAAAACTGGAAAAATGTGACTCTACGCTGTCATAGTAATAATAGACGTTATAGTTCAGGGCACGGATGTACAGCGGCAGCACTGCCTGAAGATAAAGAAGGTTCAGGGACTGGTTGCTTTTGTTCAGCTGCCCGGAATTGTTCAGACATAAGATCTGTTCGATGCTCAGTGAACACTCGGATTCACCGAGGCTGGTGAGAAAATGGAACAGATATTCATTGTCCGGCTGAAGCAGAAGCGCCAGGCGGCCATCTTCCTTCCGCGCTTCGGAGAGGATCATCCGGCTGACGGCGCTGTTTACAGCGGTCTGAGAGGCCAGTGCCTGACAGTCCGCTGGGATACCGCGGTCCGGAGTCCCTGCGGAAGCGGATATGGGAACCGGATCTATTTTTGACACATCCGGAAAGTGTAAAATAAAGTTCTCAACATTTTTACGGTTGTAATACGCTTCTTCCCCTACCTGCGCGATCATCCACGCAGTCATCAATTCTTCATGCTCTGACGGAGAAAGACGCATATAATCGGCAATCCGTTCTACCAGTTCCTGTCTGGGCGGAAGACGTTTTCCGTTGATATATTTGTACATCGTGGAACGGTCCACGTTGCAGTACAGTGTCAGCGGGTGAATCTGTATGTGTTTCTGCTCAACAAAGCTGGAAAGAAGTGCGGAAAAGCTGGTCATATGGGGTCCTCCTGGTTCTCTTTGTATTTGAAAGGCAGCGCGGTTTGGGTATCGGAGGCGCTGCCAGATCAATATCATTATAACATATTTTTGATGTAATCGCAGACTCCATTTTATAAGTTTGCGTTTTAAATCTATGCACATAAAATTTATAGAGCTACAGTTGAATTGAATAATAAAAATGCCTTGGGCATTGGTATGTAAGAATAATAAAATAATCTTAGGTTACAGAAAAGTAAATTTTCCTTTTTATGCTAGCTTGTGATACAATCATGGTATGATGTTGGGTTAAAAGGTATTTTGATCCCAGGGAAAGTGAGGAAAGCGCATGCCGAATAATAATTCGTCGAAAGAAAGCAACAAGAGATTTTACACAAGCGGTAACGAAATACCTGCTGCAGCGGCGGAAAAGGCGTTTTCCTGTGACCTCGCCCGCTTCCGCACCGCCCAGCGCTCTTCCTGGTCCTGCGCCCTGTCGGAGATCAAATCGGGCCGGAAACGAAGCCACTGGATGTGGTTCATCTTCCCGCAGATCGAAGGCCTTGGATACAGTGACACGGCGCGATATTATGCGATCCGGAACCTGGAGGAGGCCAGAGCTTATCTCAAAGATCCGGTACTCGGCGGCCGGCTGCGGGAAATCTCAGAAGCACTGCTGCAACTGGATACAGACGACCCGACACAGGTTTTTGGATATCCGGACGATCTGAAGCTGAAATCCTCGATGACGCTGTTTGAAAAAGCCGGAGAAGGGACGTCGGATGCGGAATTATTTGGGAAGGTGCTGGAAAAATATTTTCGCGGCCAGAGAGATCATCACACATTGGAGCGGATCTAAACTGCCACTCCCGTGACAGGTTCGCATGAAAGACCATGAAAAGCTAACAAAAGAAAGGAGAGATCTGTATGCCACCTATCATTCATACTCCCTGTGGAGAAATCCGCGGAACTGACAGCCGTTTTTCCGGTGTTACCGCCTATAAGGGAATCCGCTACGCGACGGCAGAGCGCTGGAAATATCCGGAGCCTGTAACGCACTGGGACGGCGTTTACGACGCATCTTCTTATGGAAACTGCTGTTATCAGCCAAGAGCGTTTCAGCCGGAGGATCAGATTTCCGGAAAAGCTTTTTATTACAATGAATTCCGAAAAGGGGAAACCTATACTTACAGTGAGGACTGTCTGTTTCTGAACATCTGGGCGCCGGATCAGGCAAAAAACCTCCCGGTACTGCTGTATATCCACGGCGGCGCGTTCACCGGCGGCTGCGGCCATGAGAAACATTTTGAGGGCCCGGTATGGCCGGAAAAAGGCGTGATTGCCGTGACAATTAATTATCGCCTGGGACCGCTGGGATTTGCATGTCTGCCGGAACTGGAACGGGAGGCGGGGCATACCGGGAATTACGGCCTGTATGATCAGCTTGCCGCGATCCGTTGGATTCGGGAAAATATCCGTGCGTTCGGGGGAGATCCGGAAAACATCACTGTGATGGGACAGAGCGCCGGCGCGATGAGCGTCCAGCAGCTTTGTCTCAGTCCGCTGACGAAGGGGCTGATCGCAAAAGCTGTGATGAGCAGCGGCGGCGGAGTCGGCGAGCAGCTTGGAAAGACAGGGAGGGCGGAAGAGATGTACGGATACTGGCAGGAGGTCATGAAAACTGCCGGATGTGAAACGCTGGAAAGCTTCCGCAGTCTTTCCCCGGAGGAATTGTTTCGGGCATGGGACGTTGTGAATCAGGATCATAAGGGAATGGGACTTACCTGTACCCCGTGCATTGACGGACGGCTGATTCCGCGCTCCGGTGCAGAGGCAATACAGAGCGGGGAATTTCTGGATATCCCGTATATGGCAGGCAGTACCAGCGACGACATCGTCCCGCCTGTCGTCTTCAGGATGGCAAAGGGCTGGTGCCGTCTGCAGGCGGATCAGGGACGGCATCCCAGCTACACCTGGTTTTTTGACCGTCAGCTTCCGGGAGACGACGAGGGCGCATGGCACAGCAGTGATCTGTGGTACTGGTTTGGCACGCTGGACAACTGCTGGCGTCCGTTCACGGAAAAGGACAGAGATCTGAGCCGGGAGATGACGGATTATCTGACGAACTTCGCAAAGACCGGAGATCCCAATGGAGCAGGGCTGCCCCAATGGCTGCCCCAGCAAAAGGGACAGAATCGGGTCATGCGCCTCGGAGAAAAGCCGACGCATATGGGCGGAGTCAATATTGCAAAGCTGAATCAGACCATGCTTACCAGTCACGCCGCCGGGGAATAATGCAGCTATACAGTAGCAATTCCGCCAGGCCTGCGCAGTTTACTGCGAGGGACGTGTGAAAAATGTAATACCTGTGGGCATCAAGCCCATTGCGAAGCGGTTTTAGTGTTTGGATGCCGTAACAGTTCAGCTGGATGAACGGTAACCTGATACAGGGAAAATGGTGAAACGGTCGAAGAACAGATTACGAGACGGTACCGGATCGTAAATATATGTCACAGAAAATGGCAGCAAAGATATCAAAAGTCTTTGCTGCCATATTTGTCGGTGCCGTTCTCTCTCAGAACGTAAAGACTGCTACGCCGAACGGCGGCAGGTCGTAGGCGATCCGATACGGTTGTCCATCGCACTCGCCCTTTTTGCTGCGGTAAACCTTCTGCCGGTCTTTGGAACTTCCGCCGTATTTTTCATCGTCGCTGTCCAGGATGAGGCGGTACTGTTTCAGCTTCGGCACTCCGCACATATAATCGTGGCGGGCGACCGGCGTGAAGTTGCAGACGAAGAGGAGGTTGTTCCGTCCGGTGGGCGACCAGCGGATAAAACTGAAGATGCTGCGGTCACCGTCGTTGGCGTTGACCCATTGGAAGCCTTCATAGCCCTTGTCGTTGGCGTACAGGGCCGGATATTTCGTGTACATATGGAGCAGATCGCTGACATATTCCTGGAGGTGTCTGTGGCTGTCTTCTTCCAGCAGATACCAGTCCAGTTCCCGCTCCTCGCTCCACTCTCTCAGCTGACCGAAATCCTGGCCCATAAACAGGAGTTTCTTGCCCGGATGTCCGAACATAAAGGCATACCCGGCCTTCAGGTTCTGGAACTTCTCCTCCAGATCTCCCGGCATTTTATTGATCATGGAGCATTTCAGGTGTACGACCTCGTCATGGGAGAGTACGAGAATATAATTCTCGGAGAATGCATAAGTCATAGCGAAAGTCATCTTATTGTGATTGTATTTCCGGAAATAGGGATCCAGCTTCATGTAATCGAGGAAATCATGCATCCAGCCCATATTCCATTTCAGGGAGAATCCCAGTCCGTCGTCCTCCACCTTTCCGGTTACCTTCGGCCAGGCGGTGGATTCCTCTGCGATCATCACGGCTCCCTTGTTTCTGCCGAGCACCAGGGAATTCAGGTGTTTGAAAAATTCGATGGCTTCCAGATTCTGGTTTCCGCCGTATTTGTTCGCTACCCATTCGCCGTCCCGTTTGCCGTAGTCCAGATAAAGCATGGAGGCCACAGCGTCCACGCGGAGTCCGTCTACGTGATACTCTTCGATCCAGTACAGGGCGTTGGCCAGCATGAAGTTCTTGACTTCATTCATGCCATAATTAAAGATCTTGGTTCCCCAGTCGGGATGCTCTCCCTGGCGCGGGTCCGCGTATTCATACAGCGGTTCCCCGTCGAAATCCGCCAGCCCATGGGCGTCTTTCGGAAAGTGTGCCGGAACCCAGTCGAGAATTACGCCGATCTTATTTTTGTGAAGGTAATCCACCAGGTATTTGAATTCCTTCGGCGTGCCGTACCGGGAGGTCGGCGCGTAGTAACCGGTCACCTGATACCCCCAGGAGCCGTCAAAAGGATGTTCCGCGATTCCCATCAGCTCCACATGGGTGTAGCCCATCTTCTTGACATAATCCACAATGGCGTGGGCAAACTGAACGTAATTGTAAAAGCCTTCCGGGTTTGCCTCAGACCACGGATGTTTCATCCAGGAACCAGGATGAACTTCATAAATAGTCATCGCCGAAGTCTTGGGATCGAACTCTTTCCGTTTTTCCATCCAGCGGTCGTCCCCCCATTTGTAGCCGTCGATCCGGGCTACTTTGGAAGCGGTTCCCGGACGTTTTTCCGAGGCAAATGCATAGGGATCCGCTTTAAAGAGAAGGCGGCCGTCCCGTGCCTTGATGCAGTATTTGTACAATGCGCCTTCTGTCACGCCGGGAATAAACAGTTCATAAACACCGTCAGGTCCTGTTAGTTCCATGCGGTGCACATCGGGCGTCCAGTTATTGAAATCGCCCACCACGGAAACCCCCTGTGCGTGGGGCGCCCACACAGTAAACCAGGTGCCTGCCTTTCCGTTGACGAGATCCGGATGTGCGCCCATTTTCCAGAAGATCTCATAGTGTGTTGCCTGGCCGAACAGGTACTGATCCAGATCCGAAAAGCGGTGTTTCTGTACCTCTGGCGCAGGTTTGCCGGATGGCTTTGCTCCCTGCGGCTGCTTTTTGGTTTTGTGAGTTGTTTTCTTTTTTGTTTCTCCCATAATCCTTTCTCCTTCTTCCCCTGAAAAGAATTGCGTAACAGTACGGTTGACGGAACTGTTACAGAATTGCGATCATTTTATGATGGATTTCATGATCTTAACTGCGTTCCAGTAAAACACATCCGCAGGGCGGAAGCGTTATCGAAACTTTTCCGTTTTCCGGCAGATATTCATCCCCGGTCTGTGCATCGGTATAAGTATCCTTCCGGTCCACCGGGATCTGAACCTGAGCTTCCTGGCTGTCATTGTTCACCGCGATCAGAAGGTAATCTGAATCGCTGTAACGGCAGAATGCATACTGCCGGTTCGTCAGCAGGAGTTCCCGGTAGTTTCCTTCCACACAGGCCGGATGTTTTTTCCGGATCTCTGACAGCTTCCGGATCCACTGTTCCAGTTCCGGATGCGGGGCATCTTTTTCCAGTTCCTGCAGGTCCAGGGCCGGCCGAAGCGGAGCGTCGCTGCTGCCTTCTTTTTTACCGCTGATGCCAAACTCCGAACCGTAATACACGGACGGTATTCCCGGGAGGAAATACAAAAGCGCGTGAACCGGGATCAGATGGTCTTCCTCGTTGAGTTTTGACGCGATCCTGTCTACGTCGTGATTGTCCACAAAGCTGTACAGCTTCATGCCTCTGTAAATGCCGCCGTTTTCATCGAATTCTCTGCGGATCGTGTGGGCGATCTCAAAATAGTTATGGTCGTTATGGCCGGAATACAGGCCCTTGTGCAGTTCATAATTGGTGACGCTGTGGAGAAGCTTCTTTCCGTCCTGAATATAGCGGCTGTAGTCTCCATGGATCACTTCCCCCATCAGCCAGAAGTCTTTTTTCTTTTCCTCTGTCGCGGCTCTCATCTGCTCCATAAAGCCGAAGTCCAGGCAGTCGGCGCAGTCCAGACGGATCCCGTCGATGTCGAATTCATCGATCCAGAAACGGATGACGTCGAGGAGATAACCGCGGACCTCCTGGTTCTGCAGATTTAGATTAACCAATTCAAAACAGTTTCTCCATGCTTCATAGGAAAAACCATCGTTGTAGCAGGTATTTCCACCGAACCAGACGCCTTTATACCATCCGCAGTAGCGGGAAGCTTCACGTTTTTCCTGAATATCACGGAATGCGAAGAATTCTCTGCCGGTATGGTTGAACACGCCGTCCACGACGATTTTCACGCCCAGTTCATGGGCGTGTGCGACGAACTTCCGGAAATCTTCATTGTCTCCCAGTCTGCGGTCGACGGTCCGGTAATCTCTGGTGTCATAACCGTGGGTGGTCGATTCGAACAACGGTCCGATATAGATCGCGGTAAAACCGAGATCCGCCGCGTGCTCCAGCCATTCGTTCAGAAGATCAAAGCGGTGTGTGACTTCTTCCTGCTCATTGCGCGCCGGAGCGCCGCAAAGTCCCAGCGGATAAATATGATAAAATTCTGCTGCCTCATACCATGGTGCCATAGATATAAACCTCCCAGTCATATATATTTGATTTTTTTGTTCAATCTATCAGGAAAAAATGCCGTACATAAACTGATGGACCATTGCATATACTTCCTGGTCTGTGATCGTGAGCTGTGACAGATCGTCCATGTCTCTCGCGACCATCATCAGATAGTAGTTCAGCATTCCTGAAAATCCCACTGCAAATTGTTTCTGCCTGCCGTTCATGTTTCCAAGCTCCTGGCTGGCGTTTTCAAAGAGATCCACAAACATCTGATAATAACGTTCGATCATCGGATACACGGTCTCGAAGCCCTCGCTTTTTCGCCCGGAGTAAAACAGGGCAAGCATCAGAAGATAAAATCTGGGCTCATCGGATGCCGCGTTGAAAAAGATCCGGGCGGCGCGGTACAGTTTATCCGCGATCCTGTCCGGGGAATTTTTCAGCCACTCCATCTGCTCCTCCAGCTTGGAAAAATGTTCTCTCAGAAGGCAGGACAGCAGCCCCTGTTTGCTTCCAAAATAGTAATACAGTGTTGGTTTTGTCACTCCGGCAGAGTCTACGATCTGCTGGACGCCTACCGCGTCATATCCTTTTTCGTGGAATAGCGTGAGAGCGCTGTCCAGGATGGCTTGTCTGTTATCCATCTTGTGTCTCCCTGCCGGCGACAGTTCCGTATTTGTCATTCCTGTCGTCCTTTCTGTTGCCTGTCTGCCCGTACTTATTTCGTACGGACAGTAGAAAACGGTAACTGCTCTCTGCAATATATTTCGTATATTTTTCTTTTGTTTCCCGTATATTATACCAATCGGTATAGATGAAGTCAATAAAGAATTTATGTCAAATTGACGGTTTTTATGCGAATTTCACAAAAAAAGTAACAAAAAACCACCGTTCTCATTTCTCCGGATTGATCGGAAAAATAAGAACGGTGGTTTTTTGCTCTGAAAAAGTGATATTTACGGGTATCCGGTCCATCGCAAAGCGATTCTCAATGGCCGGATGCCATAGACAAGTCGTCCGGCGGAAGAACTGCAGGATGATCACTCTTGAAGAAATACGTCCGCGTACTGTACGCCAAAGAGATTTGCGTCATCATGGCTGTTCATATAAATATCCACATGCCCATAAGGAGTTCCGCGGTCCTCCACTGTGAAGACCTGCCCGCCGATATTCAGTTTCGTTCCGAACGGAAGTCCCGCGATCGCTACTGTACGCCCCTGGGTAGGCTCGGTTCCCGATGCCGTCGGTCCGCCGGACCATTTGCCGCAGCAGATGGGGCAGTTGCAGTATGCGGTCAGTTTAAATTTGCCGAGGTACTGGCCGTTCGGTGTGACGTAATTTTCACCGGAATTGATCGTGATCGCGCTCGCGTCGTCTTCGATCACTCTTACCGCATATCCCGTGGACCGGCTGTAATTGTAATCGGAGATGATGATGCCGGTGGTGGAGCTGCTGGCATGGATGACTTTGCCTTCACCCATATAGATCATAACATGGTAAATATATCCGTTCTCTCTCTGGTAGAAGAGGAGATCGCCCGGCTGTGCCTCCTCCAGGGAGATTTTTTCTCCTGCATTTGCCTGTTCTCTGGAGGTACGCGGCAGTTTATAGCCGAAGTTTGCAAAAATCTGCTGAACAAATCCGGAACAGTCTGCGCCGTTGGTCAGGCTGGTTCCGCCCCAGACGTATGGATTTCCGAGGAACTGCTGCGCGTAGGTCAGAATGGAATTCCGGAATGCGCTAGTGGACTGCACGGTCTTCACGGTATCGTAGGAATAGGTATATGCCTCATTGTCCCACGGATCTACGGTCATCTCGCCCAGCAGATAGCTGTCCTCCCCTGCCGTTTTTACCGCATTGTCCGCTGCTTCCCCTGTCAGCAGATACTTTCTGCTGACAAAACCACGTACGTCGCCGGATTCAATAAACACCCAGTCGGAATCCGGGTCTGCGATCACATAGCACAGACCGTTTTTGGGGATTGTTCCGACGACACGGTAGGAAGTCCCTTTGCCCTCACGGACATTCAGATATGTATTGACCTGTACCAGCGCATATTCTTTTTCGATGGTATGGAACAGCCACGGTGTATTTTCAATACTGATCTTCGGCGGCGTGATCACGATCGCCGGAGCAGCAGGTGTCTGCTGAGTGGCTTCCTCCGGAGCCGGAGCAGCTTCCGGGGTTGGAGAAGCCTCCGGGGTCGGAGTGGCCTCTGGGGTTGGAGTGGCCTCTGGGGTTGGAGTAGTTTCCGGAGTTGGAGTAGCTTCCGGGGTCGGAGTTACTTCCGGAGTCGGAGTAGCCTCCGGGGTTGGAGTTACTTCCGGGGTTGGAGTGGCCTCCGGAGTCGGAGTAGCTTCCGGAGTTGGAGAAGCCTCCGGAGTCGGAGTAGCTTCCGGAGTCGGAGTAATTTCCGGAGTCGGAGTAGCCTCCGGGGTCGGAGTAGTCTCCGGAGTCGGAGTGGTTTCCGTTCCGGGATCTGTCGGAGCGTCCTCTTCCGGGGCTGCTGTGCCCGTTTCCGGTTCCTGGACCGCCGATTCCGGCACGGTCTGCGGCGCTGTGCTGCTGTTTTCGTCGGAATCCGATTCCGGGATCTCTGGCGCAGCTGTTTCCTGCTGGACCGACTGAGATACCGCTGCTGCCGCAGACTGCTGAAGCGCGGCTGCGTCGCCGGGCGCCTGAAGTTCAGGGGCGGCAAATACGGATACGGGGCTGCCAAGCATTGTTACGAGGGCGCCGACAAATGCGATCCGTACCAGCTTCGCCCTCTTTTCTCCCATTCTTTTCCAATTAATCATTTCTTTTTCTCCTCCGATCAGTCAATCTTGCTCAGGCACGATTTCGCAGAAACAGGCGAACTGCATTTTCCTCTGTCTGTTCTGTTACTTTCTCCGGTGAGATCTGTTTGATCTCAGCGATCTTCTGTACAACCAGCGGAAGATACAGTGAGGAATTCCTTTTTCCCCGGTAAGGAACCGGAGCCAGATACGGACTGTCTGTTTCCAGAAGAAGACGGTTCAGAGGAGCATATTCCACAACCTCCAGGAGTTTTCTCGCATTTTTGAATGTGAGTACGCCTCCGATTCCCAGGTATAGTCCCATGTTCAGGTATTCTTTCGCCATTTCTTTGGAATAAGAAAAACAATGGAGAACACCGCCGATCTCTCCTGCCCGGCAGTCCTTCATCACCTGAAGGGTGTCCGCCGCCGCTTCTCTGCTGTGGATGATCACCGGAAGTTTTTCCTCACGGGCAAGCTCCAACTGGCGCCGGAACCAGTAGCGCTGGGTCTCATGATCTTCTTTGTTCCAGTAATAGTCCAGACCGATCTCCCCGACCGCAACGGTCTTTTCCAGCCGGCAGAGCGTTCTTATCTTTTCCATGACGTCTTCGTTCATGTCCCCCACCTCATCGGGGTGCAGGCCCATAGCGCCGTAGATAAAAGGATAAGCCTCCATCAGATTTTTGGTTCTGTCCAGGGATCCCAGATCTGCCGAGACATTGATCACAGAGCCGATCCCATGCGCCTGCATGGAATTCAGAAGTTCCTCTCTGTCATCGTTAAAGCTTTCGTCGTCATAATGTGCGTGTGTTTCAAAAATCATTGTTTTCTTTCCTGTTCGTGATTTAAATCTACATGATATTTATTATAGACGGATTTGGCGGACGCGTCAATTCATGGGCGTGAAATTCATATTGCCAAAATCAGTCTCTGGACGGTTTTTTTCGCCTGTTTTTTGGTGAAAAGCGGAATATTTTACCGAAAATGACAGAAATCCCCTGCCATTGTGGACAGGGGATGGGGCAAATTTTTTGGATTTATGTGAAACTTACGCTGCCCAGACCGGCCAGCAGTACGATGACGTAGGAGAGGATCAGGACTACGGGATAGACCGCGTAGAAAACATATTTTTTTTTGATCCCGCGCTCTCCGTTGTAAAACAGTACCGGAAGAATGTCCAGGAATGTGAGAAATCCGAGGATCTGAGAGGTCGTGGACATCAGAAAGCAGGCCAGGGCCATACCGAAGATCTGACGGTTTCGCAGGATATACAGAATAACGATGATCAGTGTACCGAAAATGCCGTAATCAAAATGCAGCAGTACGGAAACTGCACAGGCAGCGACGATGATCAGCAGTTTCAGGCCTGTCTGTTTCCAGGAAGGGGACTGTGCGAGCGCCGCTTCCGCTTTCTCGATCAGCACCAGAACCCCTAGCCCCAGCAACAGGGAAAAGACCGGATTCTGTCGGTAGGGGTTCAACACCACGCCGCTGTAGACGAGGTCAAAAGGAATCTCGGAGATCAGTGCGACGATGCCAAGGCCGATGGCATATTTTTTCAGGTCGCTGGTATGCATGAAACCTTCCACCAAAAGAAAGCAAAACAGCGGGAAAGCCAGCCCCCCGATCAGCTGCATAACAAAATCGGTGATGAACAGGGTGCCGTTGGTCTCCATAAACGCCTGATAGGCTTCCGCGTCATTGGCCACGTCCGACAGACCGTTTTTCAGAAGGATACGGTCCAGAACTGCAGTGGCAACGATGCCGATGACCATAGTAACGATTGCGATGATTTTGATCGTGCTTCCGGAAATCTTTTTTCTGGAACCGGAAGCACGGGTCTGCGTGTAATTCATACTTGAAGGTCCTTTCAATACAGAGTTTGATAATGTTACTGAAGATTATAGAAAATCCGTTAAAAGGTGTCAATGTTTCTCTGACAGAAAATTAAAATCGGCGGCAACAATTCGAGACCGCTGAGTAGTTACAGCATCCGGCCATTGAAAACCGTTTCTCATAATCCGGGGATGCCGGCCAGAAATCCAAGCACAAGAAGATGAACCGGATAAAAAGCGTAAAAGATATACTTCAGAGAGATTCCCCGTTTTCCATTGTATGCGTAGACCAGCGGCAGGGCAAAAAAGGAAAAGTACTGGGAGGAGGACAGCAGGAGCAGAGGAAGACATCCCACAGCAAACGCCCGTACCCGATGAGCGCGGAACAGGTACATCAGGCTGATGCACAGAACGCCATAGGCGGCATAATCTGTCCGCAAGCCGTAGGCAAGCGCACAGCCGACGGCGGTCACAAGTGCTTTCAGCAGCCAGGCGGCCGCGTAGTGCAGATCGGGGAATCGCTGTTCGATCTGCCGGAGTCCGACAAGGGTCAGAAGTCCGAGAAACAGGGTGAAAAAAACGTTTTGCGAGGAAAATTCCAGCCAGGTTCCGTTCAGCGCATGATCAAAACAAGGTTCGGAGATCAGCGCAAACAGGCCGAGATTTCGCAGATAACGGCCCAGGTGTCTTGTGTGCAGGAACCCCTGGACCAGAAGAAAGCAGAACAGCGGGAAAGCCAGACGCCCGACCAGACGCATCACATCATAGAGAGAAACCAGCCAGGAATATTCGGACATAAAAGCCTGGTAAGCCTCCATGGTCATTGCCGTGGTACCGCCCCGGCTGCGGATCATGCGGAGGACAACGACAGCGCCTGTGTGGTCTATGAGCATGGATGTCAGGGCGATCAGCTTCAGCGTGCTTCCGGACAGTCCGTTTTTCAGATGAGTCTTCACGATCACACCTTCTTTCTTTCAGATTCATTCTTTCATTATACGGAGTCCCACAGGGCAAGTCAATGTCGGGAAACGGTACGAATAATTGTTACAAATAATATATTGTATGAAAATTCTCTTTACAATAAAAATAGCGGATGGTACGATAGCTTTACAGTGAACTAATTCTGAAAGAGAAGGGAGAGAGTACATATGTTAAAGACCCTGGGGGCACAGGTAAAAGAGTTCAAGACAGCCTCCATCCTGACACCGATGTTCATGATCCTCGAAGTGATCATGGAGACCGTCATTCCGCTGTTGATGTCATCGATTATTGATGACGGTGTCGAGGCGGGCAATATGCAGCATATTTATCAGGTGGGAGCCCTGATGGTAGTGGCTGCTGCCGTGGGCCTGTTTGCGGGAATGATGGGAGGAAAGTTCGGAGCGAGAGCGTCCACAGGTTTTGCGCGAAACCTGAGAGAGGCAATGTTTATCAATATTCAGAACTATTCCTTTTCGAATATTGACAAGTTCAGCACGGCGGGACTGGTAACCCGTCTGACGACGGATGTGACGAACCTTCAGAACGCCTATCAGATGCTGTTGCGTATGTGTATGCGGGCGCCGTCCAGCATGATCTGCGCGATGGTGATGGCGTTTACGATCAATGCCAGACTTGCCAGCATTTACCTGGTTGCGGTGGTGATCCTCGGAATCTGTCTGTTCCTGATCATGAACAATGCGACCAAGTACTTCCAGCAGGCATTCCCCAAGTACGACGATCTGAACGCGTCCGTGCAGGAGAATGTGTCTGCGATCCGCGTTGTGAAGGCTTATGTACGTGAGGATTATGAGACGAAGAAATTCCACAAGGCCAGTCAGAACATTTACAAGATTTTTGTGAAGGCAGAAAAAAATCTCAGTTATAATGCGCCGCTGATGCAGTTTACCGTTTATGGCTGTATCCTTCTGATCAGTTGGCTCGGCGCAAAAATGATCGTCGGAACGTCCATGACCACCGGAGAACTGATGAGTCTTCTGGCTTACTGTATGAACATCCTGATGAGCCTGATGATGCTCTCGATGGTGTTTGTCATGGTGACGATGAGTGTCGCCAGCGCGAAACGTATCACCGAAGTGCTCAACGAGAAGAGCGATCTTTCCAATCCTGAGCATCCGATCATGGAGGTACCGGACGGAAGTATTGTGTTTGACCATGTTTCGTTTTCCTATAAGAAAGAGGGACAGGAGCCGGTACTCAAAGACATCAATCTCTCGATCCGCTCCGGCGAAACCGTAGGGATCATCGGTGGAACAGGAAGCGCAAAGACAAGCCTGGTCAACCTGATCAGCCGTCTGTACGATGTGACGGAGGGAAGCATCCGTGTCGGCGGAAACGACGTCAGAAGCTATGACATGGAAGTGCTGAGAAATCAGGTGGCCGTTGTGCTGCAGAAAAACGTACTTTTTTCCGGAAGTATCCTGGACAACCTGCGCTGGGGAGATAAGAATGCGACGGAAGAGGAGTGCCGTCACGCCTGTCAGCTTGCCTGCGCGGATGAATTTATTGAAAAAATGCCGGACGGCTATAACACCCATATCGAGCAGGGCGGAAGCAATGTCTCCGGAGGACAGAAGCAGCGGCTGTGTATCGCCCGCGCGCTTCTGAAAAAACCGAAGATCCTGATCCTCGACGACAGCACCAGCGCCGTGGATACGGCGACGGATGCAAAGATCCGGAAAGCGTTTGCGGAGGAGATTCCGAACACGACGAAACTGATCATCGCCCAGCGTATCTCCAGTGTGGAACACGCAGACCGGGTTATCGTGATGAATGAGGGATGTATTGACGCATTTGATACACCCGAACATCTGCTGCAGACCAATGAGATTTACCGTGAGGTTTATGAATCCCAGACGCAGGGCGGCGGAGATTTTGATGAGAAGGCAGGTGAAGAGTAATGCCAGGACCGAACAGAGCGCCGGCCGGAGTGAAATCCCAGGTGAAAAACCCGATGGCAATCTTCCGGCGGCTGATGAGTTATGTGACGAAGCGATACCTGATCCAGTGGATCATCGTTATCGTACTGATTTTTGTCAGCGTGCTCGCAAACGTGCAGGGAACCATGTTTATGCAGACGCTGATCGACGATTACATTATGCCAATGCTTGGACAGGACAGCCCGGATTTCGGGCCGCTGGCCATGGCGATACTGAGAGTGGCGGGATTTTACCTGCTCGGAGTTGCGGCAACCTTTTCCTACAACCGAATCATGATCTACGTGACACAGGGAACCATGCGCTCCTTCCGTGACGACATGTTTGAGCATATGGAAAAGCTGCCGATCCGGTATTTCGATACGCATGCACACGGAGACATTATGTCGATCTACACCAACGACATCGACACACTCCGTCAGATGATCAGCCAGAGTATTCCGCAGATCGTCAACAGCCTGATCACAGTAGTCAGTGTATTTGTCAGCATGCTGATCCTGAGCATCCCGCTGACGGTTCTGACACTGGTGATGGTCTGCCTGATGCTGCTCGCAACAAAATCCATTGCGGGGCGAAGCGGAAAATACTTTATCGAGCAGCAGAAAAATCTCGGTACCGTCAACGGATTTATCGAGGAAATGATGGACGGACAGAAAGTCGTAAAGGTCTTCTGCCATGAGGAAGAGAGCATCGACGATTTCCGGAGACTGAATGATCGCCTGTTTGAGAGTGCGGACCGCGCGAATACCTTTGCGAACATTCTCGGACCGGTCAACGCCCAGATGGGAAATATCAGCTACGTTCTGTGCGCGATCGTCGGAGGCGCCCTGGCGCTGAGCGGCCTTACGGGCCTTACGCTCGGCAGTCTGGCCAGCTTCCTGACGTTCAACAAAAGCTTCAATATGCCGATCAACCAGGTCAGCCAGCAGCTGAACGCCATCGTAATGGCCCTTGCCGGAGCGGAGCGTGTATTCCGGCTGATGGATGAAGAGCCGGAGGAGGACAACGGCTATGTGACACTGGTCAATGCGACAGAAAAAGACGGAAAGCTTGTGGAATCCGAAAAACGTACCGGACACTGGGCATGGAAGCACACCCATCAGGCGGACGGCTCGGTAGACTATATCGCCATGAAAGGCGAGGTCGTCTTTGAGAACGTCAACTTCGGCTATGATCCGAACAAGATCGTGCTTCATGACGTCTCCCTGTTCGCCAAACCGGGACAGAAGATCGCTTTTGTAGGTTCCACCGGAGCAGGAAAAACGACCATCACGAACCTGATCAACCGGTTCTATGACATCCAGGACGGAAAAATCCGGTATGACGGGATCAACATCGGAAAGATCTGTAAGGATGATCTGAGACATTCGCTGGGGATTGTACTCCAGGACACACATCTGTTTACCGGAACCGTCGCTGAAAACATACGGTTCGGAAAACTGGACGCTACCGATGAAGAAGTCATCGCGGCGGCAAAATTGGCCAATGCGGACGGATTTATCCGGCGGCTTCCGGACGGATACGATACCGTCCTGCACGGTGACGGAGCAAACCTGAGCCAGGGGCAGCGGCAGCTGCTGGCCATCGCCCGGGCGGCGATTGCGGACCCGCCGGTTCTGATCCTGGACGAAGCGACCAGTTCCATCGATACCCGAACAGAGCGCATCGTTCAGGACGGCATGGACAAGCTGATGGCAGGAAGAACCAGCTTTGTCATCGCACACCGGCTTTCCACCGTACGCAATGCAGACTGCATCATGGTCCTGGAACAGGGCCGCATCATCGAACGCGGAACCCACGACCAGCTGATCGAACAGAAAGGCCGGTATTACCAGCTGTACACCGGCAACGCAATTGCAGAATAAAAAATAAGATAACTCAAAGCAGTCCGAAGCGGCTATATATCTAAACCGCTTCGGACTGCTTTTTTGTCGAAGAAAAAACGGGAATATGTGTTTGATATGGCTAATCACAAAAAATGTAAGTTTACAAAAAACGTCAATTTATAATGAAAATCGCTGAAAATAAAGAAAAACATGCATAGACGAAGTGACTAAAAAATACTGAAAAATAGAGGAAAAATAGTAGGAAATAGATAAAAACAAAAACGGAAAGCAACGACAATTTTTCAATATTTACCAATCAAATAAAAAAATGTATTCTTCCGGTATAAGCAATCACAAAAAAAGAAAGAGAGGGATAGTTTATGAAAGCGAAAAAAGTAGCAGCTCTTGTGATGGCGGGAACGATGGTATTGATGACCGGATGTGGAAACGGCGGCCAGTCAGCCGAAAGCGGGAGTAGTGCAAAGGCTGAGAGCGCATCGGGGAACAGCCAGGAGGAGACGGTGCTGACATTCACCTATAAGCAGTCCGCATCTGCGGATCCGCTTGAGGCGTGGCTGGAGGAAGAAAACATTATTGAACAGTTTGAGGAAGAGCATCCGGGATGCACGATTGAGATGTCCCCGATCTCCTCTTCAGAAGGAGATTATGCAACTCTGCTTGCGCTTCAGCTTTCCTCAGAAAGCACAGCGCCGGATATTTTTATGGAAGATACTTACATGACCGCGACGGATGCAGCCAGTGGTTATCTGGCATGTCTGGATGATTATTTGAATGAATGGGAAGATTGGGACCATTATCTGGATGGAACAAAAGCTGCAGTGAAAGGAACAGACGGAAAATCTTACGGAGTACCGGTTTCGACGGATTCCAGAGGAATTTGGTATAATAAGGAAATCCTGCAGAAAGCAGGATATGAAATTCCGTGGCAGCCTGCTAATTGGGAAGAAGTCCTGGAAGCCGCACAGAAAATCAAGGATACACAGCCGGATGTCGCGCCAATTTTTATGAGTGTAAGTTCCAGTGAAGGAGAGTCTGTATCTATGCAGACTTTCGAGCAGCTTTTGTACGGAACAGGAGATGAAATGTATCAGGATGGAAAATGGCTGGTAAAAAGTCAGGGAATTGACGATACCTTTCAGTATAGTGGCTCAGTTGTCAAGACAAAAATCTAAGATTTTTATAATGAACTGA
>ERZ1090868.390-NODE-390-length-24376-cov-8.912915_pt1 | contig 24376 bp, 29 predicted proteins | sample MGYA00478475_ERZ1090868 | MGnify/ENA primary metagenome ERZ1090868 (study PRJEB33644, sample SAMEA5815747) | chicken gut metagenome | biome: Chicken; feature: Gastrointestinal Tract; material: Caecum | place: Ireland | collected 2019-01-01 | study: A study of the...
CCCTAATGGCTTGTCTATTTTTTATTTGCTTTTGCGAACTCGATTATACGCTATCAAATTGCCGGGACAGCACAGGAACAAGGGAAAACCGTTTTGGAAGTTTAAGAACCTGGCCGCCGGAGAGGCGGAACTGCGGCTTTACGGGACGATCAGCGAGAGAACCTGGTATGAGGACGATGTGACGCCGAAGCAGTTCTTGGATGACCTGCAGGCGCTGGGGCCGCTGAAAAAGCTGACGGTGCGCATCAACAGCGGCGGCGGGGATGTATTCGCCGCGCAGACCATCGGGAACAACCTGGAGGACTGCGGCGCGGAAACGACTTGCCGAATTGACGGGCTGTGCGCCAGCGCGGCAACCATCATCGCTTGCCATTGCGACAAGGTGGTGGCTGCGAAGGACAGCACTTACATGATCCACCCGCCCACCGTGGGAGCTTTTGACTACTACGAGGAAGGAAAGCTGCGCAGTTTGGCGGACGCTGCCAAAGCGGTACGCACCAACATCCTGACCATGTACGCGGAAAAGACCGGGAGGCCGGAGGATGAGCTGGCCGAGGAGATGGACAGAACAAGCTGGTGGACGGCACAGCAAGCGATGGAACACGGGTTTGTGGATGAGATCAACGAAGGGAGCGCCCCGGCGGTGATCGAGAACCGGGCAGGCGCACTGTTTGTGAACAGCGTAGACACCGGGATGGACGCCGAAGAGGCGGCCGAATATTTTGGGAAAAGCCAGCACAACGCTGGCTTTTTTAATACACCGGGGCAGGAAAGCCCGGAAAACCATGAGGAGGAAAGCACTATGAGTGAGCAGATCACCACGATTGATCAGCTGCGGGCCGCCTACCCGGAGCTGGTGAACCAGATCGAGAGCGCCGCCGCCGAGGCGGAACGCGGGCGCATCCACGAGATTGAGGACATGACGATGCCCGGCGGGGAGGAAATGGCGAACCGCGCCAAGTTTGAAAACCCCATGAGCGCGAACGACTTTGCCCGCGCCGCCGTGAAAGCCGCCAAACAGGCGGGGGCGCGATTCCTGAACGATGCCCGGCGCGACGCCGACGGCAGCGGCGCGAACGGGGTGAAGGACGAAGCGCCCGAAGCCGACCATGCGCGGGATGCGTTTATGGACGCGATCAACAGCGCGAGAGACAAAAAGGAGGGATAAGCGATGGCCTGGGATCTTTCTGTGAAAACATTCACCAACGAGCCGGAACAGTTCATTGCCGGGGCGGACTTCCCCATCATGACGGCCGTGAAGACTGCGAGCGTTGCCGTTAAGGCACACGCGCCGGTGGGCCTGGGAGCCGATGGGAAACTGGCGCTCATCACCAATGGGGGCAGCTCGGTTGACACAAGCACGCTGTACGGCATTGCGGCGGAGGACGCCGACGCCGAAGCAGAGTGCGTTGTCTACCTGACAGGAGAGTTCTTTGGGGACAAACTGGTGCTCGAATCTGACGTGACGGTGGACAAGCTGGAAGTGCCGATGCGCAAGCTGGGAATCTTTTTGAAGTGAGAGAGGAGGAGAAAACATGGCAAACGAAGTGAACATTTATGAGCCCCGGTACCTGGCGCGGGTCGTGGAGACCGCGCCGCCGCTGAACACTTTCCTGCGGGACACGTTCTTCACACAGGTCGAGACAAGCCCTTCGGAGCGGATCGACTTTGACCTGGTGAAAGGAACCCGCAAAATGGCGGCCTTTGTGCATCCGCGCATGGGGGCCGAGATCATCGAGGACCAGGGATACGAGACGAAGAGCTTCACCGCGCCGCTGCTGAACCCGGCGGATCTGAGCACCGCCGAGAAGTACATGACCCGCCTGCCCGGGGAGACACTGTACAGCGGAATGACCCCGGCGAACCGCGCTGCCCGCCAGCTCATCAAGGAGCACAAGAAGCTGGAGGATGCGGTGACACGGCGCGAGGAGTGGATGTGCGCCCAGGCGCTGACTACGGGACAGATCCCGGTGGTGGGCAAGGGCGTGAACGTGGTGATCGACTTCGGGCTGACAAACAAGCCGAAGCTGACCAGCACGAACGTGTGGGGCGGCACCACCGCAAAGCCGCTGAAGAACCTGGATGACTGGGTGGGCCAGGTGGCGGACAACGGATTCGCCAATGTGGACATGGCGATCATGGGAAAGACAGCCCTGGAGAAGTTTGTGGAGGACGCCAACGTGCAGAAGGTGCTGGACAACCGGCGGTTCTACATTGGCGAGATCGCCCCCCGCGATATGCCGAACGGCGTGCGCTATGTGGGACACATCAACAGCCCGGCGCTGGACATCTACACCTACACCGAGAAGTTCCTGGACGACTGGACCGACCCGGACGAACCCGCGCTGAAACCGCTGATCCCGGACAACATGGTGCTGCTGATGTCCAGCGCGGCAGACTACACGATGGCCTACGGCCTCTGCACCTATATCGACGATGTGAGCAAGCAGTGGGTCAGCGTTGAGGGGCAGCGCCTGATGCGCAGCTATGTGGAACACAACCCCGACCGCCGGATGCTGGAGCTGCAGGCCCGCCCGCTGCCCATCCCCATCAAGGTTGACAGCTGGCTGGCGGCGACCGTGCTGTAAGGAGGAAAACCGTGGGCGTGACAGTGGACCAGCGCCCGCCGCTGCCTGAGGAAGAAAAGGCGCTGACGTTCAAGGATGCGGTGGCCGCCGACATTGACACGGTGTTTTTCAACCTGTTCGAGTTTGCGGAGACGCACAAGATTGACGGGAAGGAAATGCTTGCCATTGTGGACGAGAACGAGCTGCTGGACAGAGCATCGCACTGGGAAGCAGGCGCGAAGCAAAGTTTTGACAGCGGACTGTACAAGGGCGACATCCTGCTTTATGTGAAGAAGGAAGACTACGGACCGAAGCCCAAGGTTGCAAAGAGACTTGTGCTGGACGGGAGAAACTACCAAGTCGCGGACTGCACCGAGGAGGCCGGAGTGTACTCCATCACGATCACGAGGATACGGCAATGAGCATGGTGTTTTACGAGGCCGGAAGCCTGACCATCGGCGTGAACGCCGATGAGGTGGCCGAGAAGCTGGGGGAGCTGCGCAACAAAACGCCCGCCGTCATCAAGGTGGCGGCAAACTACACGGCGCGGGAGACCCGGAAGGAAATGCTGCGCCGGGCCATGCGGCGGTACGCCGTCAACACCAAGGGCAAGGAAAAGCTGCAAGGGCTGAAACAGCGGGTAAAGGCAACGAACGCAAGCCCGGCGGCGGTACTGAGCATTGGAGGGAGCGCGGGTCTGCGATCCGACCTTGCCTACTTCAAGCACAAGGTCACAACGCCGCACCCGGGAGAGAGCTGGAGAACGGGGCCGGATGCGTTCCGGGCGCAGGTACTGAAAAGCGGCGGAATGAAGAAGCTGACAGGCGAGGGAGCTTACAGCAAAGGATTCCTCGCACACTTTGCAAGCGGGCACACCGGCATGATCCAGAGGCAATTGGGAGCAAAAAGCGGACGGGAGACAACCTATACGGGCGCCCGCAGATGGAAAAGCAAAAGCGGCATGATCGAAAAGACGCGAACCTATGGTGCACCATCTGGCACTGCCATGCACCACACCGTGTGGGAAAAAGAGGAAGCGAGCGACTACGCGCAAGACACACTGCAACGCAAGCTGAATGAGCAGATTGCCAAGGTGATCGCACGGGAAGCGGCGAAAGGGAGGTAAACCGTGGCAAGCGGAATGACAAGTTCCATGATGTTGACGGCCCTGTGCGATGTGCTGCGGGATATGTTCAAGGACAAGCGGTTCACCGGGCAGGAAGGGAAAAAACGGATCAAGGTTTACGAGTGGGAGCTGCCGATCTCCACTGACAACGACGAGGACGTTGACACGGACGATGCGGCGGCCCCGTTCATCATCGTGAGCCTGGAATCCGGCGCTATCAACTCGCCCGATGAAACACAAATCGTCAACGCGATCATGACAATTTGCTGTTATGACGATGGGACGGAACGGCTCGGATACAAGGAAGTGAACAACATCAAAGAGGACATTGTGCAGCGCTTTTGCAAAACGCGGTACTTTGGCGGATGGTTCACGATCCTGATGGACGAGTACCACCCCATTGACTGGGCCATGCAGAAAGACCCGACAGACCCCTACTATTACGGGGCGGTATCCATGTGGGTGACGATTCCTGCCATGACGCAGGAGCAGGACGAACGGATAGGAGGTTTGGTATGAGTATGAGCGAAAAAACAACCGCGAACGAGAAAACAACGGCCAAAAAGAAAGCGACCGGGCCCGTGGTTTACTGCGGGCCGACCGTGCGCGGCGTGGCCAAGCAGTTTACCGTGTACAGTGCGGGGCTGCCCGCCGCACTGGAAGCGTACATGAAAGAACACCCGGCGGCCAGAGGGCTGATTGTGCCGCTGGACAAGTTCGCACAGACGCGGGAGAACCTGCGTAAGCAGGGGACGGCAGAAGCGATCCTGTATGCGAAGCTGAAACAGTAAAGGAGGAAGAAGAATGCCTTATAAGCATGGCGTATATGTGAGCGAAAACGCCACATCGCTTTCGGCCCCGCTGGAAAGCACGGCGGGCCTGATTGTTGCGGTGGGCACCGCCCCGGTCAACACCGTGGAAAACCCGGCGGGTGCGGTGAATGTTCCGATCCTGGCGAACAACTACGCGGAGGCGGTGGCTGCCGTGGGGTTCAGCAACGACTTTGAAAGCTACACCCTGTGCGATGCCATCGCCGCCGCGTTCCAGGTGGTGGGCGCCGGGCCTATGGTTCTGATCAACGTGCTGGACCCGGCCAAGCACAAGTCCGATGTGGCCGAGCAGGAAGTGCAGGTTAACGCGGGAGTTGCCACGCTGGAACAGACCGGGATGCTGCTGGACCAGCTGGTTGTCAAGAAGGATGCGGAAACCCTGACCGCCGAAGAGGACTATACTGCAACCTTTGACGACGACGGTTATCTGACCATCGCGCTGATCGAGGGCGGGCAGGGGGCCGGAGCGGCCACGCTGAAAATCAGCGGCAAACGCCTTGACACTGAAAAGGTCAACGCCGCCGACATCGTGGGCGGCGTTGACCTTGGGACGGGCAAGGAGACCGGCCTTGAGGTGATCCGGCAGGTGAAGCCCAAACTGGGACTGGTGCCGGGTATCCTGATTGCGCCGCGCTGGAGCAAGGACGCCACGGTGGCCGCTGCGCTGCAAACGAAATGCACCGGCATCAACGGAAATTACAAGGCGTTCTGCGTGATGGACCTGGACAGCGGTTCCACCGGCGCGACCAAGTACACCGATGTGAAAACCAAGAAGGAATCCGCCGCCATGAACAGCGCCTACGGCTGCGCGATCTGGCCGTTCGCCAAGGTCAGCGAAACGGTCTACGCCGGAAGCTCGCTGCTGGCGGCCCTGATGGCGTACACCGATGCCAACAACGGAGACAGCCCCAACGTCAGCCCCAGCAACCAGGCTATCGCAATCAGCGCGGCCTGCCTGGAAGACGGCACCGAGGTGTATCTGGACCAGGAGCAGGCCAACGAGGTGAACGGAGCCGGTGTGGTGACCTGGCTGAACATGAACGGATGGAGAGCCTGGGGCAACAACACCGCCGCCTATCCCAGCACAACCGACCCGAAGGATCGGTGGATCGGGGTGCGCCGGTTTATGAGCTGGGCGGCCAACACCTTCATCGACAACTATTTCCAGTATGTGGATCAGGTGCTGAACGACCGGCTGATCGAGGCGATTGTGGACAGCGAGAACATGCGCGGGGCCAGCTTTGTGAGCCGTGGGATCTGTGCGCGGTACGAGATCGAGTACAACGCGGAGGACAACCCGACAACAGAACTGCTCAACGGCGCTGTGACGTTCCGGCAGTACATGTCGCCGTTTACCCCGGCGGAAACCATCAACGACATCATTGAGTTCGACCCGAACGCGCTTTCGGACGCGATGACGGCGTAAGGGAAGGAGGGAGATAGACATGGCGATCAACAGCAATTTCGTCCCCGAAAAGATCAATGACTATAACGTCTACCAGAACGGGGAAAAGATGATCGGTTTGACCGAGGAAGTCACGCTGCCGGAGATCAACATGAAAACCAGCACCGTTGAGGGGCCGGGCATCCAGGGAGAGATCGACAGCCCGACCATCGGCCAGTTTGAGAGCATGGAGGCGACCCTCAAGTTCCTGACGCTGTACAGCCACGCGATCAACCTGCTGAACCCGAACAAGACGGTCAACCTGACACTGCGGGCCGCGCAGCAGGTGTACGACCGCAGCGGCGCGAGCGGGTATGACTACAAGGGGCTGCGGGTTGTGCTTGGAGGAAGAAGCAAGCAGTTCAACCCGGGCAACGTGCAGCGCGGCGAGAGCATGGGAGCGGAGGTCACCATCGAGGTGACGAAGTATCTGGTGGAGGTTGACGGGCAGACCGTGATCGACATCGACAAGCTGAACGAACGCTACATCGTGAACGGGGAAGACCTGCTTGCCCCCATCAAAGCACTGATCTGAATACAGGCCGCCCCGGGGAACCGGGGCGGCTATTTTGTAAGAAAGGACTGCATCATGGAAAAAATTGCGCTGAAAAAACCCTACACATTCGAGGGTAAAGAGTACACCGAGATCGACCTTTCCGGAATGGAAAAGCTGAAAGTGAAGGACATGATCGAGGTGCAGAAGGCTGTGGGGGCGGAACCGTCCGCCGCCATTCTTTCCGGGGCAAGCACCGTCTTTGTGATGGAGCTTGCCGCCAGAGCAACGGGGTTACCGAAGGAGTTTTTCAAACTGCTGCCCGCCCGCGCCGCAATGGAGGTGAGAACGGCCATCATGAAAGGGATGGCGGGAGAGAAACAGGAAGAAGAGAAAAAGATCGTCCTGGAAAAAGAGGCCGTGTATGAGGGGAAGAAGTACAGCGAGATCGCATTCCCCGGCGCGGGGGACATCTGCGCAATGGATATGACCAACGCGGAGAACAAGATCGCGGAGGAAGGATTCGCGGCGCCGGTTCCGACCATGAACTACCTGTACTGCTGCCTGATGGCGGCGCGGGCCAGTGGGCTGCCGGTGGAGTTCTTTGAATCGCTGCCGATCTGCGAGGCGGGCAAGATCAGAAACATGGTGCAGAGCGACAGTTTTTTCGAGTAAGAGGCGGGGCCAAGAGCCTGCGGAGGTGCGCGTTGCAGCTTTCGCAGGCTACGCACAGCGGGTTCCTTGAGTACATGAACCTGCCCGCCGAAACGCTTGTGAAGATCAACAACGAGGTGGCGGAGGAATGGCGAAGACAACGGAACTCGAACTCGCGATCAAAATCGCGGGGCAGGTAGACCCGAGCCTTTATAAATCCATAAGCCAGGCACAGACACAGGTAAGCGGACTGGCGCAGGGAATGCAGAACGCCGCGAAACTTGCGGGCGTTGCCGTGGCGAGCGCCGTGGTGGTTGCCGGGACAGCCTTTGCGGATGTTACAAAAGAGGCCATAAAGTTTGAGTCCGACATGGCCGGTGTTGTAAAGGTAACGGAAGGGCTACGGGACGAAAACGGAAACCTTACCGAGACGTACTACGAGATTGCGGACGCGGTCCAGTACCTATCCACGCAAATCCCGGTAAACACGGAACAGCTTACCAGCATGGCAGCCATTGGGGCGCAAAGCGGCGTGCCTGTGGATGAGCTGGTACAGTATGCGACCGACGCCTCCAAGATGGCGATTGCCTTTGAGATTGACCCGACACAGGCCGGGGAGATGATGGCGAAGTGGCGCACGGCGTTCAGCATGGGACAGGAAGAAGTGGTGCAGCTGGCCGATGAGATCAACTACCTTGCAAACCGGACCGCATCGAGCGAGGAACAAATATCCGATGTTGTGACACGGATCGGAAACCTGGGAGAGATTGGCGGCGTTGCAACCGAGACGCTGGCCGTGCTGGGCGCGGTGCTTACATCGAACGGTATGGAAAGCGAGAATGCAGCCACAGCTATCAAGCGGATGATCTTGGAGATGACATCGGGATCGTCGGTGACTGCGAGACAAGCCGCCGTACTGGACAGGCTGGGAATATCGGCAACTGAGCTTGCACAGGCCATGCAGGACGATTCCGTGTCCGCCATGCAGGATTTTTTGGGAGCAATGACCGCGCTGCCAAAAGCTGAACAGCTTTCGGCGCTGAACGACTTCTTTGGCGGGTGGGCCGTGCAAGGAGTTTCCAGCCTGGCAAACAACCTGGAAACCATGAAGTACTGGATGGACCAGGTAGCGGATTCGGATACCTATGCCGGGAGCATGGGGAAGGAGTACGAGGGATTCGCGGCCACAACGGAAAGCGCCATCGAGATGATGAAGAACGCCTTCCAGGTGCTCAAGCAGGACATCGGCAGTTATGAACTGGACAGTGTACGGATGGCTGTGCTGGGGATTCGGGACGCGATTGTGCAGGTGATCGACAATCTGCCGACCATCATGGACAAGGTGGACGAGGTCGTAGGCTACCTGCTCGACAACGGGCCGAAGGTTGCGGCGGTGGTTGCCGGGATCGCCACGGCTTGGCTGGGAATGCTGAACGCGCCGACCATCGAGAGAGGCGTAACGGGAGTTATCAACCTGATGGCCGGGGGGAATGCCGTACCTGCCGCCGGCGCAGCGACAAGCGCGGCAACGGCAGAAACAAACAAGATCGGAATTGCCGGAGCGGTAGCAAACTATGCGCAGGCCAGTGGACGGAGAAGCGAGGTACTGCAAGCGATCCCGGCGGCGGTACAGACAAACGGCATCGGGGCAACGGTACGCGGACTTGCCGTGAATGCAATCGCAGGAGGAAACGCGCAAGAGCTGCTGGCGACCGCTGCCGCCAACCCCGGGCTGCTGGCCGATATGCCGAGTTTCGCAAGCCTGCTTGCGCAGAGCAAAGCCGGGAAGGCGGCCAGCGCAGCGGGAGACTACGCGAAGAGCATAGGGGGCGCACTGACAAAGAACAAACCAACGGCACTGATGAACTGGGCCGCCAACACTGCGCCAGGGCGTGAGATTGGGAGCGCTGTGGGCATGGTGCGCACACAGGCGGCCATGAGCGGGCAGAGCATCCCGGCCACGGTGGCCGGGATTGTAGGGAACAGCCTGGCGAGCACAGCACCGGGGAGAGCCGTGACCGGAGCATACGGCGCGGCGAAGGGGGCTGCGGGAGGCGTAGCAAGCAGAATCGCAACCAGCGCACCGGTGCAAGCTATCGCCAACAGCGGGATTGGACGAGCTGTAACCACGATTGGGACAACGGCCAAGGCGGCGGGAGTGAGCAAACTGGCCGTACTGGGAGGAATGGCGTCCAACGCCGTGGCCGCAAGCCCGGTGCTGGGAACTGTGGCCGCCGGAATAGGAAACCTGGCCGGGGGGCTGGGCGCGTTCATGGGGCCGATTGCAAGCGGGTTCGGAAGCATTCTGACAACGGCGCTGCCTATTGTGGGCGTGATCGGAAGCATCATTGCAGTCGTATCCATCCTCGGGGACAACCTTAACGGAATCCGAAATGTGGTGCAAAGCGTTTTCGGGGACCAGGGAGTGGCCGTCTTTGACGGATTCTTGGCAGGGCTGCAGGGGGTAAAGGATAGCATCGCCCAGGCATTCAGCCCGGAAAGCCTGGCCGGCGTGCGAAAAAATATTGTGGGGCTGTTTGGAGAAGGCGCTGGCGGCGCATTTGACGGGCTTGTGAAGATCGGTTCCTCTATCGCCGGGGTAGCGCAGCAGCTTATTGCCTTTGGGCAGGGGCCGGTAAAAAGCATCTTTGAGAATGTGCTGACCTTCGTGACAGGAACGGTTGCACCGGCGATTTTGAACATTGTGCAGACGGTGGCGCCCTATGTGAGCCAGATCATCAGCGGGATAGGCTCCGCCATTATGACGGTGGCGAACATGATTACGACAGCCATTCAAGCGGCGTGGCCGGTGATTCAGATGGTGGCGCAGGGCGTGTTGGCTGTGGCAAGCGTGCTGGGACCGGCGTTTGGCGCAGCGCTTGCAAATATCACGACCTCCATCCAGAACATTGTGACAAGCCTTTCCGGGGTGCTGAACGGGCTGATTCAGTTCATTACCGGGGTTTTCACGGGAAACTGGCAGCAAGCCTGGGAAGGTGTCAAACAGATTTTCGGGAACGCATTTAATGCACTGATTGACCTGTGCAAAACGCCCATCAATGCGGTGATCGGCCTGATCAATGGGGCGATCAACGGAATCAACAGCATACTGGGAAATGGAATTACAATCCCGGATTGGGTACCGGAACAGTTTGGGGGCGGTAAAACATTCTCGTTAAGCCTGCCGACCATTCCCATGCTGGCGGCCGGCGGTTTCACCAACGGGGTGAGCATTGCCGGCGAGGCGGGAACAGAGGCGGTTATCAGCTTCGACCCGGCCTACCGCAGCGCAAATATCCAGACATGGCAGCAGGCCGGGCAGATGCTGGGCGTGGACAACGGTGCCGAAGTGCTGGATATTGGCGTATCGGCGAGCGGGAGCGCAAGCGCAACAGACGCGGGATGGCAGCCGGCACAGTACACCTACGCGCCACAGATCATCATACAGGGGAATGCCGACCGGGCCGAGGTTCAGCAAGCCCTGGACGAAGGATACGAGAGGTTCAAGCAGTACGTTTCTCGACTTGAGCGAGAGCACAGACGGAGGGCCTATTGATGGCGTACACGACAGTGAGCGGGGACACCTGGGACAGCGTGGCAAAGACGGTTTATGGAAGCGAAGAACACGCCGACTTGCTGATGGAGGCAAACCCACGCCAGTTGCCGGTGTTTCGATTCGACGCAGGGGTAATGTTGGAAACGCCGGAGCTGCCCGCCGAAAAGGACGGACTGGCCCCGCCGTGGAAGTTTGAGGGCTGAACATGGCAAGTGTGGTAAAAGGCAGATACGCCGAACTGGAACTTTGGTATAACAATGCGGACATCAGCGACGATATACAGGATGAGGTGGAGAGCTTTACCTACACCGACACGGCCGGAGAGATGTGCGACAGCATTGAAATTACCATCAACGCCCGGGATGAGAAGTGGATCAAAAGCTGGTGGCCGCAGGCGGGGGCGACCTTGCACCCGAAAATTATAGGCCATAACTGGAACGTGGAAAACGACCGGTTTGAAATGGACTGCGGCGTGTTCATTATGGACAGCATGGAGTACAGCGATGCGCCCGGAAAGATCAAGCTAGGAGGCGTTGCAAAACCGGCCGACACGGATTTCAGCGACCGAGACCGGGGGGACGTGTGGCAAAACACCACACTGAAAAACATTGCACAGACCATAGCGGACCGCTACGGGCTGGGGCTGGGGTTTGACGGGACCGACTACGAGATTGCCAAGCGGGAGCAAAACGGGCCGGACGGAAGTTTTTTGCAGCAGTTGTGCAGCGACTACGGGCAAATTCTGAAAGCCTATTCGAACCGACTGTGGATCTTCGACAGGGAGGTCTACAAGGGAAAGAGGGCTGTGCAGGATGTGCGACGGGACAACATGATCCCGGGGAGTTTTACATGGACGCAAGATCTGGCAGGAACCTACACCGGAGGGGAATTTTCCTACACGGACCCGGACAAGGACGCGGATCTAACGGCGTCGGTGGGGAGCGGAAAAAGAATCCTGAGCCTTAACCAATATGCCAGCAGCCTGGCGGACGCCGCCGCGCAGCTGGCCGCCGCGCTGAACAACGAAAACCACAAGATGATCCAGATGAGCTTCAAGGTAGGAGGAAACTTCCACCTCTACGCGGGAGGAAACGTAAGAATCCAGAAGTTCAGCGACAACATGGACGGGAAATATTACTGCGAAACGGTAACGCACACTGTCACGCGCAGCGGAGGGTTTGAGACATCGGTTGAGACGGTGGGAATCCGGGATGCCTTCCAGTCCTGGATGGTGGGAGGAAGCATCGAATATCACCAACAGACGGCGAGTGAGGTGCCGGAGTATGAAAGCACCTACGAGACCACCAGCCCGGCGGCAAATTCCGCCAACGCGGCGGCGGCGGGCAGCGGCGGACAGGCCGTGCAGCTGAACAACTGCCCGCTGTATGTATCCAGCACTGCCAAGACGAAGGCCAACACGGTGACGGGGACCTACTACCTGTACGACGGAATCCTGATCGCAGGGAGATACCGCATCACCAACGTGGCAAGCCGATGCGGAAAGCAACCCATCGGACAGAATGTGACCGGGTGGATTGACGCGAACCAGATATGAGGAGGGGGACGGCATGGCACAAGCACCACAGGCACGAACGGGGCGGGTCAGCAAAATCAACTATGAGGCCGGGACTTATGAAGTGACCTACCCTGACCGGGGCCATGCCGTGACCTGCACCATCAACGCGGTGTCAAACGGCGAGTACAAAATGCCGGAGATTGGCGACCTGGTAAGCGTGGTCCACAACGGGAACGGGACGGTGGCTGGGGTTGCCAGTGGGACGGTGTGGAACCAGACCAACAAACCGGTGAACGGCCACGCCGGTTATTACCGCAAGGAGTACGGGAGAACCAAGGGCAAGGCATACGAGGAGTACGACGATGCCACCGGCGTACACACGACCTACGCGGACAAGCGGCTGGGAAGAAACAGCGCCGGGGAAATTTTTGACGAAAGCGCCGGACCGACAACCATCAACGCGGGTGGTGCGCTTACTCTGAATGGGGGACCGAGCTCGAGCCTTGCTGCCGAAGGAAGCGTTGGAATTGCGGCCGGCGGGGCCGTGAGCGTTGAAAGCGGAGGAGCTTATTCCGAGGTGGTCGGAGGGGACCTGACGCGGGAGTGCGCAGGGGACGCCAAGGAAACCTACGAAGGAAAAGTAGAACGGGAACACGCCGACGAGGTGAAGGAAACCTACGAGGGAAAGGTAGAGCGGGAACACACAGACGACATCAACGAGACAATTACCGCGAACACCATCCGAATGCAGGAGGGGAACAAAACCGAGAGCGTGACCGGAAATATCACAAAGACCGTTGAGGGGGATACAACCAAGACCGCAACGGGGGATGTGAACATCACGATTGTCGGGAACCTGACACTGACGGTGGGCGGAACCGTCATCGGCGTGGACAGCGGCGGGAATGTAACCGTAACCGGCGCGGCCAACGTAACGGTGAATGCCGCAGCAGCGCTGAACATCACCGGAGCAACTGGGGACGTGACGGTGGACGGGATCAGCCTTGTCCATCACAAGCACAAGGACGGAGGAACGGGAGAACCGGAAAAGGGGGAGTGACAAAAGATGGTTGTGGCCACGCTGGGCAATGTGATATTCGAGGTCTACGACGGAAAAATTTTCACCCCCAAAGGAATCAGCGGCTCAACCGGAAGCGATTGGGCTACACACGACGTGGTGCATGGCAAAACCACCCGGGAGTGGATCGGCCCCAAGGCCATGAAGTACAGCTTTGAGGTTTTACTACGCGCCCAGGACGGCGTACCCCCGCGCCGGACACTGGACCAACTGCAAGCGATGGCGGAGAGCAACAACGCATTTTGGTTTGTGGTGGGCGGCCAAACAGTGGGCAAAAACCCGTTTGTGCTGACGGAGATCAGCGAAGAATGGGGCGCCACACTGCAGGACGGAAGGCTCATTGAGTGTACGGTCAGCCTGACGCTGGAGGAATACCGATGAACATACAGAAGCCGCAGATAGAGATAGAGCCAGGACGCGCCGACATGGAAACGGTGCAGGATGTTTACAGGTGCCTGGTGATGCTTTACAGTGCACACCCTGGGGAACAGGCACTGGACCGGGATTTCGGCATCAGCACCGAAGCACTGAGCAAGCCGCTGCCTGCGGCCAAGGCGCTGATGGCCGCCGAGTTTGTGGCCAAAACAGCCAAGTACGAGCCGAGGGCACAGGTGGCGCGGGTGGAATGGGACCAGGACGCAGAAAACGGAGAACTGAAACCGAAGGTGGTGGTGCAAATTGTCGATGATTGAAGCACTCAAAGACGTGCCGCAGGTGAACTTTATCGGGAACCTGGAATTGCAGGAAGTCAAGGAACAGGTGGCGGCCTGGTATGAAGAACGATACCGGGAACTGACCGGTGAAACCCCGGTGCTGAGCGATGCGGCACCGGAAAAGCTGCTGCAATATGCCATCGCTATGCTGGGATACCAGGCGTTGCAGTACATCAACGACAAGGGCAAGGGGGAACTGCTGCCGACAAGTTACGGGGAATACCTGGACGGGCTGGCGGCCAACGTGGGCGTGGTGCGGCACGAGGCCCAGCGGGCCACCGTGATGCTGCGGTTCACCCTTTCCGCTGCAAGGAACCAGGCAACCGGCATCCCGGCGGGCACACGGGTACGGACAGAAAACAGCCTGTACTTCAACACACTGGACTACGCCGAGATCAAAGCCGGGGAAACCACAGCGGATGTGATGGCGCAGGCTGAGGAAGCCGGGGCCGCCAGCAATGGGCTGGCAATCGGGGCGATCAGCACACTGGTCGATCCGATCCCCTACATGGGCAGCGTGGCGAACACCACGGAATCGAGCGGCGGGACGGATGCTGAGGACGATGAGAGCCTGACAGAGCGAACGTTTTTGGCCCCCAGCGTATTCAGCTGCGCAGGCCCGGCGGACGCCTACGAGTATTACGCCCGGGCGTGGCGGAACGATGTGGAGGACGTGCGAGTCACAAGCCCGGAACCAAGTGAGGTGGACATCTATTTCATCTTAGACGGGGGCGCTCTGCCAACGCCGACCGAATGCGAAGAGATGGAAGACTACTTCATGGACGAGGAGCAGGTGCGCCGGCCGCTGACCGACCTTGTGACCTGCAAAGCGCCGACCGAAGTAAACTACACCATAGCAGGGACCTACTACATCGGGACGAGCAATCGGAACAACGTGGCCGCCATACAGGCAGCCGTACAAAACGCGGTGGCAGAGTACCAGGCATGGCAAAGAAAGCTGGGGCGGGACATCAACCCCACCGAACTGATTGCCAGAATCCGGGGCGCAGGAGCCAAGAGGGTGAGCCTAACGGCCCCGGCGGATACCGTGATCGAGGAAAACCAGATCGGAAAATGCACGAGCGCAAGCATTGCCTACGGAGGACTTGAAAATGATTAGGCTGGATGAGGCGAGGCTGACGGACGCCGTGCCGGTCTCCCTGGCGGAGCAGCCGTGGGCGAGAGCGCTTGCATACGCGGAGTGGATGCTGCGCGGTGAAGTGCTGCACTACGCCGACCGAAGCCAAATTTACACGGCGCTGGACACCTGCCCGGAGGAAGTGCTGGACGCGCTGGCCGTGTGCTGGAAGGTGAGCTGGTATGACACGGCCTACCCGCTGAGTACAAAGCGGCAGATCATAAAAAGCAGCGTGGCGGTGCGCCGGTTCATGGGAACCAAGTGGGCTACGCAGGAAGCGCTGCGCAGCGTATGGCCGGACAGCGATGTGGAGGAGTGGTTCGACTACGAAGGGGAGCCGGGATGCTTCCGCGTGGTGTGCAACATCACCGACCCGAGCGTGACGGCAGACATTGACACTGTTCACGATAACGTGATGCAGTACAAGCGCACGAGCGCCCACCTGGACAGCATCAGTTTTATGGTGCGGCGCGGAATCAAAATCGGCAAGCGAGTGGACGGATGGGCCGCCAGAGTGCCGGAATGCGGGACGCTGCGGTGCGGAACCTGGTGGACGAGATCGACGCTGGGGCACAGCGAGAGACCCGGGGTGCAGATTGGTGCTGCGCCAGATGCGTACAACGCCAATCAGCCGGAATGCGGAACGTTGCCGGAGATGGCAGCCAGAGGATGGCAAACCCAAGCGGGGATTACCCTGTGGCCGGAGGCAGACGCATACGCGGCCGGAGGCGATGAGGCCGGGGTGACCCAGGCGGGGCGGCTGCCGCAGGCCGCTACGCTGGGAATTGCGAGAGAACAGAGAATCCGGGCGGCGGCGGATACCGGCGCGTGGCAGACGGACGCGGAGGCGGCAGGCAAGGCGGACAGCGGAACGCTGCCGCAACAGGCCGTACTGGGCGTAAGCCGAACCGAATCACTGCGCATGGGCGGAGGAACGGCCGCCGAAGGGTATGTTGCCACACCGGCGCACAGCGGGCAATTCCGCTGCGGGGCCGTGGGGAAATAAAGCAAAGGAGGTAAACCGATGGCGTTTTTCACGCAGAACTTTTTGAATGCGCGGCGGCAGGAGCTGCTGCGCAGCGTTTGCCGGTTCCAGTACCAGATCAACAACGGGAGCTGGTACGACGGAGAGATCAACAGCAAAGAGGTTAGCGGGGTCAACGTGGTGGTGTTTGTGGCGGTGCCGAGTTCCGGCAACGCGGACACAATCACCGGCGTGCGCGTGTACGACCAGAACAACGCACTGGCCGGAAGCCAGAGCATCAGCCTGCGGCGCAGCAGCCTGAACTCGGCGCTGCTGCGGTTCACGTTCCCGCTGACCGAGGAGTGAGGAAGGAGGTGAAAGAAGATGTATAACCGCACGTTTTGGCTGGATCATGTCGAGGACGAGCACGGAGAGGTGATCCAGCAGGGCACCTTGATGGACCAGGTGCACTTCAACAACATGGAGGTGGGCATATCGGACGTTGCGCTGGCAGCGCAGATCGAAGCGTTCCGCAATATCCAAGAAGGGTATGAGATGGTGGGAGAAACCACCACTGTGACGCTGACGACAAACAGCAATCCGTGGCCGTTCTGCAATACGGAAAAAGCCGTGGCGCTGAGCGTGATGCGCAACACCAAAAACTATGATGTGGAGGTCACCGTCAAATCTTACAGCGGTGGGCAAATCGGAAACTTTGAAATCCTGGACAAGGCTCTCAATGGGTTCAAGCTGCTGCACGATGGAACGGCAAAGAGCGTGACCGTCGAACTGAAAATCACGGGAGGTATGATCGCATGATTGTCGAAGAAATGAACGCCGGCCAGAAAATCGCCTATGACGTGGACGGCACCAAACTGGACTTTGCAGAAGGAGCGCTGACCATGGACCTGGACCGGTACCGGCGCGACTATCCTGTGACCAAGGATGTGATGGCCGACGGTGACGGGAATCTGACGCTGGGCAGTGGCGGCCGGTACTATGTTGCCCAGGTTGAAATCCCCGCCAACACCTACACCGAGGTACCGGCGGAAAAGAAAGAGGAACCTGTTGACGCGCAGGACGAAGGCGAAGAACAGCACGGCACACCGGACGGCGTGGCTATGCAGCTTGACCCGTTGGACATGGACAAGGTCGTGCTGCGCCTGTGGTGCGTGGCCGGTATCGAGATTTTTTAAGGAGGTAAGAAACGATGGCCAATTTTGAATTTTCTGCCCTGGCCCTCAAAGCCGTGGCGCCCGGCAATGATCTGCTCATGGACGACAAAGGTATGCCCAGCTGCATGGTTTTTGTCCCCAAATTCAAGCTGTCCGATGTGCTTTCCACGGACGACGACAGTACCCACCCGGCGTTCATCGTGAACGGAACGGAGCGCCCTGGATTCTGGATTGGAAAATTCCAGAGCAAGAGCATCAACGGCCGGCCCTATGCACTGCCCTGTGAGGACCCGACGGCAAGTATGAACCTCGACACTTTCGTGTCGCAGGCGCGCGCAAAAGGAACAGGATGGCATGAAGTCACGGCTGCCGAGTGGGCTGCGCTGGCGCTGTGGTGCCACAAAAACGGGTGTGAACCGAAGGGCAACAACAACTACGGAAAGGACGCATCCGAAAGCACCTACAAAGCTATCCCGACGTTCTACGACACAGGCGCTGGCGGAAAGATCGGGCGCGTGGCTACCGGTTCCGGGCCGATCAGTTGGAGCCATGACGGCACGCTGGCCGGAATCTGGGACCTTAACGGCAACGTGTGGGAGTGGTGCACGGGAATCCGCCTTGTCAATGGCGAAGTGCAGGTTATTGACAAGAACAATGCCTGCGACAACGCCACGGACCTGAGCGCCAGCAGCGGTGCATGGAAGGCCATCAAAGCGAGCGACGGCACCCTGGTTACGCCCAACGGCAGCGGCACCACCTCCGGCACGGTGAAGCTGGACTACGTTTCTGGCAAGTGGCAGTACAACACCACTATTTCCAGCCAGGAGGACAGCAACCGCAGCTGCTCCTTCAAGGACATCACCTGCGCAGAGGGCGTGGGAGCCGCCGCAAAGCTGCTCCTGCAGAGCCTGGCTATGATGCCCGATACCGATCTGACCGGAGAAGGCATCGACGCTACATACGGCGGCGACAGCTTCTGGGCCAACAACGCCCAGGTGGAGCGGTGCCTGTGTCGTGGCGGCCACTGGGGCCACGGCGGCAGTGCCGGTGTGTTCTACGCGAGCCTCAACTACCCGCGGTCCGACGTCTACACGCACCTCGGCGGGCGCGTCGCTTTTATCGAAAACCCGTAAGCTGCCAGACTGCAAAGCTGGACGGCTGCGCGGTAGCGCGGCCGCTTAAATAACGCGGACGGGAAACCTGCGCCGCACTGACGCCGCACCAAGGAGGGAATGAAAGATGGCGAACGATGTGCCGCCCCAGGAGGGGCCAAAGCCGTTCTACCTGCGCGAAAAGATTGGCGAAATGGTGAAATATGGATACCCGCTCACCATGAGATTCAGCAGAAAGGACCGAGAACTGGCCGACCAGTTGCGCGTTAGTATGCTGACGGTCTACCGTCTGAGCGTGGAGATCGACAAAAAATACTACAAGAAAACGACAGTCCAAAACCTGGACGTGGAGCTTGCTGTCCTACGACAGCTGGTACAAATGGCGGCGGATAAAGACTTTTACGGCGGGAAGCATCCGCCGCCGCTGACAATCCAACAGTATGAGGTTTGGGCAAGATTCAATAATGAAATCGGGCGGTTGCTGGGCGGATATATCAAGAGCCTGGCATAGCCCTTTTTCTATGGGAACAAGCCGATAACGGTGCCTGTATCGTGGCGGCAACTGGAACAACGGCGGCAGTGCCGGTGTGTTCAACGCGAACCTCAACAACCCGCGGTCCAACGTCAACACGAACATCGGCGGGCGCGTCGCTTTGCTCCCCGGCCTTTTGGCGGAACCCCGCGCCTGATATGTGGGCCGCACCCTACGGGGAGCGGTCGGTGCGAAGGGGATCAAAGGGGCTTGTTTCCATTCCGGGCAGACAACCCGGAAAAAATGTGAATTGCCGCGAAGGCGGGAACGCCACGCGCGGCGGGTAGGAGAATGAAGAAAATACCTGAAGGAAGTTTTGCTACGATCAGTAGCTTTGGATGGATGCTTGCTGCACATCGAAATGCGAGGAAGGGAAAGCGGTACCGGGGCGATGTATTGCGGTTCTCGGCAGAGCTGGAAAAGAATCTGCTTGCGCTGCAAGAAGAACTGCGCAGCGGAACATATAAGACCGGAGAATACCGAAGAATTTGGGTAAGCGTACCAAAACGCCGCCTGGTAATGGCACTGCCTTACCGCGACCGGATTGTGCAATGGTGCATCTACTTGCTCCTAAATCCATACTTTGACAAGCGCTTTATCGAAGATAGCTATGCTTGCCGCGTGGGAAAAGGGAGCCACAAGGCCGTTGAACGCCTTCAATATTGGCTGCGGCAGATAAACCGTCGGCCAGAAACTGGGTGGTACTACCTAAAACTGGACATCTCAAAGTATTTCTATCGAATCGACCATAAAGTGCTGCTGGAAATCCTCCAACGGCACATAGAGGACCGGCAGCTGATGGAACTGCTGCGCGGAATTATCTGCAACCCTAAAGAGCCATTTGGCCTTCCCGCCGGAAAGAAACCGGATGAAGTAAAGAAGGACGAATGGCTCTATGACGTGGGAATCCCTATTGGGAATCTGTCAAGCCAGCTGTGCGCGAACATCGTGCTGAATGAACTTGACCAATATGCGAAGCACAAAATGCACATTCATTACTACATCCGGTATATGGATGATGTGTTGGTACTGGGGCCGGATAAAAGCACTTTGAAACGGTGGAAAGCTGAGATAGAAACCTTCTTGCACGATAGGCTAAAACTGGAACTAAACCGGAAAACAACAATACGTCCTATAAGCATGGGTATGGAATTTGTGGGATACCGGGTTTGGGCAACGCATATCGAGATGCGAAAATCTACCACGCGCCGAATCAAGAGAGGGGTCCGTGCTATTTCCAGAAAAACGGCAAATGGAGAAATGGGCAGGGAGGATTTTGCCAGGAGAAAGGCAAGCATCGAGGGGCTGCTCAAACACGCGAATACTGCATCCCTCCGGTGGCGGCTCAACGAAATTTACACAAGAGAGATGGCCAAGACCAAGGAGAAACACGATGTCGAAAGCGACGATCATTGGTGATTTGGAAGCTGTGGTTGAAACACAGGCACGGGCCATTCGTGTTCTGGCGGGCCGCCTTGCCGAACTGGGGGATACCCAGACGGGCAGGGATGAAATTGAAGAAGCGGATAAAGCATACGACCGGATGATCGGGGCGGAGAACTGGCCGTAGAAACCGCGAAGGGGAGAACACGGATGGATGAGATTATTCAAGCGTTTGGGGGGCTAACAGTTGGCACGGTGATGGTGCTGCTCGCTGGCCTGGCTGCCATGTGGCGGCTTTATAAAGCGACCAAGACGGGAATGATTCAGAAATACAAGGAGGAGGAAAAGGAGAAGAAAAAACTCCAAGATGTTGTAAATCAGGTGGCCGAGTACCCGAAATGGCACCAGCAAAGCATTGAAATTCGGGACAAGCTGGCTGATAGCGTTGAGGAAATCAAGAAGGCGGAGCAGGAAAACGCTACACGCCTGGCGGAAATGAGCCGAATCATCTGCGAAAACAATGCCACCACGGCGCGGTACCGGATTTTGAGATTCAATGATGAGCTCTTGCACGGGACGCGCCACTCCAAGGAGCATTTTGACCAGGTGCTCGGCGACATAACCAGTTACGAGTCGTACTGCGCGGGACATCCGGAGTACGAGAACAACAAGGCCGTCCTGGCAATCCAGCATATCAAGCGGATTTACCAGCAGTGCATAACAGAAAACGACTTTTTGTAAAGGAGGAATACCCATGGACGAAAAGGAAACCGAGATCATGACGGAAGAAATGGACCAGGAAATGCGCAACGGAAAGGGGGTCGAGGACGATGAGTAAAAGCGCTCTTGTCAGCTACACCCAGATTAGCCCCAACTGCAACATTCCCCGGCGGTACCCGATCACCAAGATCACCCCGCACCACATGGCCGGAACCATGTCTCTGCAGGGGTTCGGTGCCACCGTGGCCAAAAGTTCCCGGGCAATGTCGGCCAACTACGCCATTGACGTGAAGGGCAACATCGGCCTGTTCTGCGACGAAGCCAACCGCAGCTGGTGCAGCAGCAGCCCGGCGAATGATCACAGGGCCATCACCATCGAAGTGGCCAACGACGGCGGCGCATCCACCGGCTGGCATGTGAGCGATGCGTCGATGGAATCCCTGGTCAATCTGTGCGTGGACATCTGCCAGCGGAATCCTGGACTGGCCAACGGTCTGAACTACACCGGCGACGCCCGCGGTACCTTGACCAAGCATCAGTATTTCACCGCGACACAGTGCCCGGGTACATACCTCGGTGGCAAGTTCAGCTGGCTTGCCCAGGAAGTCAACCGCCGCCTGGCGGCTACCGGAGCGCAGGTACCCGGAGAGGATGAACTGCGCGCGGGTATGCCGCTGCATCTGGACCACACAAATCTGTATGCTGCAAGCACTTCCCTCAATCCAGCCGCGTCCCGTACCGGAACCTATTACCTGTGGGGCACTGACATTATCAGCGGCCGCGTTCGCATCACCAACCTGCCGGGCAACGCCGGACGCTCTGGTCAGGTCACTGGATGGATTGATCTGGGCGATGCCAAGCAGGCCGCCGGCGTGCAGGACCAGGTGGACGATAAGCGCGGATTGACCACGCTGGTAATCCCCTACGCAACCAATCTGCAGGCAATGGCCATTTTTGAGCAGTGCAAGAAGCTGGACCTGGTTGAGCCTGGGTACTACCGGTCTGAGTACATCGACAAGGACACCAAGACCGTCCAGAAAATGGAAATCGGTCAGATTACCCAGGGCGACGTGAACCAGATCGTGGCCCTGTGCGACAAGATCGGCGTGGAAACCGAGCGCGCCGCCTGAGAAATTCACAGAAACCGCAACGCGGCCGGCGGTACGCCGGGGAGGAATCTATTATCCGTATATTCATAAGGCCGAATAAGAACGGCCCCCACTCATAATACGAGGTGTAAACTATGACGAATGTTCCTGTTATTGTCAGCCTGGCCATCGTGCTGGCCATGGTAACCGAAGCGCTGGTGGAGTATGCCAGCACGGTTGTCAAGTGCTTCATGGATGGGCAGATCAAGACCGCCATCAAGCAGGCCGGTTCCATCATCATTTCGGTGCTCCTGTGCTGCTCCTTGAATCTTGACGTGTTCGCGTCCCTCGGAGTGCAGTTCAGCGCGCCGATCATCGGCGTAGTGCTCACGGGCATTTTCGCCAGCCGAGGCGCCAACTATTTCAGCGATTTCATCAAGCGGCTGACAACCGCCAAGACTGCTGATAAGCAGTAAATATAAAGAGGGCCCCCAACTTTCCGGAAAATGAACCGCCCCAGATTGTGCAGACAGCACAAAAAAGAGCCCCCTGTGCGGGAATATTAGGTTTTAGCAGGAGTGGCGCAGCGTCAGCGGTTTTCTTCTCGTCCGGCAGACGTTTCGCTTTGTTATACAAAAGCGTCATCATGGTTTTGTGTAAAACGCTTAGTTTGCTGTAGTCAATCCCGCCTCGCAGATGAAACAGGACTGTGTTTTGCAAGAGGTTTGCCGGAACTTGTTTAGAGACGGATTGGCGAATGTTGCGGATGTTTTCCGGATCGGTTACATCCGCGAGCCCTACAGTCACCAAAAGCAATTTTGCCGCAGGCGGGATGAGCTTCACGGTGCGTTTTAATCCCTTGACACCGCCTGCGTACAGACCACCCAAATAGATAATTCTGCTGTAATTCTGCAGTGTTTTTACATCTTCATAGCCTATGGCGTCAATACCACTTAATTGCGACAGCTTTTCAGCATACCTTTTCGTTGTGCCGTATTCACTGCCATACACAATGATCTGGTTCATAGGTTTCCTCCGAATTTGATTGTGAGACACAAGGGGACAGGTAACGATACTCTCTGTGTTACGACGTATCATCAGTTACGGATTTGCAGTTCTTTTTCAGCTAAAAATGCTAACTGACATTGAAGAATATATCGATTGTCCATTTCTGTGATCTCGCAAGACGGTTTACTGGTCGTGGTCGGCAAAGTGGTGACCTTAACGGCTATATCCGGGTGGCTGATTGCATTTGATAGAATTTGTCTCTGGGAAGAATCCATATCAAACGGAGTTTTCTGTAACTCGTTCCAAGTATCCAAAATGTCTTTCTCCAAAGGGGTGACAATCTGCTTTGTACGTAAGAGGTTGATCAAAATACTATAATCCATCGTTAGGTACCTCTCCAAAAAGGATATGATATCAAAATTGTGAAGCTTAGATAGACTCTTCACAGGAATAGCACCCAAAGACCAAGAGAATGCGATAGAGGGCCGTTCCGTTTCTTTAAAAATGAACATCGGTTTGCAAGGGCTTGACGCCGGTTTCTTGTATACACTGAAAGATACTGTTTCCATTATAGACAAAACGATTTGGATATACAAGAATTTGAATCTGCTGGTAAGGAAGAGGCGACATTTGCACGTTGCAACGAAAGGCTTGCACGTTTATACTGTAAGTAAAAGAAAAACGAGGAGGCACCCTCATGGCGGACGTAGAAAAACTTCGCAAGGTCAAACAGTGTATTGATAGCTTGGCGGAAGGACTGCACCCTTTTACCGGACAGCCTTTGCCAGAGGAGGATGTTGTCAACGATGTGCGGGTGTCACGGAGCCTGTTTTTGGCATCCGCTTTTCTACAGGAGCAGATGCAAGGCACACCGGCTAAGAAAAATGGCAAAAAACAAGATTTCCGGTTGAGCCTGGAGGAACGGGAAAGGGTGGAGTTTTCTTCCCGGCCCATACCTGCCAGCGAGCTGGCCCGGCGGATGAACGAGGCTGTCGGTACGCAGGACTACAAGAAGATCAGTTATCGTCAAATCACAGATTGGCTGGTGGAAGTAGGAATGCTCAAGCTGGTGGAAAATGTGGCGGGTACACAGCGTCGCCGTCCTACCAATAGCGGGGAAAAGTTGGGAATCTCGGTGGATAACCGAATGGGACAGTACGGCCCGTACCAAGTTGTTCTGTACAGCGAGGATGCCCAGCATTTTATTGTGGATAATGTGGATGCTAGTCCCCGTCCTGCAAGGTTTCTCCACCCAAAATCTCGATATGATACCAGCCAT
>ERZ1090868.395-NODE-395-length-24281-cov-6.750310_pt1 | contig 24281 bp, 29 predicted proteins | sample MGYA00478475_ERZ1090868 | MGnify/ENA primary metagenome ERZ1090868 (study PRJEB33644, sample SAMEA5815747) | chicken gut metagenome | biome: Chicken; feature: Gastrointestinal Tract; material: Caecum | place: Ireland | collected 2019-01-01 | study: A study of the...
TTCCCGCACAGGGGGCTCTTTTTTGTGCTGTCTGCACAATCTGGGGCGGTTCATAGGTTCCCGGGGCTTTTTGTATAGCCGTTGTGCGAACGCCAAGTGTGTCAGGCGGCATCCGTGGATGGCGTTTCTGCCGTTTCGGCGGTCTGCAGGAAATCGGGCACGGGAACCTCCTCCCACTCTCCGTACGACTGATTGCTATAGTCTTTGACGAGATAATGCTGCGTCCCCGCGTCATCAGTCCAGAGATAGGAAACATCCACTTCATCCTCACAGAGTGTGGCGAAAGCAAGGCACAAATCGTTGGAGGGATATCTGTCATTGGGAGGTATGTAGTCTCCCGGCTGTACCTGATAGGTATCGAAAAAGTCCGGTGCAGTGAAGATCAGTTTCAGGTCGTCTGTATCCGGAAGGTTCCACTCCTGAAAAATAATTTCTTGTGCGGATTTGTTGGTTGGTAACGAGAGCTCAGTAACCGAGGGAAGCCCCTCACCCGACAGATTTTGCCGCTGATCTTCCGGTACGACGTATCCTTCAGGGGCGATCCATCGATAGTTGAGCCGGTACCAACCATACGATTCCGAACTACCATACCATCGATACTCGCTGTCACATTCCAGTAAAACGGTGCCGTCATCTCCCACAACGATGTTGATGATGTGGTAATCGTCCAGGGGATAGACGGTACCATTGGTGTCTACCAATTCATAGTCCGGATAGGCGGTAGGTATGACAGTGTCGCGGGTTGGCAGCGTTTTCAGGCGCAAGGTCAGGCCGTCGGCCAACTGGATGGAATCTGTCTGGCACAGGCGGTAATTGGTCATGTGGTTGGTGTCCCGGATACCAAGGCCGGGCAATATCTTTTCACGGAACTCCACGAAGGTATCGTAGTCTACCTCTTGCACCACATGGCCGGTGGTATCGATCTGGTAGAAAAAGTCCAGGTCGACGCCGTCGTACTGGCCATACCCATCCCGGGTATAGCCGGATTTGATGCCGTCATCGGCGCGGCCTGCCACCATACAAGTGCCGTCAAGGAATCCGGTTGCATCAATGACCAGCTTGCCCTGAAACTCCTCCAGCTCGTCAAAGCGGAAAGCAAATTCACCGCTTTCGTCCAGAAATCCCACAATGGCGCGATCTCCATGAGTACCTCCGGATCCCTTATCGTACAGCCGTGCCAGGTCAAAGTAAGTGACGTAGGCCAGTCCCTCGGAATAAAAGCTGTTGGTCATAAAGGTGCTGCCGCCACTGCTCATCATACCGCCGCCGGTGATGCAATACTCCGGATCCAGTGGGTGCCATTCCTGGGTGTAGACATTGTAAAATCCATACTGGGAAGTAGTTGCATCCTGCAGCCCCAGCCAACCACTTTTGAGCGCAGCATAGGTCTGGGTGATAAAGACATCATCATACAGAAACCGGCCGGCTGTGGTGGAAACCAGGTTTAAATCGGGGTCATAGACTTCGATGGCACCATCCCGCAGGAACATACGGTACCCGTTGTAACTGGCCAGAAACTCCACGTCACCTTCAATAGGAAGTTGCTGCAGATCGGCATCGCAGAACTTGTGAACCGTGACCTGGTTTTCTCGATCGTAGTCGTTCCAGATCTCAAAGGTGTTAGTTTCTCGGAAATTTTCCCATAGCGTGATGGCTCGATAGGGAAGCCCGCGAACTTGGGCACCACCATTAGTACAAAAGTTTGAGACACAACTTGCTGTGATCAGCGCCTCAAAATCCGGCGCAGCAGATCCTTTGACATCGGTCACAGAAATCTCATATAGTGGCCCGGTATAAGAGGGAGCAGCGGTAGCCGAGGCTGCCGTTTCGGCGGTAGTTGATGCGGGTGAATCTGCTGCTTTGCAACCGGCTAGCATAGCGGTGCCCACCAGTAAATATGCAGTAGCAAATACAATTTTTTTCATCATTGCTTCCATTTCCTTTCGTTTGCTGTGCAGGGAAACAGCGGACATACGGTTATGTGCAGGGAGGTTGCTGTTGCTTACATTAGTAAAAAATATATGAGTTATCGTAAAACGGATCCACACGATGCGGAACTGTTACAGCCCGTCGTGGCAGCAGTCATCAGACCCACAAGGGAAAATGCAACAAATTTTTGCATACGGGTCATAATGTACACCTGCCTAAAAATGATGTGGAAAGCATCATTAAGTGTTATGGACGTCAAACAAAAACATTTGACAACAGGTATTATAACGAAACGTGGAACCATTTGGCAAGTAGCATAGGAAAGGCGGCGCGCCGCAGTGCATAAATCCCTCCTTCAGGTGGCATACTGCTACCAAAAGGAGGGATTTTCATGTCCATGTTCAAAAAGATTCTGTTGCTGCTCGCCATTGTGGGCGGCATCAACTGGGGTATTTACGGGATCTGGGGCTTCAACGCCGTGGGTTGGCTCACCGGCGGCAGTCTCACCTGGCTGGCCCGGACCATCTTCATTGTGGTGGGCGTGGCAGCCATCTGCCTGGTACCCAGCCTTTTCATGAGCGATGAACCCCGGCCGGAGCCCCGGACGCACTGACAAAAAAGGCGGACCGAACGGTCCGCCTTACATAGTTTACAGAATCGGGCCCGCATCCAGGCGGTTGCTGCGTGCATGGATGCCTACGCTGAGCACCAGCCCCACACAGAAATACATCATAACCACACTGGAGCCGCCCGCCGAAAAGAAAGGCAGCGTCACACCGATGACCGGCAATACCTGCAGGTTCATGCCCAGGTTAATGACGCACTGCACGAACAGCGCCGCAAAGATCCCCACGCAGATATAACGCCCCAGCGCATCCGGACTGCGCAATGCCGTGCGCAGGGTGCGCAGACACAGGGCGAACAACAGAATCAGCACGGCGGCGGCGCCCACAAACCCCAGCACATTGGCCAGATACGCAAAGATAAAGTCGTTCCAGGCGTTGGGGACAAAGATATGGTCCCCGCTGAACAGTCCCTGTCCGGTCAGGCCGCCGGTGCCAATGGCCATGGCACCCTTGTTTTGCTGGTAGGTGATATCCGAAAGCGCAGGATCTTCCGGCGTCAGAATGGCCATGATCCGCTGGAACTGGTACCCCTTGAGCAAGTCCGGCTTGAGAAGCAGCAGGGCACCGCCGCCCACCACGCCGGCGGTCAGAACGCCGCCCACCAGCCAGTGGGACAGGCCGCCGGCATACAGCATGATCAGCCCGATTCCCAGGAATACCAGCGCCGTGCCGTCATCCCCCTGCAGATGGATCAGAAAAGGGGGGACAATCACATGCACCAGCAACAGCAGCAGGTTTTTGGGGCGGTTCACCTGCCCCCGCAGCTGGCTCAGATGCAGGGCCAGGGTCAGAATGAAACTGATTTTTGCCAGTTCGGCGGGCTGAAAGGTCATGCCGCCCACCCGGTACCAACTGTAGTTGGAGGTGCCTCCCGCATCATAGCCGATGGTCAGCACCCCGGTGTTCACATTGTGCAAGAACAGGGTGGGCAGTACCAGACCCCAGGCCACCGTGGCGTGCAGCGGCCAGGCCCGGGCCAGGGCGCGGTAATCTACGGTGGAAAACACAATGGCAAGCATCAATCCCAGCAGACTGGCGATGACCTGCACCGAGGCCTTGTTGTTGGAACCCAACTGGTTGTGCCCCAGGGATACCAGCACCAGAACGCTGAGCGCCGAGCACAGCAGGCAAAGAACCAGATACAGCACATCGACGCGGCGCAGATAACGGCGGATCAGTGGGTACATACACGGACTCCCTTCGGGATGATTCTATCCCTAGTATTATAGCGCAAATGGCGGGGTTTGACCACGCCCGCACCGGATATTTTACAAATGACCCAATGTGTACTATAATAAATACGACTACGCAGGAAGGAGTATGACTGCCATGCAGGAATATACCACACACTCGCGGGAGGAAACGGTGGCCCTGGGGCGCCGCTTTGCCCAGACCCTTCCGGCAGGGGCACTCATTGCCTTCACCGGCGGATTGGGGGCCGGTAAGACGGCTTTCTGCCAGGGCCTGGCCGAGGGCCTTGGCTGTACCGACCCGGTAAGCAGCCCCACCTTTGCCATTGTCAATTATTACCGGGGCCCGCGGCCACTGGCTCATTTTGATCTGTACCGCATCCATACCGAAAATGACCTTGCGGCAGCCGGCTTCTATGACTACCTGGATATGGGGGCCGTTGTGGCCTGTGAATGGAGCGAAAACTGCGCCGAGCTGCTGGCCCAGGAACATCCCATCCATATCGATATCTGCCGGGTGGACGAAACCACCCGCCATATCAAGATTTGGTAAAGTTCAAACCGGATAAAACAGAACGTTTATTACATATTGTATAGGTGATTATATGAATTTACTGGCGGTGGATACCGCAGGCAAAACGGCTGCGGTGGCCGTTCTGCGGGACGATACCCTTCTGTATGAAACCCAGTGCAACAATGGTCTGACCCACAGCGAAACGCTGCTGCCCATGATCGATACCGCGCTGCGGGCCTGCCATCTCACGGTGGAGGACCTGGACGTGCTGGGAGCTACCAACGGGCCCGGCAGTTTTACCGGGCTGCGTATCGGTCTCTCGGTGATCAAGGGACTGGCACTGCCGCGGCAGATTCCCTGCGCGCCGGTTTCCACCATGGCGGCCCTGGCCTACGGCATGGCCGGACAGGGAACGGTGATCGGGGCCCAGGATGCCCGCCGCGGGCAGGTCTATTGGGCGGCTTTTGACATGGAAAGCCATGCCCGGCTGACCCCGGACGCCGCCGCACCGGTGGCATCGCTGGCAGATTTTGTACAGAACTGTAAAAAACCGCTGTTTTTTGTTGGCGACGGCGCCGCTTTGTGTTACAATACCTATGAACAGGTACCGGGTGTTGCCCACTGCCCACCCGCACTGCAGGTGCTGCGCGGGGCCGGGGTGGCGCTGGCAGCCCGGGCTCTGTGGGAAAGTGGCAGTTGCGTGCCGCCCGCTGAACTGTTGCCGGATTATCACCGGTTGAGCCAGGCGGAGCGGGAGCGCGCCGAAAGAGAAAAACAACAGGGGGAAACAGCCAATGCAGTTTGACAAACCGATCGCGCTGGCGGCCGACCATGGCGGCTATGAATTGAAGGAAGCCCTCAAGGCACACCTGGACGAGCTGGGCATCGCCTATGAGGATTTCGGCACCGACTCCACTGCCAGTGTGGACTACCCGGACTTCGCCGAGGCCGGCTGCAAGGCTGTGCAGGAAGGCCGCTGTGCGCTGGCCATTCTGTGCTGTGGTACCGGTGTGGGCATGTCCATGTGCGCCAACAAGATGCAGGGTATCCGTGCCTGCTGCTGCAGCGATACCTTCAGCGCCGAGTTCACCCGCCGGCACAACGACGCCAACGTGTTGTGCATGGGCGGCCGCGTGGTGGGGGCCGGTCTGGCCTGCCAGATCGCCGATGCCTTCCTGAACGCCACCTTTGAGGGCGGCCGTCACCAGAAGCGTATCGACAAGATGATGGCCTTGCAGAACCGCTAAGTGTTGTATAGCCTGCCCGGCAGGCTTCCGATAAATTATCTTTGACAAGGAGATTGTACCATGAGCGTTGTTGAGATCGTAGATCATCCCCTGATTCAGCACAAGATCAGCCTGATGCGGGACCGCAACACCGGCACCAAGGAATTCCGTGACCTGGCAAGCGAGGTGGCCATGCTGCTTTGCTACGAAGCCACCCGGGACCTGCCCACCGAGGAAGTGGAGGTGGAAACCCCCATCGCGCTGGCCCGGACCAAGGTGCTGGCCGGTCGTAAACTGGCGCTGGTGCCCATTCTGCGCGCCGGCCTGGGCATGGTGGACGGTATGCTGCGGCTGATTCCCGCCGCCAAGGTGGGCCACATTGGTCTGTACCGTAACGAGGAAACCCTGAAGCCTGTGGAATATTACTGCAAACTGCCCAGCGATATCAACGAGCGCGAGGTCATCGTCCTCGATCCCATGCTGGCCACCGGCGGCAGTGCTTCGGACGCCATCACCCAGATCAAGAAGCGTGGCGCCAAGCACATCAAGTTCATCGGCCTCATCGCTGCACCTGAAGGCATGAAAGCGCTCCACGAGGCACATCCCGATGTGGATATCTATGTGGGTACGCTGGATGAGCGCCTCAACGACCAGGGGTACATCGTGCCCGGTCTGGGCGACGCGGGTGACCGTATCTTCGGTACCAAATAATTTGCTGTACACAACAAAAGGCGTGGACCATTCGGTCCACGCCTTTTTTGGCGGATATTACAATTCTTGGGGATCGGTGTGCAGCACCACGGTACGACGTCCCAAGGTCAGTAACCCCTCCCGCTGCATCTGGGAGAGCGCGCTGCTCAGGGCGCTGCGGTCCACCCCCAGAAAGTCGGCCAGCTGCTGACGGTCGAAGGGCAGCGTAAATTGCAGACTGTCGTTCTTGATTGCCAGGGCAGAAAAATAAGCCGTTACCCGGCCGCGAATCGTCTTGGGGGCGGTATACAGGTTGCGCCGTGCCAACCCCAGGTTTTTCCGCGCCGCAATCTGCAAAAGGTTCTGTGCCATCTGCTGCAGCCAGGGCTCCCGGCCGGGGTGCAGCAGCCGCTCTGCCGACAGAAACAATGCCTCCCCGTCGGTGGCGGCTGTCACGTTGACCAGCAACGGCTCCCGGGGCAGACAGGCGTAGGTTTCAGCAAACAGATCTCCCGCTTCCGCCTGTCCCAGCAGTGTCTTGCTGCCCCAGACATCCAGATGCTCAATGTGTACCCGGCCAGTCAGCACCAGCCCCATGTGGGTAACCGGGTGCCCGGCCTGCAACAGCAGTTCATCTTTGACAAAAGGGTGGCGTCGGGCGTCCAATGCGTCCAGCGCGCGGTGGGCTTCCTCGTCCGTCAGACCACGGAACAGTGCCGTTCGCGTCAGTTCACAAGTTTCCATGAATTTCCTCCTGCTACGTTGTATCTACAACATACAGCTTGTCCCTATTGTAGTAGACTGTTCCCACAAAGTCAATACGGAGGCAAGCTTTTATGAAACGACGGATCATCCACATCGACGAAGAAAAGTGCAACGGCTGTGGGGCCTGTGCGGCGGCCTGCCATGAGGGGGCCATTGCCATGGTGGACGGTAAGGCACACCTGATGCGGGACGACTACTGCGACGGCCTGGGGGATTGCCTGCCCACCTGCCCCACCGGGGCCATCACTTTTGTGGAGCGGGAGGCGGCGCCCTACGATGAGGCGGCGGTCCAGGCAGCCAAGCGGCAGAAAGCCGCTGCGGCCTGCGGCTGCCCCGGCAGCGCCCCCAAGACCCTGCATGCCGGGTGCCCGGGCAGCCAGGCCCGGAGCCTGGCGGGCGGCGAAGAGGCACCGGCCTTGCAGACCGCAGCCCCCAGCCGGCTGCGCCAGTGGCCCGTGCAGATTAAACTGGTGCCCCTGCAGGCCCCCTTCTTTGACGGAGCCAAGCTGCTTATCGCGGCGGATTGCACGGCCTATGCCTATGCTGCTTTCCACGAGCGGTTCATCCGCGGGCATGTCACGCTGGTGGGGTGCCCTAAGCTGGACAGCGTGGATTACAGCGAAAAGCTTGCCGAGATTCTGCGCCGCAATGAGATCCGGGAAGTGACGGTGGTTCGGATGGAGGTGCCCTGCTGCGGCGGACTGGAACAGGCCGCCAAGCGGGCGTTGCAGGCCAGCGGTAAGTTCATCCCCTGGCAGGTGGTCACCATCTCCACTGACGGACGCATTCTGGACTGAGAAAAAACTCTTGACTTCAAGTGCACTTTAAGTGATACGATAAACAAAACGTGAGAAGTCAGGAGGTTTATTATGGAAGATCGTATCGAACGCTGTGCCCAAAAATTCGGGATCCTGTTCGGAGCCGCTCCGGCAGGGGACGAGGGTACCGACCCCGAATTCATGAAAATCCTGCAGCGGTTTATCTTCGGGGAAGTTTGCTACACCGGAACTCTCAGCGATGAGGATAGGGAACTGGTCACCGTCACGGTGCTGGCCGTCAACCAGACGCTGCCCCAGCTCAAAGCTCATGTGGGAGCGGCGCTGAACGTGGGCTGTACGCCGGTGGCCATCCGGGAGGCTGTCTACCAGTGTGCACCCTTCATCGGGTTCCCCAAGACCCTCAACGCCATTGCCGCCATGAACGAAGCCTTCATGGCCGCCGGGATTGCTTTGCCGTTGCCGCCCCAGGCAACGGTGGCGGATGCCGACCGGTACGAGGCCGGGCTGGCCCTGCAGGCGCCCCTCTACGGCACCGAGATTGCCGACCGCTACGGGGATCTGCCGCCGGAATATGCCGAGGCGATTCCCCGGTTCCTCACCGAGTTCTGCTTCGGGGACTTCGCCAGCCGCAACGGTCTGGACGAGGCCCGGCGGGAACTGTTGACGGTGGTCATGCTGGCCGCGCTGGGTGGGGCCGAAGTACAGGTCAAAGCCCATGTGTTGGGGGCTGAAAAGGCCGGCAACAGCCGGGACCGCATTCTGGCCGCCCTGGTCCATGCCATGCCCTATATGGGGATCCCCCGTCTGTTCAACGCCCTGAACGCCGCACGCAGCGTTTGGAATCAGGCATAAATACAAAGCGCCCTTCCCCACGGGGAAGGACGCTTTTTCTGTGTATCAGTTTTTCAGTGCCTGCATGGGGGCGGGAATGCGGCCGCCGCGGTGGATCATCACGGCAGGGCTGTACCGGCTGATGGGCATGATGGGCGCGTGGCCCAGCAGGCCGCCGAAGTCCAGCACATCGCCGGCCTTGTGGCCGATGGCGGGAATGACACGCACGGCGGTGGTCTTGCTGTTGACCATACCGATGGCGGCCTCGTCGGCGATCAGGCCGCTGATGACTTCCGCCGGGGTGTCGCCGGGAATGACCACCATATCGATGCCCACCGAGCAGACGGCAGTCATGGCTTCCAGCTTCTCCAGCGTCAGGCTGCCGCAGTTGGCCGCCTGGATCATACCGTCATCCTCCGACACCGGGATGAAGGCGCCGGACAGACCACCCACGTGGTTGGAGGCCATCACACCGCCCTTCTTGACGGCGTCGTTCAGCAGGGCCAGGCAGGCGGTGGTGCCGCAGCAGCCGCAGCTTTCCAGCCCCATCTCCTCCAGGATGTTGGCCACGCTGTCGCCGATTGCCGGGGTGGGGGCCAGGGACAGATCGATGATACCGGCGGGTACACCCAGCCGCTCGCTGGCCAGGTTGGCCACCAGCTGGCCCAGACGGGTGATCTTGAAAGCGGTGCGCTTGACCAGCTCCGCCACCTCATCCATGGGGGCGTCTTTGGGCAGCTTGGCCAGAGCGGCGCGGACCGCGCCCGGGCCGGAAACACCCACATGAATCTCGCAGTCCGGCTCGCCGGGGCCATGGAAGGCACCGGCCATGAAGGGGTTGTCCTCCGGTGCATTGCAGAAGACCACCAGTTTGGCGTCGCCCATGCACATGTTGTCCTGGGTCAGTTCGGCGGTCTGGCGGACTACCTGCCCCATCAGTCGGACGGCATCCATGTTGATGCCGGATTTGGTGGAGCCCACGTTGACGCTGGAGCAGACCAGATCGGTCTCGGCCAGAGCACGGGGAATGGCTTCGATGAGCCGCTTGTCCCCGGCGGAAAAGCCCTTGTGCACCAGGGCACCGAAACCGCCGATGAAGTTGATCCCCACGGTCTTGGCGGCCCGGTCCAGCGCCTTGGCATAGGCCACGGGATCGGCGTCGGGGGCAGCCCCCAGCAGCATGGCGATGGGCGTCACGCTGATGCGCTTGTTGACGATGGGCACGCCGTATTCGGCGCTGATGCCGTCCACCACCGGGACCAGGTTGCCGGCCAGGCGCACGATCTTGTTGTAGATCTTCTCGCAGGCCTTGTCACCGTCGGGATCGATGCAATCCAGCAGGCTGATGCCCATGGTGACGGTGCGCACGTCCAGGTTCTCGGCGGTCAGCATCTCGATGGTTTCCAGAATATCGCCGCTGTTCAAAATTCTCATACTCTGTCACAGCCTCCCGTCAGATGGTGTGCATCGCGTCAAAGACTTCCTGGCGGGTCATGGTGACCTGCATCTTCATCTCGTCCCCCAGGGCGGTGAAGCGGTCCCGGACGGCGGCCGGGTCGACGGTGCAACGGTTCAGGCTGACCAGCATGATCATGCAGAACATATCCTGCATGATGGACTGGGAGATGTCTTCGATGTTGATGTTCAGCTCGGCGCAGACGGCGCTGACCTTGGCGACGACGCCCACGGTGTCGTGCCCGATGACGGTGATAACAGCTTTCATACGATTTGCCCCCTCATTCAGAATGATTGTATTATAGCAGAGTTTGGGGAGCGGTGCAACAACGGGGAACAAAACAAAAACAGGGAGAGGAACTTTCCTCTCCCTGCAAAATACAGGTGTTATTACGGCAGCTGGGGGGCATAGTCTGACAGGCGTCGGGGCTTGCCCTCAAAGGCGATGGCAATGGCATCGGGGCCGGTGTTGGCACTGACGGCGGCACCCAGCTGGAAGGTGATCAGCGGGGCATGGCCGAAGGTCTTTTTGCAGAGCTTGACCAATTCGTCCCGGCGGGCGGTGCTGCCGGTGTAGCCCACCATATAAGGCATATCCCGCACGTTATCCACCCGGCTGGATACCCACTTCACCATGGCGGGGGTCACGGCGGCGTCGCCGCGCACCTTGGCCTCCACCTTGGAGATGCCGTCGTTCAGGCTGATGATGGGCCGGATACCCAGCAGATCGCCCACCACGGCGGCCGCCGCACTGACACGGCCGGACTTTTTCATCTGCTTCAGGCTGTAGGCGGCCAGGCAGACCTCCATGCAGTCCAGCTTGTGCATCATTTCATCCACGCAGGTGGCCAGCTCACCGCCGTTGCGCACCTTGCGGGCACACTCGCACAGATACCAGCCGAACACCATGGAATAGGTGTGGCTGTCCAGAATCTGGATGTGCAGCTTGTGGCCGGGGCGTTCCTCTTCCAGCATTTCCAGTGCCTTCAGGGCGTTGTTGTAGGTGCTGGATCCGCCGCTGTTGATGCTCAGGTGCACCAGGTCGGTGTAGCCCTCGTCCACATAGCGCTCATAGATTTCGCACCACTGCAGCTGGGTGATGGCCGCGGTGGTGGGCACACCCTGGGCGTCCCGCATCATCTGGTAGAACTGGTCGTTGGTAAAATCCTTGCGCTCGATGTATTCGGTGCCGTCCACATTGATGGGAAAGCCCACCAGCTCAATGCCGTATTTTTCCGCCAGCTCCTGGGGAATGTCGGCGGAAGAGTCTGTCAAAAATCCGATCTTGCTCATTATACATCCTCACTCCATTCGTACCGGGTCAGCTGTCCGTGGGTTTCCAGACCGGCAAAATCCCATTGCCGCAGTACCTCGTACACACCCACCGCCACCGCGTTGGAAAGGTTCAAACAGCGCTCGCCGTGGCGCATGGGCATGCGCACGCAGCTTGCCTCGTTGCGGACCAGCAATTCTTCCGGCAGGCCGGCATCCTCGCGGCCAAAGACCAGATACGCCCCGTCGGGGTAGTGCACATCCACATGGCGGTGCGGCCCCTTGGAGGTAAAATAGAAAAACGGCCCCTTGTTTTTGCCAAAGAAATCCGCAAGGTCCTGATAATATGTTATATCAAGCTGGTGCCAATAGTCAAGACCGGCACGTTTTAATTTTTTGTCGTCGATGGTAAAACCCATGGGTCCCACCATATGCAGCCGCGCTCCGGTTACCGCGCAGGTACGCGCAATATTGCCGGAGTTCTGGGGAATCTGCGGCTCCACCAGTACAATATTCACCGTTGGCATATCTTTCACTTCCTGTTTTTTCCGGCACGGCCTTACGGGTCACGGTGCCATCAGTTTGGGCAGGGCGCTTTCCAGCCAGACGCCCAGCCGTTCATCGGCTCCTTCCGGCGTGCAGCGGATGCAATCCGCCACAAAGGCGGCGGCAGCCTGTACGGCGGCCTGGGGAACATTGCCCTGCAGAATACGGCCCACCAGCACGGCGCCAAAGATGTCGCCGGTGCCGTGGTACATCCGGGGAATCAGGGGCGTCTTGACAAAATACCCCTGTCCGCCGCGGGCGGCCCCCACACAGCCGATGCACCGGCCGCCGGACACACCGGTCACGCCGGTAACCACCACCTGGGGGGCAATGCGGGTCAGCCGGGCCGTCTGTTCGGCGGCCTGCTCGGCACTGCCCACGCCGGGCAACGGATCCCCCAGCAGCAGGGCGGCTTCGGTTACGTTGGGGGTGATCAGGTCGGCTTTGCTGCACAGGTTGTACATGGCGGGGACCATCTCAGCCCCCAGTCCCTTGTACAACCGGCCGCTGTCTCCCAGAACCGGGTCTACCACCTTGAAGGCCTGGGGCCACAACTCAAAGGCCTGCTCCACCAGTTTGGCCTGGCTGGGATCGGACAGATAGCCCGAATAGATGCAATCAAAGTGCAGCCCCAGGCGGTGGTAGTGGGCCAGCGCAGCCGGACCGTAGCCGGGATTGGCCAGCTTGGCCGGAGTGCCCAGACCGCCGGTATGGGTGGAAAGCACCGCGGTGGGCAATGCGACGGCCTGTACCCCCAGGCAGGACAGGACCGGAACGATCACCGAGAGGGCTGCCCGGCCGAAACCGGGCAGATCATGGATGGCTAATACGGTTTTTGGTGCATTGGACATAGACAAGGTTCCTTCTGTATGTATATTTCCCTACGATTTTAGCACAAACGGCTCCACAAAAAAAGGCGTATCGCGGCGAAAGAAAACTTTTCCCCGTTTTTTTCGGGACACGGTGCGCATATTTCGTGGCAGCCGGCACATCCTAACGGTGTACCTGAAACGACAAAGGAGGGGCTCGTTATGAATGTTTCCACAATGGCTTCGGCAGCTGTCGGCATGGCGGTGGGTGCCGCGGTGATGGGCATGGCCACCCAGGACCGCCGGCAGATGCGCAAGACCGTGCACAAACTGGCCAAAGGGGCCGAGAAGACCCTGGTGGATCTGGACAAAGCCGTGCAGCAGATGCACTGGTAACGCAAAAAAGGCTCCCGGCACGACGGCCGGGAGTCTTTTTTGTGGGGCAAGGCGTTACAGGATACGCACCCGGATGGCAGGTTCGATGCCGCTGAGGTCGGTGGCCAGCGTGTCGCTGATCTCGCCGGTCACATCCAGCAGGGTGTAGGCAATGTCTTTTTTGCTCTTGTTGACCATGTTTTCGATGTTCAGGTGGGCGGCCGTCAGAATACCGGTGATGGCAGAGATGGCACCCGGCGCATTCTTGTGGATGATGCAGATGCGGCGCCCGCCCAACCGGGGCTGACTGACATCGGGCAGGTTGACACTGTGGGAGATGTTGCCGTTCTTCAGATAGTCGCTCAGCTCGGCGGCAGCCATCACGGCGCAATTGGTCTCGCTTTCGGGGGTGCTGGCACCCAGATGCGGGGTGCACTCCACGCCCTTAACCCCCAGCAGCTCTTCGGTGGGAAAATCGCAGAAATAATGGGCCACCTTGCCGCTGTCCAGGGCGTCCAGCAAAGCGGCGTTGTCCACCAACTCCCCGCGGGCAAAATTCAGCACGCGGACCCCGTCCTTGCACATGGCCAGCGTCTGGGCGTTGATGGTGTGGCGGGTGGTGGGCAGATAGGGGACATGGATGGTCAGGTAATCACACCGGGGCAGCATGTCCCCCAGGGTGACGCAGTGCTGCACGCTGCGGGAAAGGCTCCACGCGGCGTCGATGGAGATATAAGGGTCGTAACCCAGGACCTCCATACCCAGCGAGACGGCGGCGTTGGCCACCCGGGCGCCGATGGCACCCAGGCCGATGACACCCAGCGTCTTGCCTCGCAGTTCCGGTCCCACAAACTGCTTTTTGCCCTTTTCCACATCTTTGGCGATGGTATCCCGCCCCTTCAGGCCCTGGGCCCACTGGACGGCATCCACCATATTGCGGCTGCCCGCCACCAGCGCCCCGATGACCAGTTCGGCCACGGCGTTGGCGTTGGCACCCGGGGTGTTGAAAACCACAATGCCGGCGTTGGTGCATGCTTCGATGGGGATGTTGTTGGTGCCGGCGCCGGCCCGGGCGATGGCCAGCAGGCTTTCGGGCAGCGGTGCGTCGTGCATGTCGGCGCTGCGCACCAGAATACCCTGGGGCGCGGCGGCTTCGTTGTCAATCTCAAACTGGCTGGCGGGCAGCTTGGCCAGGCCCGCCGGCGAAATGGCGTTCAGTGTTTTGATGGTGTACATGGTGGCAACCCCTTTTCCCGTTTACTGATGTTCGCGGCGGAACTTTTCCATAAAGTCCACCAGTTTGTCGATGCCCTCGGCGGGCATGGCGTTGTAAATGGAAGCGCGCATACCGCCCACCAGGCGATGGCCCTTCAGATTGACGAAACCTGCTTCGGTGGCGGTGGCGCAGAACGCCTTGTCGGTGTCGGCGTCGGGGCTGGTGAAGGTCACATTCATCAGGCTGCGGTATTCCTTCTGGACGGGATTGTGGTAGAAGTCCTGGCTGTCCAGGTAATCATACAGCACCTTGGCCTTGGCCTCGTTGCGCTTTTTCATCTCTTCCAGACCGCCCACCTCGTGTTCCAGGTAGTCCATCACCAGGCCGGTCATATAGATGCACCAGCAGGGCGGGGTGTTGTACATGCTGTCGGCTTTCAGCAGGGTGGTGTAGTTCATCATGGTGGGAATCTGTTCGGGCGTGATGCCCTTGGCGCTCTTGCCCAGCAGGTCCTCCCGCACGATGGCCACCGCCATACCGGCAGGGGCGATGTTCTTCTGTACACCGAAGTAGATGACGCCGTACTTGGTCACATCCACCGGCTCAGAGCAGATCATCGAGCTCATGTCCGCCACCAGGGGGATACCCTCCACCTGAGGCACTTCCCGGAATTTGGTGCCAAAGATCGTGTTGTTCTGGCAGATATGGATGTAGCTGGCGTTGGGGTCGTAGTCGATGGCCTTCACGTCGGGAATGTAGGTGAAGTTCTTGTCCTTGCTGCTGGCCGCAATGCGGGCCGTGCCGAACTTGGCACCTTCCTCGGCTGCTTTCTTGCTGAAATTGCCGGTTACCAGGTAGTCGGCGGTGCCGGTGGTCATGAAGTTCAGCGGCACCATGGCGAACTGCTGGGTGGCACCGCCCTGGAAAAAGCCGATTTTATAATTGTCGGGAATGCGCAGCACCCGGCGCAGGGAGGCCTCGGTGTTTTGGATAATCTCGTCAAACCATTTGCTGCGATGGCTCATCTCCATCACGCTCATGCCGGAGCCGTGGTAATCCAGCAGCTCCGCCTGGGCGGTTTTCAGAACAGCTTCCGGCAGCATCGAGGGGCCGGCACTGAAATTGTACACTCTAGCCATGATCGTTTCCTCCGTTTACACTACAAATGGCAGCACGCTGAGCGGCTGCCTTGTGCCGCGCCGCTGCGGCTATGCATTTATTATACGGAGGGGACTGCCAGCCCACAAGCGGGCAAAATCCCGAAAAAAGCAGGCAGGAGGAAGGAGTGTTTCTGTGAAACGGCGAATTGTTTGCGGGTGGAAAACACTATATACGACAAATGTAAAAGAAATGCGCCGGACACATAAAAATATCGGACGGAAAATTGTGCAATCTGCTGGGTATACAAAATATCTACTACAGATGTAAAATAAAAACGATGAAATTTCTACAAATGTAAAGGAACTGAACCATGGAACAACTTTCTCATAGTGAAGAGCAGGTGATGGTAGCCCTGTGGAGCTGTGGCCGTGCGGCTACCCGGCGGGAAATAGCCGCACGGTTGCCGGTCCAATGCAAATGGGCTGATACCACCTTGTTGAACTTTTTGCTGCGGCTGGAGAAAAAATCCTTTGTGCGCACTGAAAAACAGGGCAACAAGAATGTCTACACGCCGCTGGTGCGTCGGCTGACCTACTGCGGCGCCGTCAGCGAGGCCCATCTGCAAACGCTTTACGGCGGGGATCTGCGGGCTTTCGTGCGGGCTCTGGCCGACACCGACCGGCTCAGCTATGCCGACATTGAGCGGCTGCTCCGCTGGCTGGGGGAGTACCAGGCGGCCAACCCGGAATACGATTATGAATGAGAGGGCAGGTCGGGCTTCATCTCACACATATCCGGCCAGAAGCGCTTGAAAACATGCCCCATCTGGGCGCGCTCGTTGCGGCGCTCCTCGATGGTCAGGGCGCGGAAAAATCCTTTCCACAGCCGCTGCCAGTTCAGCTCCTCGCTGTCGGTGCAGGGGGTATAGTGGTCCATGGCCAGGTACTGGACCTGACGGTTCCGTCGCAGCAGGGCGGTGCCGTGGGTGGCGTCGAAGATCAGAAAATCCTCGTCGGGAAGACGGCTGCAAAAGTGGCCGCGCAGCAGCGGCAGCACCTGATGTTTGGGATGAATCACCGTACCCAGCATGCCGTCCCGGTCCTCAAAACGGATGAACTCAATGTAGCGGTGTGCCTCGCAGTTGACGGCCCGTTCAATGGCAAAGGCAGCGGCCGCGTCGGCGTCCCCCAGCATCTGGGCTGCGCGGGGGCCGTGGTCGAAACATAGCCGGGCGAACCGCAACAGCTTCAGGTCCTTGCCAGGATCGGTGCAAAGAAAACCGGTGGTAATGCGGTCCCGTACCACAGGTCCCAACCGTTCCAGCCCGTGCACCACCCGTTGGGCCCGATCCGGGTCGGTATCAATCTGCCGCACGCCGAACAATGTCATCTGGGCTTCCTGGGGTGGACAGACAGCGGAGGGAATCTCGTGCCGGGAAAAGCTCTCGAAAATGCAGCAGAGAAATCCGGGAAAACTGCCGTCATAATGGTAGGCGGTATCGGTTACATTCGCTTGGTAAGGCATGTCAGCGCCTCCTCCCGTACCAGTTGGGCGGCCTCCGTTGCCGGTACGCCGTGGTCGGTCAGTTGGTGGACCGCAGGGGCCGCTGTGGGCAACGGTTTGGCGGCAAAATCATCCAGGCTAAGCTGCTGGACACCCACACCGAAGGCCTTGGGGTCCAGCAGCGCACCGGCAATCTCGGCCCGGGAACCACGCGCGGGGCAGTGACCGTTGCAGGTGATGAAATACTGGGCCCGTTTGAGCACCACCCCGATGCGTTTGAGTTCCGCCATGCCCAGGCTTTGCAGCCGCCGTGCCTGCACGATGCGCAGCGCACTTTTCGGCCCGATGCCTGGCACCCGCAACAATTCGGCCCGGCTGGCGGTATTGACCTCCACGGGGAAAAACTCCGGGTGACGTACCGCCCAGGTACATTTGGGGTCCAGGTAGGGATCAAAATTGGGCTCCTCCTCGGTGAGCAGCTCGGTGGCGGAAAAATGGTAGTACCGCAACAGCCAGTCCGCCTGGTACAGCCGATGCTCCCGCAACAGCGGCGGCCGGGTGGAAAGTGCCGGCAACCGCTCGTCGGCCACAATCGGCAGATAGGCAGAGTAGAATACGCGCTTGAGGGCGTATTTCTTGTAGAGCCCTTCGGTCAGCTCCATGATGTGGCGGTCGGTTTCCGGTGTGGCACCAATGATCATCTGGGTGCTCTGTCCCGCCGGCGCAAAGGCGGGGGCCTTTTTGTAGACGGCCAGTTCCCGTTTGCTTTGCGCACTCTTCACCGCGATCTGTCCCATGGGACGCAGGATCGCGGCTTTTTTCTTGTCGGGGGCCAGCTGCCGTAAGCTGTTTTCGCTGGGAAACTCGATGTTGACGGACAGACGATCCGCCAGCAAGCCAATCCGTTCAATGAGCAGCGGGTCGGCGCCGGGGATGGTTTTGGCATGGATATACCCGTTAAAGTGATATTCCTGCCGCAGAATGCGCAGCGATTCAATCATCAGCTCCATGGTGCGGTCGGGGGTGCCCAACACCGCACTGGACAGGAAAAGTCCTTCGATATAATTGCGGCGATAAAAGCCGATGGTCAGTTCGGCCAGTTCCCGGGGGGTGAAAGTGGCCCGGGGACGGTCGTTGGACCGACGATTGACACAGTAGCGGCAGTCGTAACTGCAGGCGTTGGAATAAAGCACCTTTAAAAGGGAAACGCATCGCCCGTCGGGGGTAAAGGCGTGGCAGATGCCCGCCGCGGCACAGCTGCCCAGGCTTCCGTGTTGCCCGGGGCGATCCACACCGCTGGAGGTGCAGGCCACGTCGTATTTGGCACTGTCAGCCAGGATTTCCAGTTTTTCCGCCAGATCCATCACAAGGTTCTCCTGAAAAAAGGGTATAAAAAATACAGCCCACCGCATACGCTTGTGTTGCAAGCCTGCTGCGGGCAGTATTTTTACGGGATGGGGTGAAAGTCCACATTATGGGACAATCCCTCTGTTACAATACAATTGTCAGCGGAAGATCACCACTTGGCTTTGGTTTCCACCACCTTGCCGGCGATGTACAGGTGATCCAGTTCTTCCCCCTTGATGACCAGCTCTTCGTAAGCCGGGTTGAAGGGATGCAGAATCACCGAGTCGCCCCGTTGGATGTACTTTTTCAGGGTGCCTTCTCCGTCGGCGCCGTAGACCAGGACGCCCAGATCCCCGTTGTCCAGGGTGTTCTGGCGGTGGACCAGGGCCAGATCCCCGTCGGAAATGCGGGGCTCCATGCTGTCGCCCTTGACCACCAGGTAGAAGTAGTTCTGGGGATCCTTGACGCTGGCGTATTCCTTGCCGTAGTCCTCCTCAAAGGCGAGGGCACCGTAACCGGCACGGACGGTGCCCACCACGGGAATCAGGCATTCGGCATACCGGCTGAAAGCATACCGCCCCACCGCCGGGGTTTCCGCCGGACTTTTCTGCAGGCCCAGCAGGACATCCGCGGTGGTATCCAGAATCTCGGCCAGTTTGGCCACCGTCTGGGGATCGGGGGTGGAGCGGCCGGTCTCCCATTTACCCACGGCTTGCTGGGTGACGCCCAACATGCGGGAAATCTCGGCCTGGCTGTATTTTTTTGCTTTGCGGGCTTCTTTCAAGCGATCAGCAAACATGGCGGTGCTCCTTACTGCAAACGAGGTGAGTGGATGGGATGCATTTTTTGTTTGTTACATTTATTATACAACCGAGTGTGGTCTTTGTAAAGGGGAAAAACAAAAATAAAGTTGTAAAATACGCTTGACAACAACTCAAAGTAGTATTATAGTAGAGACAAGATACAACACAAGGTTGTTCCTTGGGCTTGCGGCAGGGGAATGACCAAAAGGATAAAGGGAGGAACCGGCAATGAAACATGAATGGATCAAAGCAATGGTGGGCAAACTGGCAGCCACCGGTACAATACTGCTTTTTCTGGTTCTGGTGCCGGCTGCGGCAGCCGGTTCGGTGCCCCTGTGGGCAGCGGTTTTGCTGGGCCTGGGCGGCGTGTTGCTCCTCAATGGGGTGTGCGGCATGTTGTTGACGGCTGAGCAACCCGAAAAACAGCCTCGGCCCGTCGCGCCGGTACATCCGGTTACGCTGCGGGTGGTGCGCGGTGGCCGCGCAGCGTGAACCTGGCGTATCCCTGCCTTGGGCGGGTGCAGCATATACCACAATAACCCCCGGATGGACCGTTCCATCCGGGGGTTGTTGTTTGTGGTGCGGTATGATACAATGGCCCCAAAGGAGCGTGGAACCATGAAAAAAATCCTGGAAGTTTGTGTGGACAGCCTGGCTTCTGCTTTGGCGGCAGCCGAAGGCGGCGCCGACCGGCTGGAACTTTGCAGTGCGTTGGTGGTAGGGGGACTGAGCCCCGACGTTGCGCTGTTCCGGCAGATTCGGGCACAGTGCAGCCTGCCGGTGCGCTGTCTGATGCGTCCCCGCGCCGGGGATTTTCTGTACACTTCCTGGGAAATTGACCTGCTTTGTGCCCAGATCGAGGCCCTGAAGGCGGCAGGCGCCGATGGTTTTGTCATTGGTGCGCTTACGCCGGAGGGGCAACTGGATCGGTCGGCCATGCAACGGTTGCTGTCCGCCTGCGATGGCAAGCCGGTGACACTGCATCGGTGCATCGATGTTTCCCGTGATCTGGCGGAAACCTACCGTGCCGCGGCAGAACTTGGAGTGGATACGGTGTTGACCAGTGGCGGTGCGGCGAACTGTGTGGAAGGTGCCGCCCGGCTGGAAGAACTGCTGGCCCTGCGGGGCACTCTGCAGGGACCCGAGGTGCTGATCGGCGCCGGGGTCAACGCCGGTGTGATTGCCCGGCTGCGGGCGGCGATGCCTGGCGCCCGGGCTTTCCATATGAGCGGCAAAACGCTGCTGGAAAGTGGCATGCATTTCCGGCGTCCGGGGGTCCCCATGGGACTGCCCGGCCTGGACGAATGGCACATCCAACAGACTGACAAGACGGCGGTACAGGCCGCGCGTCAGGCACTGGACCGGGACTGAGGGGGAAAAACGATGGAATTGCAGCTGCGACGCTGGCAGGACGGCGATGAACCGGCATTGTCCGCCATTATGAACGGGATGGACCGACGTTTTCTTTCGGACCGGTTGCCCGACCCCTATACGGAGCAGGACGCGGCCTGGTGGCTGCACCGGGTGCAACAGCAGGAACAAAATCTTTACCGGGCCATCACGGTGGATGGGAAACCGGTGGGGATGATCTCGGTGGAGCAGCAGGAAGATGTCTACCGCCGGGATGCCGAGATCAGCTATTGTCTGCGCCGAGACTGGCAGGGACAGGGCATCATGACGGAAGCGGTGGCCCAAATCTGTGATCTGGCTTTTCATCAGATGGATCTGGTGCGGATCACCGGAAGGGTATTCGCGGAAAACCTTGCCTCCCGCCAGGTTCTGGAGACCAACGGGTTTGTGCTGGAAGGAACGCTCCGCCGGGCGGTATGGAAAAACAAGGCACTGCAGGATCTTTGTCTGTATGGCAGGCTGAAAGACTAAACGAAAAAAGCCCTTCGGACCACGGGTCCGAAGGGCTTTCTGGTTGGATTCAATCGTCATCGTAAGGGTCGTCAAACAGGCTGACCACCGAGGTTTTATCCAGATCCGGGCTGCCGTATTCCCGGACAGACTCCACCGGGGCACGGCACCGTCCGTGGCGGGTCTTGCGCCGGTGGCGATCCAGCGTTTCCTCGTCGGGCAACGCGGCGGAGGGATCATCCGGCACAGCACGCCGACGGTCATAGGCCTGCCGGAAATCTTCCGGGGCAATGTCGGGCAGGTCGGGCGTCAGATCCAGCTCTTCCAGCAAGCTCTGCATGGACGCACAGTCTTCCGGAACGTCGGTCAGGCTGGCACCATAATGGCTGAACAACACCGTGCCGTCCCGATCCAGAATCAGGGTGAGCGGCAGCTGCTGCGGTGTGCCCTTGGCGGCGCGGTAGCCCTGCTTTTTGGCTTCCCGCAGGATACGCCATCCTTCCAGGGAATAGGTCATCAGGGTGCTGCTGTTCTGGGGAATATCCAGATATTCGTACAGTACCCCGTCCGCATCGCACAGCAGGGGAAAGGGCAATGTATCCGGCCCGATGCTGCGGGAAAGCTTGTCCGCCCGGGAGCGGACCACCAGTGCCATGCCGCCGTCCCGCAGGGAGGAAAAGGTCTCGGCATAGCGGCTGGCAAAAGTCCGGGTGATGGGATGGCCGAAGTTGGCCATGAAGATCAGCACCAGGGGACTTTTTTCCGCCAGCAAATCCCGGAAGCGATTCTGGGCGCTATAGGGGGTGTCATACAAAAAGAAGGGGAGTTTATCCCCGACAGCGATACGTCCTGCCATGAGAAATTCCCCTTCCTTTTCAGATTCACCCAAAAACCCGGACAGGATAAACCGTCCGGGTGAAACGTCAGAAAAAACCCCGCTTGGCCGTCTGCAGCCAATCAAAACCTACCGGTACAGGCAGGTGGGTGTCCTGCGGGCGCGTTCACGCTCCCTTCTTCCGCCGAGGCGGGAGGTCTGCGATCCGGCGTCCGACGCGGGCTCCCAATATTTGATTAGTAGGATTCTATAAAGGCCACAACAAATCGTACCGCGCAGGGTGTGGTACAAGGATCGTTATTCCAGCTCGGAATCGTCGATGTCATACATGGCGCGCAGACGTTCCTCAAAGACTTTGCCCACCGTGAGCAGTTCCTCGTCGTCGTCCACAATGTCCATATATTCCCCTTCGTCATCGGTACCGATGCGCATCAGGATCAGCTCGGCATCTTCCTGCAGGCTGGCGGGATCCTCCTGGTAGGGAATGACGGCCAGGTAACGGGTGCCGTTGACCTCGGTGGCATCAATGACTTCAAAGGTGACTTCCTGCCCGTCTTCATCCTCCAGGGTCAAAAGATCGGGCTTGGCTTCTTCCAGCATTTCGGGGCTCAGTTCGTCAGACATGATCGTCCCTCCTGTGATTGGAAATTTTACTGCCTCTAGTGTACCCTTTTTTCTGCCCTACGTCAAGGGGTGTTCAGAAGGCAGAAAATGTGATATACTATAGTTAATTACAAATTTTTCTACCCCCGGGAGGACCAGCCATGAAAAAGACCGTCTGCGTGGTGTTGGCGTTGTTGCTGGCACTGCTGTGCGGTTGCGGCGGCAGCGGTAAAAGCGTGCCGTCCCGCGCCACGGTGACCAGCGAGGAACGGCAGTTTGCCACCCCGTCCGACGGCGACCTGATTGCCATCTTTACCACCAGCCTGGGCGAGGTGCGGGCGGTACTGTATCCCGACGCGGCCCCCATGGCCGTCTACAACTTTGTGGGACTGGCCCGCACCGGTTATTATGATAACACAGTCATCTGGCGCAGCCAGTACGGTTTTGCGGTGCAGGGCGGCGATGCCACCGGTACCGGGACCGGCGGATCCACCATCTGGAGCAATAACCCCTATCCGCTGGAAGCGGACGCCGGCCTCAAGCATTATGCGGGGGCACTCTGTGCGGCCTTTGCCTCGGGGGGCGATGTGACAGGCGGCAACAGCCAGTTCTATTTTGTGCAGGCCCTGCCCGACAGTGTGGATAAGACCCAGCAGGAGGCGCTGGCCCAGAACGGCTACAGCGAAAGCCAGATCGGAGCCTATGCCGCAGCGGGTGGTTTGCCCTACCTGGATAATACCGATACGGTTTTCGGACAGGTGTACCAGGGGCTGGATGTGGTGGACAAGATGGCCTGTGTGGATACCCAGCAGGACGAGGAGGGCAACGAAACCTGGCGTCCCACCGAAGAAGATACCATCACCATCCAGAAGGTGACCATTGCCAATTATCCCGGTCCCACGGCCGAGGAGCTGGCCGCCCAGGCGGACAGCAGCGCGGAATCCGAGTCCCAGGCCGCGGAAAGCGAATCCTCAGCCGACAGCGCTGCCGGCTAAGAATGGCCACTACCCATAGAATATGCAAAAAGATCCCTGCGAACCCTTGGCAGACCCGCCAAAGTTCGCAGGGATTTTTTGGTAGTGTTGCTGTTATTTCTTGGTGTTGCCCCCCATGCGGCGGTCGCGGCGGGCATATTCGGCCAGCGCCTCGTCGAAACACTCCTTGGTGAAATCCGGGAAGAGCACCGGGGTGAAGTAAAACTCGGCGTAGGCACATTGCCACAGCAGGAAGTTGGAAAGCCGCTCCTCACCGCTGGTGCGGATCATCAGGTCCACCGGCGGAAGCTGGCGGTACAGGTGGTTCTCGATGGTCTTTTCGTCGATGGCGTCGGGGGCCAGCGTACCGGCCTGGACTTCCCGGGCAATACCGCGCACCGCGTCGGTCAGTTCGGCGTGGCTGCCGTAGTTCAGGCAGAAGTTCACAATGCCCTTCTTGTTGTCCTTGGTCAGATCCATCATGTAGTCCATGGCGTCCAGCACACGCTTTTGCAATCCTTCCCGGCGGCCGCTGAACAGCACCTGGCAGCCGCGCTCGTTCATTTCGTCGGCAATGGTGCGGAAGTTGTTGGCAAACAGGTCCATCAGGTAGCCCACTTCCTTGGCGTCACGGGCAAAATTCTCGGTGGAAAAGACATAGAGGGACAGCACATGGACCCCGCGGTCGCCCACGGCATAACGGGTAATCTCCTTCAGTCGGTCGAAGCCGGCCTTGTGGCCAAAGCTGGCGGGCAGCATGCGCTGACGGGCCCAGCGACGGTTGCCGTCCACAATGATGGCGGCGTGGGTCGGGATACGGGAATTGACATCGGCAGGCATGGCGATACTCCTTTACGGTTGAGGGGACGGGACGGAGGGCAGCACCTGTTCCGGCGGCGTTTCGCCGGGGTGATGGGCGCGCCAGTTGAGAAAACTTTCCAGAAGGACCGCCGCGGATACCGAATCCAGGCGGGCTTTGCGCTTTTGGCCAAAGGTGTCGTTCCCGGCCAGGATGGCGGCGGCGGAGACGGT